>Ga0247611_10011259_pt1 | contig 10345 bp, 20 predicted proteins | sample 177DNAGHGhighgp2_FD_192422 | JGI IMG/M metagenome (GOLD analysis project Ga0247611, IMG submission 192422) | Sheep rumen microbial communities from Palmerston North, Manawatu-Wanganui, New Zealand - 1770 DNA GHGhigh gp2 | ecosystem: Host-associated > Mammals > Digestive system > Stomach > Rumen... | reverse complement strand
CGTGTCCTTCTATTTATCATTAAAGAAAGGACCAACAAAATTAAAATGATTTATTGTTCTGAGTTTTTTAATACGCTCAGACATTTCAATATTTAACATCGTGTGTTCACGCTCCTTTTTCTTTGATACTTTCATTATATCATAATCAATTTAAAAAGTCAAGATTTGCATTAATTGCTTGACTTTTGAAGGGAAAGAGTGCTATAATATAATAGGGAGTTGATGATAATGACTTGTGCATATAAGCTCAATGATAATTTATTGGAAAGAAATGCGGCGAATTTAGTATTCTCATTAAAAGAAATAAATTCAAGCATTTTTTTATATAGAGAAAATGAAAGAAGAGTGAATGGTAAATCTTTAATAGGTATATTATCTTCACGTTTTATGTAGGGAGAAACAATTAAAATTTTAATTGATAACTCTGAGGAATTGAGTAGAGTAAAGGAGATATTTAATGAAATTGGAACTGAAGTTCCATAGGAGGCGATTTGATGGATTACAAGATGTTCAAACCGCAGGGCGGTGTTCCTGCAAACAAAAATGTAGTCTCTCTTATCAAGGAGTCTTTAGCAAAAGATGGCATTAAGATTAGTGCCCCTTTGAGATTCATTGGTTTTGAGGCTGCACCTGGTACGCAATTCTATCTTAATGGACAGACAGATTCAGACCTTATGGAAGTTCCTTCTGGCGGCAATTTTATTACGCCATTCAATGGAGAAAGGGGAGCTAATGTTTATTATCTTTCTTTTAAGAATAGTTTTAGCGGCGCAATCTATTACATTATTTAAGAGGTGATATAAATGGAAATGATGGGTACATTTAATCCATTTGGTCCTTCTGGTGGCGGCGGAGGTGGAGGAACACCTGGTCGTGACGGAGCAGATGGTATCGGAATTTCTTCTATCACCTTTGTTTCAAGCTCAGCTGGCGGCGCGGCAGGACAGCCAAATGCAACTGATACTTATAAGATTGAGTATACAGATGGAAACTCTACAACCTTTAAAGTTACCAATGGTACAACAGGTGCTAAAGGTGACAAAGGAGATAAGGGTGATAAGGGCGACACTGGTGATGCATTTACTTATGATGATTTCACACCAGAACAGCTTAATGACTTAACTGGTCCACAAGGTCCTGCTGGACAGAATGGTACCAATGGTACTGATGGTATTTCTATCACAGGAGCAACAATTACAGACGGACACCTTATCCTTACTTTGAGCAGCGGCAGTACAATTGATGCTGGTACAGCAGTAGGTCCTACTGGTCCTCAAGGTCCGTAGGGTGAGACTGGTGAAACTGGTCCGAAAGGTATTCAAGGTGAAACAGGTCCACAGGGTACTCAAGGTATTGGTATTGCTCAGATTGTAAAGACTGCAACTCTTAACCTTGTTGATACATATACAATTACCTATACAAATGGTTTAACTTCAACCTTCACTGTAACAAATGGTGCAAAGGGAGATAAGGGTGACACTGGTGACACTGGTCCACAAGGTATTCAAGGTGAAACAGGTCCACAGGGTCCAAAAGGTGATAAGGGTGACGCTTTCACATATGAAGACTTTACACCACAGCAGCTCTTAGACTTGACTGGTCCACAAGGTCCATAGGGTCCACAAGGTGAGACAGGTGCAACAGGTCCAAAGGGCGATACTGGTGATACTGGAGCTACTGGTCCTGCAGGTCCTACTGGTCCGCAGGGTGAAACAGGTCCTACTGGTCCATAGGGTCCTCAAGGCGAAACTGGTGCAACAGGACCACAAGGTCCGCAAGGTCCATAGGGTGAAACTGGTCCACAGGGTCCAAAGGGAGATACTGGTGATGTATTGAGAAGCACACAGATTCCTTTCACTCTTATTGCAACAAATTGGACTACAAACCAGACTGGTTCATTTAATTATGAATACAGTAATGCAGGAATTACTGCGGCTTCATTCATAGATGCAGGTCCAGCTCTTGGCATTACAGAGTCTCAGCTTGATGCTTTACTTGAGTCTAAGCTCACTGTTCACTCAGTTGTCGACGGCAAGATTACTTTCACTGCTTTCGGTACAAAGCCAACAATTGACATTCCTATGTTGCTTGTTATTGAAGGCTCTTATCTCAGCATTGAGCAGGTTCAGCCTATTGATAGCGAATTGAGTTTAAGTTCTGAAAACGCAGTTCAGAACAGAATTGTTACCGCGGCATTAAATAATAAGGCTGACGCAGCAGATGTTGCTGTTTTAAATTCCAAACTTGAAGGCATTGATATTTCAAGAAACTTGCTTTCTCTTGGTACAGTAACAGCAGGAACTGGTTATACAGTTGCAAAACGTAGTGATGGCTCTGTTGCAGTTACAACAGACGGTACTCAATCTGGTAGCGGCGGAACAGTTACAATTGAAAGTAGCACTGTTCTTCCTGCAGGCACTTATATCTTCTCAGGTTGTGTAGGCGGTAGTTCAAGCACATATTATATGAGATTAAGAAATGGTAATGGCGGTGCAGAGATTGTCACTGCTTTTAATTCTGCAAAATAGTTTACTTTAGCAGAAGATACTTCTGTCCGTATCGAAATTGTTGCAGCTGGTGGACAGACATTTACTGATAAGTTGTTCTATCCAAGTATCATTTCTGTTGATGATGAAGGAACAGGTTTTGAAAGAAAGTCTGGTAGTAATGCGGCAACAACAATAGTTGGACGTGATAGAGTTGATATTGTTTTTGGTAATGAAAGTTATTATCTTGTTGATGTAACTGTTATCAGCAGAAACACTCCTGGCGCAGTTATTAAGATTTTCAAATACTGGATTGACCGTTCAAATGGAGTTGACAGAACAACACAAATTCTTGATACTACAAGTGGACCAGAAGGCGCACCTACATTTACAAAGTATTATGATTCAAATGGTGCGGCCTGTGTAAAGATTACTGATACTTATGGCAATAGAGATATTATTGCAACAGCGGTCGGATATTAAGGAGGTATTTAAATGGGAGCTATATTACACTTACCATAGGGCGCACTTGGTAGCGCCATTGATACCGCCGACGCAACAGCATAGAATAATGACGTAAGAGACGGTAAAATTTTCTATGCAAGAGGACAGAGATTAGTTGGTAATATGCCAACAATCAGTAGTGCGACTTATATTCCGTCTTTGATTGACCAAGAAGTTGCTGGTAATGGTTATCTCAATGGTAATATTACTATTAAAGGTGACGGCAATCTTATTCCTGCTAACATTAAAAATGGTATAACGATTTTTGGTGTAACTGGAACCCATGGTGGAATTGACACATTGTTATCATGTACTGGAAAGACTTCTGCGGCAGCAATTGTTAGTGCTTACAGTGATAAAATTGAAGTAAGTTTTGATGGAAACTTTGCTACTTGGTCAGCCTTAGCTGAGTTTAATTACTCAACAAATCCAGTAGGAGCAGTTTATGTTGACCCTGCTGGAACAGGTTACGTCGCAGGTATCCAATATGATGATGGTAATAATTCAGCACCAAACAGAAGTATTTTATTTACAGAACCGATTCAGATGTCTGAACATACTATTGTAAAATATAAATACTATGTTAGTACATGGATTAATCCAACAGCTTAGCTGAAATTTATTTCTGCTTCTTCTTTGGCAGAAGCAAAGACAAAACTTGCAAATAATGATGTAGCACTTACTGTTGATATTCCTTGCGGCAATAACTTAAACAATGTTTTCAATTTAAAAGAGATTGAGTCATTCACTCCTGGCAATTACTATGCATGTTATGTACAGCCTTCTGATGCCGGTGGTAATGAGGCAATCATTTCTGATTTACAGATTATTTAGCTTTAAGAGGTGAGGAGAAATGGGAATTAAATTAGGTGGAAGTTCTGATTTTGACCAGACATTATTCCAACTTAAATAGGCTAAAGCAGGAGAACCAAAAGTCACTACTGAAGCCGAGTTCATTTCTCTTCTTTCTAATGATACTGGTAAGGAGTTTGTTGGAGCGTCAGGCTCTTATCATACTTCTGAACGAGAATTAGTTAATGAGGGCGATACTATGGACGTACCGTCCTCATCTCCTGCTTCTAACTTCACTTTAACTTCAATTCGTAAAGTTGTTGACCCAGAAGAACATGAAGAAGGAGAAGAGAAATATAGATGGACAAATATTACAGTTTATTTTGAGCATAAGACAGAATATAGATATGATGATAATATTTGGAGTAACAATTCAAGAGTTATTTATCATAGAAGAGTTTGTTACCAGTCTGCCGCAGTGCCTGTAAGTGATGGATATATTGGTTCAAAAACTATCTTAGTAGAGTTCCGATTTAAAGAGCTTATCGAAGAAGAGAAACCTGTTCCTGTAAATCCAACTACATATGGTGCATTCCCATCAGGTATGGGCGCAGAATTTTGTATTCTTGCTTGCAAGACAGACAAGACTTTTGCAGATAATTATAGTCTTGACGCTTTAAATGAATATGCAAATACCTATGAGCAAACTCGTGACCCATCAAAAGAAATACTTGATTATTTTGCTTCTGACTCTGGCGGCAACTATGTTTATTTAATAAAAAACACTGTTGATGATAGTGATGAAGTTCTCGATGACTGGGAAAGATTGTATGATTCAGAAAATTTCCACCTTAATAATTTGGTTGAGGATTGTTATGTAGAAGGATAGGATGAACCCGTGCCATGCTATAAAGTTTATTTAGCTGGTAAGTGTCAATTATTAGATGCTGATGGATAGGCATTAATAGATAGTCTTGGCGGACAAACTGAATTGGCAAGATATGATTTTCCAAATGGATATTATATTCTTATTGGCAAGACTCTTTACTTATTTTTATTAACAGATTTTGATACTGCCATTTGGGAACCTGATGGAACTACAGTAACTATGAACGAACATTCATCACTTGGGGCAGGAACACATGACCTTACTCCAAGAATTACATATGGAAATAATAACTATTACGTTTATGAAGGTACCAATACTCCGTATATTAATGCAATTGGTTCAGAAACAGTTATATTGGGAGAGATTCGTGATTTGCGTCATATTGTAATGTCAGATTCAATTACAAATGTTGGACATTTAGGTGGAATAGCAAATCCTGATAAAGGTTTTTATTTCCCTAAATATTTAAAATACATAGGTCCTTTAACAATTACTTATACAGCAGAAACATATGCCTTTGTTTATACAGATTACTTAGAAGAAATTAGTAACAATGCTTTCTATAATGGTCTTTCAATATCTACGAATTTAAGACTATTTATGGCAAAAGCAGAAGAACTGGAATTGTTGAAAGATAATGATTATAGAGTTGAGCATGGACTTACAGACGGCTATATTGCACCTGGACCAACACTTAGAAAGATAGGAGACCAAGCTTTCTTTGGCATAAAGGCTCCTTATCTTAATTTATCAGCTTGCTCTGGACTTAATGAAGTTGGTCTTGAAGCATTGGCAACACGTGTAAATTGTAAGAATTTTTACTTCCGTCCATTACAGCTATCTCAGCGTAATAACGTATCCAATCCAAATCTTATTTATCTACCAGACCAAGTCGTAGCAGGCGGCGTAGCTGGACTCGATATACCAAATGAAATAGCTCCTTATGATTCACCAGAGATTTCACAAAGAGGAGTTTATGAAACTGATACAGTTCATAGAACACTTGGAACAGAAGTTGAGGGTTATCGTATTCATTTACGCACTTCAACAGTTGGTCTTAACGATTTATTCTAAATATAGCGCCGCTGGGTTAAGTGGCTCAGCGGCTTGACTTTTGTATAAAAATATGTTATAATAGGAGGGAGAAGAATGGAACAGAGTTCTATTAAATCAACAATCGACCCTATTAAATTAGAGTCAGAAATTAACGAAACTTCTTTTACTCCCGCCTTTATGGGGAAGCTTGACATTCTCGCCGATTTGGGAGAATTAATTTCAACCACAGGTATTACAATAGATGATATTGAAGTATCAGATGAATTACTTGAAGAAATTAACGAAGCATTAAAAGACGTAAATCCTACTGTTAAAACGGAAGAACCTGTTAAAGTCTATGGACCTAATATAAGAGCAAGAAATTCAAAAGGTGAGTTAGTTGCTTTATATGCAGGGAACGGCGGCGGAAAGAGAGAATTCTTATCGAAAGGAGTAAATAAAATTTTAGGAGGGGATAAGAATGGCGGATGAAAATGTAAACATTCAGGATGAAGCTGATTACTATTATGACATGACCCCAACTGCGGAAGAAATTGATAATGTATTGGTTGACCTTGTTGCAGCCTTGAAAGACGTCGGAGAGTTTGATGTTGTTAAAAGAGTTAAGGCTATAAATGGAGAAAGAGCTAAGTTTGTTCTCGGAGAAGGCGGCAGTGGAAAAACAGTTATTCCCGGTGCTTTAGATTAGCTTGTTGCGGCAGATGGATAGGGAAATGCAAAGGCAAACGCTGGTTATTTATTTAGTAAAGTAGGTGCTATAGCAGGTTTTTCAAATGCTTCAATATTAGAATCTAAATTGTAGGCAATGGAAATTGAGCTAACTGGAACAAGCTCAACAGAAGATTATTGGGGAAATTCTCATAGTGGCAGATTAACTATGGCTTGGAATCCACTTATATAGTTTTTGGGTAATCCTGTACTTGGTTCTCCTGTTTTCTCCATGGCAGACAGAGCAGTTGTTGATATAAGAGGGGTAAGTGGCACAGGCTCTACGAATTTTGGAAGAAATAGTAGAGATGGAGAGCACCCCGAGTGGCGTTCAAAAGAGGCTTATTGGACATTTAATGGAATGCCATCCCCTTTTAAAAATAATTATAAAATGTCTAATGATGGTCTTATTTATCCTTATTTACAGATGGGAGAAAGTAGTACGGTAATATTGAGAGAGGCTGCATTGTTACAAATGAGAGATGGCTCCTCTATTATGACAGCAGGAAATGGTCAAATTACTGTGCGCGGTGCTGGTACGCCAACTGACTCAGGTAGTTCAAAGGTCCCATTTTCCAAAGGATATGGTAGAACTCTTCTTTAGATGGAACCTGGTACAGTTTTTTGTATGAATGGCGGCAGCAACCCCTTAAGTCCTCCTGGATTTGGTCCACTTTTCTTAATGACAGAAGTCGGAGGAGATGCATCTCAAATTTATCTTACGAATCAGAGACTTACTGCTGTGAGTGACTTTTACGGGCATGACCGCGATAATCCATTACATAATTATTTGTATGAAGGTACCAGTACCCCCCAGCCATTGACTTCAAGTCTTAATAATCTTGAAGCATGGGGATTTGCAAGGTCGAAATTATCCCTTAATGATTATTCCATCCCAAGTAAATCAAGTTCTATTTTAAAGCCTTCTTTAATGATTTAGGGAAAAAGTAATATAGTTATTGGAGATACAGGTACCACAGGAATAAGAATTGGCGCAGCAGGTGGAGCGGAATTTTATATGGATTTAGAACCCAATGAAGGTTCATCAAGTTTAATTCGTTTCGGTCCAGGCAGTGGTTCTAAATTTGTATTGGATTTGTCTACCAATGGCAGTAGTAATCAATTCTTTAAAATTGGCGGAGGTTCTGATACAACTAAATAGGTTTTCGCTTTTGAACCGATGTGCGATACATCTATTAAATTCTCCCCCAATATTTATAATCACAAAGGTAAAGGAGTTTTTGGTTTAAACATAACTCCTGCAAAAACTGATATCGTTGCTCAGTGGAATGCATTTGAAGGAATTCTTGAGGGTAATTAGGTATTTGCACAAGTAGAGGGCGATTCTCATTTTGAGTTTTTAGACGATTCAACAATAATTATGCGAGGTCCATCGGCTATTGGTTGGGATGCAAGTACATACACTAATTCATCTGCTGATAAAGCAATTAAAATTACAAATTCTACAAATTGTGATGGTTTTACATATCAAGAATTTTGGAATATTCTAACTGATAAAGAAAAAGAAGAAGTTTCAGCATTCCTAACTCCTACTTTTTCTTCTACTGGAAGAGTAGTTATAAATGGTACGGTAACTGCCACAGAGCATTATAGTGATAGATATCATATTGTTGTTGAAGGCGCGACAATACCAAAAGCGACAGGAACTTCATATAACTTTACTGTTGGAAAGAGTAATACCTATAGCTGGAATGCTTCGACAGTAATGGGTTGGCAAGAATTTACAGATGAAGTCAAAGAATAGTTTGGAGAAAATGCTGTAGTATCTTCTGTAACTGTTCAAGATATTCGCTCATATTCATGGGGATATTCACATCGTATTCAAGCATAGATAACTAATGCTTCTGCATCTATTAATTCAGAAACAGAGTACGCAATAGGAACAAGTTATGAAGATTTGACAGATAAAGAAAAAACTGACTTACGCTATGGAAGGTCAACATGGGACTTTTCAACAGCGACTGTCGTTTCAAATGATGTCAGAAGTGATATGACTTATGATAATGTTTGTCAAAACTACACTTATAGAACAGGAACTCATTTGTGTCAAGATTGGATAGACCCTGTTTATGCAAAAACTGGTCCTGTCACACAAATGTATGGACTTTCTAATTTCTGTATGAGGGGTAATTTACGAGTTAAAGATGGTAATGGAAATGATATTTAGACTCAGCGAATTAATACATTCACTATTACTTCAACAGAAACTTATGATTTTTCAAAAACCAATTCCGAATTAATTAATGACTTAATTAATGGTGCAGATTATGCTGAATTGAAAAGACAAATAGAAGGATATTTATCTGTAAATACTCTTTATCATTTTGACCACATTTATTCTGTTTACGAGGGAGAAGAAAATACTATACAAGTTTCTGTCATTTTTGAATATAAAAAGATAGAACATGTAGAAAACCTTGCCCCTCTTATTGAAATTATTGGTAATAGTGAGATTAGAATTGCTAATGGTATTTCAATCACCACAGATAATATTGATGGAGAATCTGCAATTAAAATTGCAGCTCCAGAGGGAGAAGTTTCCTTTACACTTTCAGAACTTAAAGCTCTTAAAAATTTAATCACAAATACTTAATTTTAAAAAGGAGGAATGGAGTATGAGTACAACCAATTTCTATGGCGGCTCAGATGGTGGCGGATATTATCCAATTCCATCAACTACCGGAACTCCAATCGGATATACAGATGGTGTGCCGTTCTTCGTGAGCGGCACTCACGCCATTCCTCCGATTGAGCCCGGCAAGAAAATTATTGGCTATAATTATGGCTATATGGCAAATCGCAGAGAGTATCGTTCTCCTGCCGCGATAGAGTCATAGAATAAAATGTTTGACCTCGGTATTAACTGGGTATGTCTTCCTGTTGTAAATTGGCAAGATACATATCATTCAACCAATATCTATGCAGACCATTTAGCTACCCCAACAGATAGAGACGTTGCGGCTTTTATCGAATCTGCTCATAAGCGTGGAGTTAAGGTTTGCTTAAAGCCAATTGTTGAATGTCGTGACCATATGTGGAGAGCCCATATCGGATTCCCTGACCTTAATATGGAAGATATGGACGTTTACTGGAAGGCTTGGTTTATTAGTTATAAGAACTTTCTTCTTCACTATGCAGAGCTTGCTCAGGAGCTTAATGTTGAAATGTTCTGTATCGGTTGTGAAATGCTTGGAACAGAACATCGTAAATATGATTGGCTTTACTTAATTGATGAAGTACGTCGTGTTTATAAGGGCAAAATCATTTACAATACAAATCATGACCACGAAGATGACCAAGAGTGGTTTGATACGCTCGACTATATTGGCACTTCTGCATACTATCCAGTCGGCGGCGAATCAAGAACCTATGAAGAAATGTGCAAGAATTGGATGGAAGTTCGTTATCGTCTTGACGCAATTGCTAAAGACCGTAATAAACAATACGTCTTTATGGAAATCGGTTGCCGTTCTGTTAAGGAAGCTTCAACTCATCCTTGGGACTTCACAGAAGACCTTACTTGGGACGAAGATGAGCAGGCAAACTTTATCAAATCCTGCTATGACACATTCCTTCCATCTCCATACTTTGCTGGAGTATTCTGGTGGGATTGGCCTACTGTTTCATACACAGACCGCAAGACGGCAGAGCAGGATAGAGGATTTTCAATTCACTTAAAGAAAGCCGAGGAAGTCATGAAAGACTACGCTCACAAGTTCAGCAAATAAAACATTAGAGCATAACAACATTATTTTTACTTTAATAGAGAGAAAACAGAATTTCTCTCTATTTTTTTTAGGAGGAGATAGTTATGAATGAAGAAACTAAAAGAGAACTTTTGAAAGCTCATCACTATGGCTACTCCGTTGAAGAAATCGCAAAGGTAATG
>Ga0247611_10011258_pt1 | contig 10347 bp, 6 predicted proteins | sample 177DNAGHGhighgp2_FD_192422 | JGI IMG/M metagenome (GOLD analysis project Ga0247611, IMG submission 192422) | Sheep rumen microbial communities from Palmerston North, Manawatu-Wanganui, New Zealand - 1770 DNA GHGhigh gp2 | ecosystem: Host-associated > Mammals > Digestive system > Stomach > Rumen ... | reverse complement strand
GGGTATGCTCTTTGCGGGCGACCTCGACAACGAGGCACACACCTGCAGGCTCGTCTCCGTACCTGAAGACGCAAAGCCCGGTGACCGCGCCCTGTTCAAGGGTGTAGCACCCAGCGAACCGCGCGAACTGAAGGTGAAGGACTTCGAGAAAATTGCGCTCTCTGTGAAGGGTGGCTGCGTATTCTGTGACGCCATCGCACTCGAAGTGAACGGGAAGCCCGTGACCTGCGACGTGGCCGACGGCAACGGGGTGCACTAGTTAGACGAAAGAACGCCCGCCTACAGCGGGCTACAGACGAAAGACGAAAGAGAGCCCGCTAAATGGCTGGTTCTTTTTTTGTATATTGCACTCCATGAGCATTAAAGAAAACAAGATATTCCTTTTCTGTAAAAATTACCTGAAATCCCTGAATTGGATTGTTCTCCTTGGCATCGCTCTTTTTTGCATTGCACTTGCAATTGTGAATAACATCCGCGTAGATGATGCCAAGTCAGTCACTTGGATCGGTTCCCAGGACATTCTGGAAAAACCGGCGGATATTCTCTAGAAGGAGGCGGAAATGATTGATTGTTTTCAGCCTCAGAATCGCAAACGTTCTATTATTTCTGGCATCTTAATGCTGGTGGCCACCTTCTTTGTGTCCGTATGCGTTGCCGAAATCAGCTTTCCGGAATCCATACTGACTTTTACCGACCAGGAATGGCTTATTGACCTGTGGCCCAAGGCTTACCGTTACAACATCCAGGTGGGACTTTGTGCCCTGATTATTCGCGGTGCCCTGATTGTGCCCGCATTCAAGATTCAAAAGGATTTCGCCATCCGCGCCCTGGAAACCCTTTGCCGTATCGGCATTGGCGGCATGTTCATCTTTGCCTCGATTTTCAAGATCCAGAATCCTCACGAATTTGCGGTTCTTGTGGCACAGTACCAGTTTTTCCCGGCACTTCACCTGGAATTCCTGAACAACTTTTTCGCCCTCGTCTATCCGCAATTTGAACTGTGGTTTGGACTCACCATGATTGTTTCGCCCTTTGTGCGGGAATCGGCTCTTGCCATTTTCTGGATGTTCATAAGCTTTATTATCGCCCTCGGCTGGGCGCTTTACCACGACCTGGGCATCACTTGCGGGTGTTTCGAAATTGAAGGTGCTGCCGACAAGGCGGAAACCTGGACCAGCCTGATTCGCGACCTGATTCTGATTTGGCCTACCCTCTGGCTTGCCACACGCAAGAACAAGAGCCTGATTTCTATCTGGAAGGCTTCCAAGTGATCAACACCTCCCTTTGTTATATCGAGCAGGACGGCAAATACCTGCTGCTTCACCGCATCAAGAAAAAAAACGATATCAACAAGGACAAGTGGATTGGCATTGGCGGAAAATTCGAAGAAAACGAATCTCCCGAAGACTGCATTATTCGCGAAGCCCGCGAAGAAACAGGCTTGACCATCGTCCCAAAATATAGGGGCATCGTCACTTTCATTTCAGACGGGATGAACGAGACTGAGTTTATGCACCTGTTTACGGCCAAAGAATTTAGCGGAAAAATGCGGGAATGTGACGAGGGCGTTCTGGAATGGGTGCCAAAAGAAGATGTAATCAAGCTTCCCCACTGGGATGGCGATATGATTTTTCTTTCGCTGCTGAATCAGGATGCTCCCTTCTTTTCGCTGAAACTCACCTACCGGGGAAGCACACTCGTTGAAGCCATTCTAGACGGCAAAAAGGTCGATTACAGGGATTTTATTTGAATTCCGGTGCAATGGTCAAAATCAGGTTGACCCCGTGCAACCCATGGAAGCCTACCTGGGCACGGAAAAGGTATAATTCAGGCATCCTGACGCGAATACCGAAACCCCAGGAATTGTAGAATCGGTCAAAGCTGAATTCTTTTACCTTTTCGGCGTGCATAGCATATTCGTCAAACAGCACCCCATCTACAAAACGGTCAATGGGCCAACGGTATTCGGCGCTGAGTCCCATGATATGGTACGCCGACCATTCATCTCCGTAACCTCGCATTGGATACCTGGCATTCATTGTCGGGAAGGCGTTGAAGGGAGCTCCGCCCTTGTCCATTTCCCACATGTTTTCCATTCTGAACTGGAGGGCAACGACTCTTCGTTCAAGGAGCGTTTCCCTGATGTTTTCGGGTCTCCATACGCGAAGGGCCTCGTCCCAGGAAAAATCCGTGTAGAACTTGCGGCTTTGCCTGGCCTCTCTTGCCGAAAGAATATACTGTTTTGCCTTTCCAAAGTAGAAGTAATGCTGCCAGATAAGGCTGTTGTAGATGTAGTCGTGACTCTTGTCGCTCTTGGGAACTTTTCCGCTTCGCTGAGAGTCAAAAGAATCATACCTTATTCCCCCATACTCCGGCGCAAAATTGTATTCTCCGGAGAGGATGACTCTGTCCCCTTTCGAAGGAGCGTACGGGAAATCCAAATCGTCATACACCAGAGATAGAGCTACGGAATACTGTTTTGAAGATTGATACAGCCCACGATCAGCGATAGAAAAAACCGCATCGTTCAAAATACTGTCTTTTGAATTGTCCGGGAGATCTGCATCGATAAACATCTGGCTCGTTGACAGTTCCAAATTCAATTTCTTGGACTTGGTCAAGGGAGATCCGATTCTCCATTGAAAGCTCATGGTTGAATCGGGTTGAATAAAGGCTTCCTTGGTTCCTGGAATGATAAAATTTGCGTCACTGTCCCAATACAACTTGTAACGGAATCCGACAAACAGCGGCAAGCCAAAAGGTTCCTGCTTGGTATATCGGTCAGAAAGGTACAGGTCTCCGTTTGCATAGTAGCTGCCTTGCAACACCAGATAATCCCTGTTAAAGAGAATACTCCGGTGACGGTACGTCATACCCAGCTGCGTTTGTGTTCCTGGTTTTAGGTTCATTGTGGGATAGACAAAAATCTTCTTATCTTCCCCAAAAGACATCAATTCTACGGACTTTTCAATGACCCCGTTGTTAAGAGCGTATTGGACTGGCGCAGATAAGGGATAAACCGCAGCATTCAAAACGGGCTGTATGATATGTGCGTAAAGCCAAGAATCCTCTTCAACCGTCTTTTCTTCGGCATTTACGGACTGAAACAAGAAAAGGAATAGCAAAAAAACAAAAGACCTCATGGACCTTTGTAGATTCCTTGAGTAACTCACCTTGTTTCTGCGACTCAAATACATTCTGGGACACAATATAATTATATTTCAAGTGATGTTTTCGCTAGTCACAAAAATCATCAAAAGAGCGACTCAATATCCGATAGCCATATTGGTTATATCTTTTGTCCTAGCGTTACTTTCTATCTACCCCGTCCAGAATTTGCGGTGGGAACTTCAGTTACAGGACGCCCTGACCTCAAAGGGGAGCTCGCCCCTTTACCATCAAGAAATAGAAGAAAAATTCGGGGCCCTTGGAAGCCTGACCGTTGTCATGGAGTCCGAAGACAGCACCCTGAACTATTCCGCCGCACGGTCGTTATACCAAAGATTGCAGGCAGACTCGACTATTCATTTTGCCGAATTTGAAACGGATATCGAGTTCTACAAGAAGCACAGTCTTCTCTATATCGAAGAAGATGACCTGGACACGGTCGCCGAAAGAATCCGGTCTTTGCAAGAGAAAATCACCATGGCCCACAACCCCCTATATGTGGACATGACCGACGACTCAAAGGCTTCAGCGGATTCAAACGACAATAAGACCAACCAGGCCATTCTTGATTTTACTGATCTGGAAAACAAGTATTTCACCATCCTTTCGAGAACCCACGCCAGCAGTGACGGAAAAATTCGGGTTGTTGACATCTATCCTAAAAATTCCCTATCCGACTTACAGGCCAACCGTGACTTGCTCGGCAAAGTCAAGTCATTCTTCAAGGACAACCCTGAATACGGCTCTATAAAGGTCTATTATACCGGCAAAGTTTACGACACCATCCAGACAGGACGGACCCTACTCCCCGAGGCAAAATTTGCAGGAAAAATCACCGCCCTGTTCATCTTGCTGCTTTTCATTATCCATTTCTATAAGCAACCCCAGCTAATACTGGTATCGGCGATTCCAGTGGGGCTTCCGATCCTTTACACCCTGGCCCTGGCTTGGCTGCTGTATGGACGCATCAACGTATTCACCCTGCTGCTTGCCCTGGTTCTGCCCGGACAGGCCTGTCAGGTTATTACCCATGTGCTGAACCGATACTTTATAGAACGGTCCAGAAACTTGAGTCCCAAGCTTTGCATTGAGAGCGCCGTTCTGGGGATTGGTCCATCTACAGCGGTATCGGCCGGAATCATGGCTTCGTTCTTTGCCTGCATGATTATCGTGCCTGTGGCCGGGATCCGCGAGCTCGGCATCCTCGGTTCCATAGGCTGCATTTTAAACTGGATTTTCACCATACTTATCTCTACATCTCTCCTGCACTTGTTCCAGCGAAAAAAAGCCTTCTCTGTCAACAGCTTCCGTTTCCAGAGAGTGTTCAAGATAACGCTCCTTTCTTACAGGACCAACGGAATCATTATAGCCGTTCTTTCCGTATTGAGTCTTGCAGCATTGATTTATGGCGGCGTGAACCTAAAATTCCTTTATGATTTCAGGCAGACTGAACTCCCCCGCGAAGAACGGGTGGCGGATTCGTTAATCGCAAAAACCGGTTTCCCTCAATATGACCCCGTTATCGTCATGATGTCAAAAGACAATGGCGATGAACTTTATAGAAGGTTCAAACAGCTCAAGTCCAAGGGCAAGATTCCTAATATTGAGAACGTTTATACCTTAAGCGCATTCTCGCCAAAGAATCAGGTCAACAAGAAAGAAAAGCTTAAAGAAATCCAGGCTTTCTTTACTAACGACATCTTGCAGCAGCTGGATTCTGCCGAAAAGCTGAATGTCTCGAAGATTTCTGAGATTCTTTACCGATTCGATTTTGATGAAGACGACCAACCCGAAAATATCCGCAAGAAGTTTAGCGACATCGACGGGAATGCAGGGGCCTTTGCCTTTATCTTTTCGAACATCAATCCGAACAACGGACTGGAATGTAGGCACTTGGCACACGACCTAGCCCTCCTGAATGGCTCGGATGATAGCACCTACAAGATGACGGGCGTGCCTGTTGTGCGGGCAAAGTTCTTGGACCTGGTGCTTTCTAATGTCGACAAGACCATTTTCTTGGGGTCTGTTCTGGTGTGGTTCTTCTTGCTGTTCTTCTACAATCGTTTCAGCAGAGCCATATTCACTATACTCCCCTCCCTGTTTGCCATGAGTTGGCTATTGGCCCTAATCAACGTCCTTGGAATCAAGCTTTCTGTCTATAGCACTATCGCCTTTCCGATTTTGATTGGAGCAAGCGTTGACGGTTCTATCCAGTTGTGGACCGCCTACTACGAAAAACGGAAAGGAACCGCCCTCACCCTTTTGCAAGGCAAGGCTTTCTCTATTTCCATAAGCCAGATGGCCGCCATGATTGGAACCTACGGTTTGCTGATTTCATCGCATCCGGGCCTAAAAAGCATCGGACAAATTTCGTTTATCGGACTGATTTGTATTTCAATCGCCCAGTTCACAATGTTTTCGTTAATTGCAGGTTCTCTAGACAACTACAGAATCCTGCAAAGGCAAAAAAAAGAAAATGCCCAAAAGTCTCTCCAATAGAACACTGAATATTGCCGCCTCCCTGACAGTTGCCATTGACAGCCTTGCCAAGAAAATGATTGCCGAAGGCAAGGACGTGGTTAGTCTTGGTGCCGGCGAACCGGATTTTCCGACTCCAGAACCTATCTGCAAGGCGGCACATTGCGCCATCGACAGCGGAAAGACCCGCTATACCGCACCCGTCGGCATTTTGGAGTTGCGCAAGAAAATCTGCGAAAAGCTCTCCAAAGAAAACGGGCTCCGTTATGAACCCGAACAGATTACAGTCACCAGCGGCGCAAAGCATGCCGTGTTCAACGCCCTTGCCGCCTTGATAAACCCCGGTGACGAGGTGATCATCCCGGCCCCCTATTGGGTGACTTATCCTGAATTGGTGAAATGGCTTGGAGGCGTTCCCGTATTTGTTGACGGATTGCAAGAGAATGATTTCAAGATAACGGCCGAACAACTAAAAAAAGTTTGTAATGACAAGACCAAGGCCATTTTAATGAACAACCCTTGCAACCCCACCGGTTCCGTGTATAGCCGCGAGGAACTGGAAGCCTTGGCAAAGGTCATTGTTGAAAATGACCTCTACTGCATTTCTGACGAAGTCTATGAATACTTCGTTTATCAGGGAACATTTACCAGTATTGCCTCTATTGAAGGGATGAAGGACCGTTCCATTGTCATCAACGGTTTTTCCAAGTCTTACTGCATGACCGGCTGGCGCGTAGGCTACGACGCCTCCCCCGCCCCCATCGCCAAGATTATCGGGAAAATCCAAGGGCAAGCTACGCACCACCCGAGCAACATCGCCCAGTACGCCGCCATCGGGGCTCTAGAGATGGGAAATGCCGAGTCTCTCAAAATGAGGGAGGTTTTCCGCAAGCGCAGGGACTTTATGGTATCAAAAATCGGCGATGCCCTGGGGCAAAAGCTGCGCGCTCCCGAAGGAGCCTTTTACCTGTTCGCCCCCGTGAACTCCGTTTATGGACGAACAACGCCAGAGGGAAAGACCATCAAGGGGTCCGTAGATTTGTGCGAGTACATTCTTGAAAGTCAAGGGCTTGCCATTGTACCGGGAGCAGCTTTCGGAAACGACAGCTGCGTGCGTTTTTCTTATGCTGCCAGCGACGAAAATTTGGAAAGTGCCTGCAGGCGTTTCGAAGTTGCCATCAGGAGCTTGAAATAGCCGTTCTAAAGGGCATCCGACGACATGTTCCATATAGTCACACCTGAAAAAGGAAAACCGTTTACCATCGGACGAAAAGAGGATTGCGACATCCGATTCTCCGACGTTTTCGTTTCCAGGGAACATGCGACCATAGAATTCACCGACGGTTCATGGAATCTAAAGAACCTTTCAAGCAATAGCGTCACCCAGGTCAACGATGAAGACGTCTCTGAAATTTCTCTGAAAGATGGCGACATCATCGTCATCGGGCTTCACCGCTTGAGAGTGACTTTACGGGGCGACGCCCTTTCCCTGCTGCTTCTGGATGCATCTGATTCTACGGAATCATATACCTTGACCTCGGAAGACCAGGAGATTACACTGGAAGGTGAAAACGGGAACACCGCGTTCAAGGCGAAACTTTTGGATTCTGGCTGCAGGCTCCATTTTGCAAAAAAATTGACGGATTCCGACGGTAAAAAAGGACATGAAATCCGCCTGGATGCAGGCGACACCATCCGTCTTGAGAACTTCGAGTTTTCGTTCCAGGCTGGCGACCTGCTGGTCAAGCGGGTCATGTCCGGATTTGACGTGACGCTTAGGAATCTAAGTGTCTATGCCGGCAAAAAAGAACTGTTGTCCGACATAAACCTCTACCTGCCCGCAGGAGAAATTCTTGCCATTATCGGACGCTCCGGCCAAGGAAAATCTTCGCTCCTAAAACTTCTGAAAGGGGAATACACCAAGTCTCCCGAAGGCGAAGTCCTTTATTCCGGGCTGGATTACCGCAACAAGGAAATCCGCAAACGGATAGCCTTCTTACCGCAGGACCCGGCGCTCCACAAGGACTTGACCGTCATGGAAACACTCCTGCATGGGGCAAAAATTTCCATGGACAAAAAGGAGTTGAAGGAATCCTTCCAGGAACGGGCCGACCGAATTTGCGAGCTGTTCGGACTTACCGCCCGCAAGAACAGCCCCGTAAAGACTCTGAGCGGTGGCGAAATGCGAAGGCTTGCCTTGGCCCAGGAACTTATCGGCTCTCCTGGCCTGATTGTGCTGGACGAGCCCCTTTCGGGCTTGGACCCCTACAACGCAAACATTCTGTGCACCCACCTGAAACAGCTGGCCTTCTTGGGCCATACGGTAATTCTCACCACCCACAGCTACGAAGCCCTGAACATCGCCAACAAGGTGCTGGTTATCCATCAGGGAAAACAGGTGTTCTATGGTTCTCGCGAAGAATCGGTAGGGTTTTTCAATACCAAAAGTGCCGAAAGTATTTTAGCGGGATTGAACGACGACTCCTTTATCCGCTGGGCATCTTCGAAAAAATCTATGGAAGTAGCTGACGGCGAAAAAAAGAACCGAACCTATTTCAAGACCGATAAAAAATCGACTCTGCTTCCTTACCATATCCAGTTGATTCTCAAGCAGTGGTTCCGCGACAAGGGAAAACTCTTTGCTCTGTTTATACAGCCCTTTATCCTCGGATTTGTCTTCTCCCAGATTTTTTCCAATAATTCGCCCCTTGGGATTGTAAGCTTTGCCTTAATCCTCTGTGCCAACTGGTTTGCCCTTTCCCTTTCGATTCGAGAAATCGTCCAGGAAAAAGAAATCTTGACTAACGATTTGCGAAAAGGCATGTCCATCGCCCCCTACCTGCTTGCCAAAACAGGAATTCCCTCTGTTGCGGCCTTTATGCAGACCTTCGTTATTTACGGTTTTATCTCCTTCAAGGTGACGATGCATCCGACCTTGCCGATTCTTGCCCTCGTGTTTACCCTGACGGTGATTCCTGCCGTATGCATGGGTTGCCTTGTCAGCGCATTTTCCAAGAATCCCGGCCAGGCAAACGCTTTCTTGCCCCTGATTATCATTCCGCAGGTGGCCTTGGCCGGAGCCCTTGTTCCCCTGGACCAGATGCAGGCTATCGGAAAGGCACTTTCTTTTGCCATTTGGTCAAGGTTCGACCAGGACGCCCTTATGGATTTACTTTTGGACAGGCCTTTCGAGAGCCTGAACTTTGTAATGCTGATGACACTCATCATTATATTTTGTATTATAACCTTCGTCAATTTACACCTCCTTAGAAAAGCAAAATGAGTCCCGAGAATCAATCAAATACTTTCCCTCGCCCCTTTAACGAAAACTACGACCTGATAGATACTCTCGGACGGGGTGGCATGGGCTACGTCTATAAGGCCCTGGACAAACGGCTCGGCCGCGAAGTGGCCCTAAAGGTGTTGGACTCGTCTTCTGACGAAGAGGCAATCCAGAGGTTTTATCTGGAGGCCCAGGCCATGAAAGAACTGGACCACATGAACATTGTCCAGATTTTCGACTTTGGAAAGCAGGCCAACCAGCTTTTTATTGCCATGACCTATGTGAAGGGCGTGGCCCTCTCCGACATCTTGCAGAAGCAGAGCAAGCTCCCCTTCTCCTCTATCGAAGTGATTATCAAGCAGATTGCCCGCGGTCTTTTGTACGCCCACAACCGCGGTATTGTCCATAGGGATGTGAAGCCCTCCAACATCATGATTACCCACGATAACCGTGTCTATATCATGGATTTCGGGATTTCTTACATCCAGGAGATGGAAAAACAGCGCCTTACCAGAACGGGCATGACCATGGGCACGCCCGAGTATATGTCTCCAGAACAGTGCCACGGCGAAGAAGTGACCCTCCAGTCCGATATCTACAGCATGGGCATCATTTTGTTTGAAATGACCTGCGGACAGCTCCCGTTCAACGGCAACAAGCCCATAGAGATTGCCATTCAGCATGTGCAGAAACAACCGCCTGACCCGCGACAGTTCAGGCCGGACATGCCCAAGGGGCTTGCAGAACTGATTCTCAAATGCCTCAAGAAAAAGCTGAACGAACGTTTCCACGACATGCAGGAGTTTTTGGATGCCTGCGATGCGGTTTTCCCGCAAAAAGATACCCGAAGCACAGGCAAAATTACAGGACGGAAAACTTCTTTGTTCAGCCATGGCAGAGAATCCATTGCCGAAGTGGCCACAAAGATTCCTTCTAAGGCAAAAAAAATCCACCGCAAGCTGACGGCTCTTGCCCTTTCTATATTCCCGCTGATTATCATCTTGATGGTGCTCCTGATGCTTACCCACAAGCCCGAAAGCACCCTGCGGGATTTAGAGTGGGACGAAGCGGTAGGCAATTTTGAAACCAAGGCCCTGGAAAATGACGGCGGTGTGGACTATGGTCTAGACAACCTGGGCGACGGCGACCTGAAAACGGCATGGCTCAATAGCATGCCCCTGAAGCCGCAGAATCCCGTTTTGAGCCTTTATTTCAAGAAAAACACCTTGGTCACCCACCTGGGAATAGCCATCGGATACCAAAAATCCGTTGACGACCTGTTTGGCGACCGTTTCCGTATTTTCAAGAAGCCGAAAACTATTACGGTAGAAACCGCAGACGGATTCAAGCAGAAAATCAAGCTGGAAAATATCAAGGGCATGCAATACCCCACCATCCAGGCCATCGAAACCACAGAA
>Ga0247611_10011257_pt1 | contig 10347 bp, 11 predicted proteins | sample 177DNAGHGhighgp2_FD_192422 | JGI IMG/M metagenome (GOLD analysis project Ga0247611, IMG submission 192422) | Sheep rumen microbial communities from Palmerston North, Manawatu-Wanganui, New Zealand - 1770 DNA GHGhigh gp2 | ecosystem: Host-associated > Mammals > Digestive system > Stomach > Rumen... | reverse complement strand
AGATTCGTGACTCACACCACTATGCCATGATTTATACGGATAAATCTGCAACATGTAGTGAGAAACAGGCAGTCCATCTTCATAGATGGTGGCCCAGTTGGCGGTAGGCAAACCCAAGGAGATCTGTCGGGGTTGCGAAGCAGATGCCGCATTCATCAGCATGTTTCTGTTGCTACCCTCATTGGAGGAGGTCCTTATAGTGTCTTTTACTGCTTCTTGTGCAGATAAGCCTGTTACGAAAAAACTAAAAAGGATAGTTGATATAGCTCTTGATAAGTTCATATTACGGAGGTATAATAATTCAGTTTGCAAAATTAATGATAATAATTGGTGTGGACACAACCATTTTTCCCGTAGTATTTACCTATATTACGGATTATAGTTAGAGAAACGCTATCACTAAGTACTATTCGGTAGTCAAACTCGTGATGCTATCTAAAAGTTTGTGATAGAAAGGGTGTTTGCCGAGGGTGGAGGCATCACCTAATATGACCAACTTCATGCGGGCACGGGTAATTGCCACATTCATGCGGCGAAGGTCACGCAGGAAACCAATCTGGCCATCGTCGTTTGCTCGCACCAGACTGATGAATATCACATCCCGTTCCTGTCCTTGGAAGCCGTCTACTGTATTCACCGTAAACAAGTGGCGATAGGGGTGAAGGGCTTCGCTGCCTTTTATCTTTCCTCGTAAGTATTGCACTTGTGCCTTGTAAGGGGAGATGATGCCGAAATCGATGCGCTCATCCAATATACGTTCCCCGCCAATTTTATTGATGTAGGCTTCCAAGTGCTGGAGCAGCAGATTAGCTTCGTCTTTGTTAATACGTCCGAAGGTTTCTCCTACAAACTGTTCCTTAAAATCCATTGCGGAAGTATCTATCCAAGAGATAGGCGTATCGAGGTCGAGGATGCTACGATGGCGCACCTCTGGAGCTGCCTCCAGCTCACCGTTGTAGAACCATTCAGAGGAGAACTTCATGATGTCCTCATTCATGCGATATTGTACTTTCAGCAAGGAAACTGTTTCGGGCTTCTTGGCAACAATCGTTTCCATCAAGGTCTTTTCTAATCCGCCTTTGGCAGCTTCGTAGCACTTGATGGTGGGAGGTAACTGACAATGATCGCCTGCAAGGATGACTCTGTCGGCTTTGCGAATAGCTATCCAACAGGCAGCTTCGAGTGCTTGTGCTGCCTCATCGATAAACAAGGTGCCGAAGTGCATGCCTCCCAATAGGCGGTGGTTGCTACTTACCAAGGTGGATGCAATTACATGGGCTGAGTCAAACAACTCTGTATTTATCTGAACCTCAATAGCCACAGCCCTGTCTTTCAGACGGCTGATGCGACTACGAATGCCATCACGTTCTTCACGGCTACCTTTGCGGCGCTTCCCTTGCAACTGACGTAACTCCTTACGGATGCTCCATAACTCGGGGTAGGAAGGGTGGTTTTCAAAACGCCGCTCATAGGTAAACGACAGCATCTTGTCATTCACGCGTGATGGGTTACCGATTCGTAAAACGTTTACGCCGCGATCTACTAGTTTCTCTGATATCCAATCTACGGCCATATTGCTTTGTGCGCACACCAAAACCTGAGGCTCACGATGCAGTGTCTCATATATGGCTTCTACCAGTGTGGTGGTCTTGCCTGTACCTGGAGGACCATGTACGACAGCCACATCTCTGGTGCAAAGGACTTTGTTTACAGCAGTTTCTTGAGTGGGGTTCAACCAGGGGAAGCCCACAGGGTAGAGCTCTCGAAAACCTGCTTTGGTGGTACCTAAGATGATATCTTTTAGCTCAGCCAATCGGGTGCCTTTGGCTTTTATAACATCTGCCAAAGCCTCAAACATTGTCTGGTAGCTGGTTTCATCAAAATAGAGCTGTACACCCAGATTCTCGGTATTCTGGAGGTCTATTACCGCATTGCCACCTGGCATTACTACCACCATGCGTGCCTCATCGGCATAGCTTACGGTACCGAGGAAAGTATAATAAGTAAGGTCGCCCGTCGCGCTTTGTTTAAAAAAGCAGACGGGCTTCCCATATTCAAAACCATGTTCTATATCGGTATCTTCGCTACGGGTAATTTCAATTACCAGTTGGTTTAGCGAATTATAGAAACTACGCCCTGCGGTGCAAGGAAACCAGCACATGCCTCGTTTCACCTTGCGTGCTACACCCATCGTCTCAGTTTGTCGCTGAAACTCCTGCTTCTCATATTCATACTCCATGCGGAGCAAGAGTTGTTGACGTTGCAGGTGCAGTATCGGGCTATCAGCCATATCAGATAGAAAGGGTTCTCAGCACTTCCACCAACTGGCGGTCTATACTCTTGTCGAACTTGATGGCACGACTGAAAGGTACGTAAACTACTTGATCATTCTTGATGCCTACCATCACGTTGCGCTGGCCTTCCATTAATGCGTCAATAGCAGCAGCTCCCAGGCGACTAGCCAAAATGCGATCGTGCGCCGTTGGACTACCACCTCGTTGCAAGTGTCCCAAGATGGTGACACGTACATCATATTGTGGGTATTCATTTTTCACACGCTCAGCATAATGCATAGCACCACCTGTCAGTTCGCTTTCTGCTACAATTACGATACTACTGTTCTTAGACTTGCGGAAGCCGTTTTTGATAAATTCTTCTAATTGGTCAACCTCTGTGGCAAATTCAGGGATAATAGCAGCCTCGCAACCTGCAGCAATTGCACTGTTCAATGCCAGGAAACCTGCATCGCGTCCCATTACTTCAACGAAGAACAAACGCTCGTGGCTGGTAGCAGTATCGCGGATCTTGTCGACGCATTCCAAAATGGTATTCAAAGCTGTGTCATAGCCAATGGTGGAATCGGTGCCATAAAGGTCGTTGTCGATGGTACCAGGTAGGCCGATGCAAGGCACGTCAAACTCCTTGGCAAACTGCAAAGCACCTGTCAAAGAACCGTCGCCGCCTATCACCACCAGGGCATCAATGCCCTCCTTCTTCATGTTTTCATAGGCAATCTGACGACCTTCCGGAGTGCGGAATTCCTGACAGCGTGCGGTCTTCAGAATAGTACCACCCAATTGGATGATGTTACTTACATTTTGACTTTTAAACTCAACGATTTCGCCTGTTACCAAGCCTTTGTAACCTCTATAGATACCCTTTACTTTCAGACCGTGATAGATGGCGCAACGGGTCACCGCACGGATGGCTGCATTCATGCCGGGAGCATCACCACCTGACGTCAAGATACCGATACATTTGATTTCTGCCATATTACTATGTTGTTAAATTGTACATTCTCTTTGCAAATATACGATTATGCCAGCACAAAAACAAGAAAATTATTTTTGTTCTGTATCACCTGTTTTTTCAATAATGGCCTTTTGGATGGATTCCATGAGCCATTTGGGTGTGGATGTGGCACCACAAATACCCACTGATTGAACACCTTCAAGTAGGTGCCAGTCAATTTCATGTGCACTGTCGATGAAAAAAGTATTAGGGTTAACGGTTTGGCATTCATGAAAAAATACTCTTCCGTTAGAACTTTTTTTCCCGCTCACGAAGAAAACCAGATCATGTGCCATTGCAAATTTGCGGATGTTGGCTATGCGGTTAGCAACTTGTCGGCAAATGGTGTCCGCATATTCAAAGGTAGCTCTATCAGAGATGTTTTGCTTGATATATTCTACAATCATTCTGAACTCTTCAAGCGATTTTGTGGTCTGAGAGAAGAGATATATACTCTTGCTCATATCAAGCTGTTTTGCTTCTTCCAAACTCTCTATCACGATGGCCTCGCCTTGTGTCTGCCCCACCAGTCCTAACACCTCAGCATGACCGTTTTTACCGAAAATTACAATTTGTGCGTCAGGATTAGGTTTCGCGTTATAAGCCTGGTTAATGCGTTGCTGTAATTTCAGTACCACAGGGCAGGTGGCATCGATGATTTCTATATTGTTACGCCGTGCTGTTTCGTAGGTCGAAGGAGGTTCACCGTGAGCACGTAACAATACTTTTGCGTCGTGCAACTGATTGAATTGTTCATGGTCAATAGTAATAAGTCCCAGTTCGCAGAGCCTATCTACTTCTCGGTTGTTATGCACGATGTCACCTAAGCAATAGAGTGGTCCTCCTTTTGCCAATTCTTCCTCTGCTTTGTGGATGGCTGTTACCACTCCATGGCAGAAACCTGATCCGTTGTCAATTTCAATTTTCAATGACTTCTTGGTATTTGGTCATTAACCACTCGTTCTGCTGGTCGATGGTCATGTAACTGTTGTCTAATAAAATGGCATCTTCTGCTTTAACCAACGGACTGACATCACGATGCTGATCAAGGTAATCACGCTCTTTTACATTCTCTAGTATTTCGTCGAAGCTGGCTTCTTGCCCTTTAGCCTTCAGCTCGTCATACCTGCGCTGTGCTCTTATTTCGGGAGAAGCTGTGAGAAAAATCTTCAGTTCAGCATCAGGGAATACTGTTGTGCCTATATCTCGTCCGTCCATTACAACACCTTTCTCTTTGCCAAAAACCTGCTGCTGAGCTACCATTTCTGAGCGCACAAAATCTAATGCTGCAACAATGCTTACACGTTCTGACACTTCCATTGAGCGAATCGGGCTCTCTACCTTTATATTATTTAAATAGGTATCTGGTTTGCCAGTTTCTGGGTTAAACTGAAAAGAGATATGAATATCTTTCATCATGGTCCGCAACTTTTCAACATCCAACTGATCGCCTTCAAAGCAGCCATGCTCCATGGCGTAAAGCGTTACGGCACGATACATGGCACCACTATCAACATATACATATCCTATTCTTTTTGCAAGATCTTTTGCCATGGTACTTTTGCCACATGAAGAGAATCCGTCTATGGCAATTGTAATTTTTTTCATCTTTTTGTTATTTTTATTTTATGGGTGTAAAGGTAGCAAATCTGAATGATTTTAACAAAAAAAAGTAATCAAAAGGCTTGTATGTAAAAAAACTTTATTATATTTGCATCGTGATAAAATAATAGAAACACCATTAATTTTTTAAATAATAGTATTTATGGAAATTAAAAAATCACCGAAAGCAGACCTTGAAGGTAAGAAAACCACTTGGCTGCTGGCTGGCTATGTGATGGTGATGGCAGTCTTGTTCCTCGGCTTCGAATGGACGCAGCGCGATGTGAAGATTGACACCAGTAATCAGGTAGTCGAGACCGTTTTTGAAGAGGAAATTGAAATTCCTATTACCGAACAGCCCGAGCAGGTGCAAGCTCCACCTCCAGAGGCTCCGTCAATCGCAGAAACATTGACCATCGTTGACGATGATTCCGATATTCAGGAATCAGCTATCCAGTCTTCTGAGGAAACTGGCCAGGCTGTGGAAATTAAGTACACTGCTCCTGTAGCCGTTCAGGAAGAGGAGGAAGAGGAACCTGAAGAGCAGGAAATTTTCCAGGTTGTAGAGCAAATGCCTGAATATCCAGATGGCGGTATGGCAGGTTTGATGAAGTACCTGAGTGGTGCTATCAGATACCCGGCTATTGCAGCTGAGAATGGCGTTCAGGGTCGTGTAACAGTTCAGTTCGTCGTAAACCGTGACGGCTCTATCGTTGATGCACAGGTCGTACGTGGTGTTGACCCATATCTTGATAAAGAGGCTCTCCGCGTGATTAACTCAATGCCTAAGTGGAAACCAGGTATGCAGCGTGGTAAACCAGTGCGCGTACGCTATACAGTACCTGTTAATTTCCGTCTGCAGTAATTTGACTGTTTGGAAAGAAATAAAAAAGGCTGCTTATGTAGCAGCCTTTTTTTATGAACCTAAAATCTGAAAAATAGAATACCTTATATGTTTACTTCTGCTGATTTGCTTGAAAAATTTAATAAGTATCTTTCAAATCTCGTCTTCGGAAAAAAGCCCGAAAACCTATATGAACCTATCCGCTATGCATTGGCTTTAGGCGGGAAACGTATCCGACCTCTGTTATTATTGATGGCTTATAACCTTTATCGTGATGATGTTGACAGCATCCTGAGCCAGGCAGCTGGTATAGAAGTATATCATAATTATTCGTTGTTGCATGATGACGTGATGGATAAGTCAGACCTGCGTCGTGGGAAGCCAACTGTTTATAATAGATGGGGCGAAAGCACCGCGATTCTGGCTGGTGATGCGATGCTTGTTATGGCATACAGGCTTATGACGGGTTCCGGCGGTCGTTATGTGGGATCTGTGATGCGGTTGTTTACTGAAACCGCTATGGAAATCTGCGAAGGGCAACAGCTTGATATGGACTTTGAGACCCGTTCTGATGTTTATGAACATGAGTATTTGGAGATGATCCGTCTGAAAACTTCTGTATTGCTGGCTTGCGGCCTAAAGGTTGGTGCTTTGTTAGCAGAAGCGTCTGAAGATGACTCCCGGATGCTTTATGATTTTGGCATTAACCTGGGCATTGCATTCCAGCTGAAGGATGATTTGCTGGATGTATATGGTGATCCTAAGGTGTTTGGTAAGCCTATCGGTGGCGATATCTTGTGCAATAAGAAGACGTATTTGCTGATTCAGGCACTGAGAAGAGGCAATGTCAGTCAGGTTAAGGAACTTGAGAAGTGGATGGGCGCCAAGCAATATAACCCTCAGGAAAAGATCAAGTCAGTAACTGAGCTTTTCAATCAGATAGGTGTTAGGGCTTTGTGCGAGGATAAAATAGAACATTATACCCTGATGGCGGAACTGAATTTGCAGGCGGTTAATGTGCCTGAAGAAAAGAAGGTCGTCTTACAGGATATGATGCGGCAGTTAATGCACAGAGAGGTGTAAGCAATGCGGATCATAGATACCCATTCGCATCTGTTTGCAGATGAGTTCGACACCGACCGTGAGGAAGTAATCCAAAGGGCGAAAGATGTGGGGGTGGCTCGTATCTATATGCCAAATATAGACGATACAACCATTGAGAGATTGCTTGAGGTCTGTGAAACATATAAGGGGTATTGTTTCCCTTTGATGGGATTGCATCCAACTTCTGTGACTGCGGATTATAAAGAACCTTTGAATAAGGTTTACCAGTGCTTGCAGAGCTGTCGGAACAAGTTCGTGGGTATAGGGGAGATAGGAATAGACCTTTATTGGGATGATACGTTCCTTGACCAACAAGTTAAGGTCTTTGAAACTCAGGTGAGATGGGCTTTGGAACTGGACCTGCCCATCGTGATACATTGCCGAAAAGCGATGCCATATATATATAAGGTGTTGCTGCCATATAAGGAAACTAAGCTGCGAGGCATTTTCCATAGCTTCACTGGCGAACAGGAAGAAGCAGAGATGATGCTGGAGTTCTCTCGGTTTATGATAGGGATTAATGGTATAGTTACTTTTAAAAAGTCTTCAATACCTGCTATCCTTCCTCAGATACCGATGCAGAGAATTGTGCTGGAAACGGATTCTCCCTATCTGGCACCCGTGCCGCATAGAGGAGAGCGCAATGAGAGTTCTTACATCGGTTATACATTGATGAAGGTGGCTCAGGTGTTGGGGTGTAAACCAGAGGAGCTGGCAGTGCAAACATCTGAGAATGCGTTGAGGTTATTTGGGGGTTGATTGGCGATGTCAATGTTTAAATTTTCTTAATTTTCCTGCTGTTTCTGACTGAAAAAGGTGAGAAAAGGCGGAAAGAGAAAAAAAAAAGAAACATTTGTAGCCGAAAAGATGGTGGGTTCAGAATTTTTTTGTAATTTTAGCCCGATTTCAGATTGGTGCCGTGAGGGAGAGATGCTCGAGTGGTTGAAGAGGCACGCCTGGAAAGCGTGTAAACGCCAAAAGCGTTTCGGGGGTTCGAATCCCCCTCTCTCCGCAAGAGGCGTATGATTATAGAATATTTTAAAGAAAGAAATAAACAATAATAGTAATTTAATTAATTAATCAAAAACAGTTAGACAATGAAAAAGTTATTTGCAATTGTTGCTATGTTAGGAGTCTTCTCATTTGGCTCTACAGCTATGGCTCAGGAAGCTGAAGTTGCTTCAGTTGAAGGTCAGAGTATTCACAAAACATTGAAGCGTTACTTCATCGAAGGTTCTGCTTCTTTCATGAGCTTGGTAGCCATCGCTTTGGTTATCGGTTTGGCTTTCTGCGTTGAGCGTATCATTTATCTGAGCTTGGCAGAAATCAACACAAAGAAGTTCATCGGTAAGGTAGAGGAAGCTCTGGAGAAGGGCGATGTTGAGGCAGCTAAGGATATCGCTCGCAACACTCGCGGTCCTATCGCTTCAATTTACTATCAGGGTCTGATGAGAATTGACCAGGGTCTGGATCAGGTTGAGCGTTCAGTTGTTTCTTATGGTGGCGTTCAGGCAGGTTACCTGGAGAAGGGCTGCTCTTGGATTACACTGTTCATCGCAATGGCTCCATCTCTCGGATTCTTGGGAACTGTGATTGGTATGGTGCAGGCTTTCGATACAATCCAGCAGGTTGGTGATATCAGCCCAACAGTTGTTGCAGGTGGTATGAAGGTCGCTTTGATTACTACTATCTTCGGTATCGTTGTTGCTTTGATTCTGCAGTTGTTCTACAACTACATCTTGACTAAGATCGAGTCTATTAACAGTGACATGGAGGATTCTTCAGTTACTCTGCTCGACCTCATTTCAAAGTATAACCTGAAGTATAAGAAGTAATTAAATTTCAAGGAGATTAAATGTTATGAAGAAATTTAGGATACAAAATGTATCTGGCGCAATCTTGTGGTGCTTGTTTATCATCACCATAGCTGTGTTTGCTCTCTTCTTCTTCGGTGGTGAGGCAGATCCAGCTAACAGATTGGTAGCTGATACTTCAATATCTGAGCCCGCTCAGACAGACACCTTACTGTACTGGGTATATGCACTTGTTATCATTGCTATTGTTGTAACAGTGTTGGCTTTTGTTGTCAGATTCTTTGCTGATTTGAAAGATAGTCCAAAGGCTGCTCTCCAATCTTTGATTGGTGTGATAGCTTTGGTAGTTCTGATGGTTGTTACTTATTCTATGGGTAGCAATGAGCCCCTTCAACTGGTAGGTTACACTGGTGATGAGAATACCGCTCCTTGGTTGGCAGTAGCTGATATGTTTATTTATACTATCGCTTTCCTTGTAGCAGTAATGGTAATTCTGATGATTGGTTCAGGTATCAAGAAGAGAATTGGTAAGTAATTTAAATAGGAGATATAAAAATGGCAAAAGGCAAAAAGGAAGTTCCTGAACTAAACTCAAGCTCTACTGCGGATATCTCCTTCCTGTTGTTGATCTTCTTCTTGCTGACAACTTCTATGGATACTGACCAGGGTCTGGCACGTCGTTTGCCACCTCCTCCTGAGCAGAACCAGAAGAATGATGATATCAAGCTGAAGGAGCGAAACGTACTGCAGGTATTCCTCAACTTCCAAGACCAGTTATTGTGTGGCGGTGAGTATGTAGGAGTAAGTGATCTTCGTAAGAAAGCTAAAGAGTTTATTGCTAATGAGGCCAACGAAACTAACAAGCCAGAGAAGCACGTGGTTCATACCAACCTTTTGGGTGATATGGAGGCTACAACCAACCACGTTATCTCTCTGCGATGCGACCGTGGTACCTCTTACAACTCATACATCGCTGTACAGAATGAGCTGGTAGCAGCATACAATGAGTTGCGTGACGAGCTGGCAACTGCCAGATTTGGTAAGGTTTATAGCGAATGCGATGAAATCCAGCAAGAAGATATTCGTACGGTTTATCCGCAGAATATCTCAGAGGCTGAACCTAAAAAGTATGGAGACAAGTAATTATGGGAAAATTTAGTAAGACCGGTAAGCGTGGTATGCCACGTATGAACACCTCTTCTCTTCCTGACTTGATTTTTACTCTGTTGTTCTTCTTCATGATGGTAACAACCATGCGTGAAGTAACTTTGAAGGTTGAGTTTAGAGCTCCTCAGGGAACTGAGCTGGAGAAACTGGAAAAGAAGTCATTGGTAACTTTCATCTATGTAGGTAAACCTACTCAGGAGTTCCGCAAGACTTTGGGTGATGAAACACGTATCCAGTTGAACGATTCATTCGCTGAAACCGCTGAGATCCAGGATTACATTATTGGTGAACGTGCCAGTATGAAGGAAGAGGATCAGCCTCAGATGACTGTTTCTTTGAAGGTAGACCGTGATACCAAGATGGGTATCGTGACCGATATCAAGGAAGCACTTCGTAGGGCTTATGCATTGAAAATTAACTATTCTGCTGCTAAGCGTCAGTAATTAGTTAAGAGTATATTTATAAAGAAGCCGTCAGGATTTCCTGACGGCTTCTTTATGATTTAAGTTTACTGTTTTGTTAAAT
>Ga0247611_10011256_pt1 | contig 10348 bp, 7 predicted proteins | sample 177DNAGHGhighgp2_FD_192422 | JGI IMG/M metagenome (GOLD analysis project Ga0247611, IMG submission 192422) | Sheep rumen microbial communities from Palmerston North, Manawatu-Wanganui, New Zealand - 1770 DNA GHGhigh gp2 | ecosystem: Host-associated > Mammals > Digestive system > Stomach > Rumen ... | reverse complement strand
TAATAATTCTTGTTATTCACTACATCCTATATATGCATTTAATGATAAATATAATTCATATAAGGATTTTTCTAATGCATATTTAACACTTGAAGGTAATAATTTAGATAAAGTAGATGAAATAAAGGATCTATTTGATAGAAAGGTAGTATTAATAGATTCTTGTAATAAAAGTAGATATCATGCAGGTTGTGTTATGATTTCTAATTTAGTTTGTTCTTTAGTAGATATTGGATATGATTTGTTTAAAAGCATTGGTATAAATGATTTAAGTATATTTAATCCATTAATAAAGAATAATATAGATAATATATTAAATGTTGGTACAAAGGATGCCTTAACAGGTCCTATAAGAAGATGTGATATAGAAACTGTTAAAAAACATTTAGATGTCTTAACGGATGAAGAAAAAGAAATATATATTAGGCTTTCTTTAAAGCTTGTAGATATTTCAAAGGAATTGAATAATAGTGATTATTCTAAAATATATGATTTGCTAAAAGGAGAATTGAAATGATTACAGTAAATACATTTAAGGAATATAAGGGACAAAAGAAGCTTGCACAAGTTACATGTTATGATTACACAACTGCAAAGCTTGTAGAAGAAGCAGGAATTGACTTTATTTTAGTTGGTGATTCTTTAGGTATGGTAATGATGGGATATCCTAATACATTACCTGTTAAGATGGAAGATATGATTACTTATGGTTCAAGTGTTGTAAGAGGAGCTCCTAATACATTTGTTGTAGTAGATATGCCTTTTATGTCATATCAGCTATCTGATGAACAAGCATTAATGAATGCAGGAAGATTAATTAAAGAAACTGGATGTCAAGCTGTTAAGCTTGAGGGTGGTATGAAATACGCATCAAGAATTAAAGCAATTACTGATGCAGGTATTCCTGTTGTTGCACATGTTGGATTAACTCCACAATCAGTTAACGCATTTGGTGGATATAAGGTACAAGGTAAGTCAAGTGATCAAGCATATAATCTAATTAAGGATTGTCTTGCAGTACAAGAAGCTGGCGCATTTGCAGTAACACTTGAATGCGTACCTGAAAAGCTAGCAGCAAAAGTAACTAATATGTTACATATTTCAACAATTGGTATTGGGGCATCAAGCGCATGTGATGCGCAAGTATTAGTTAACCAAGATATGCTTGGTTCCTCATCAGGTAAGGTTGCAAAATTTGTTAAGAAATATGCAAACCTACATGATGTTATAGTTGATGCATTTAAGGAATATAAGGATGAGGTAGTAAATTCTAAATTCCCTACCTTAGAACAAACATATAAGATTGAAGAAAATGATTTAGAAGAAGCAATAAAAAGAATCGAGGAAGAAAAATAATGAAAGTAGTACATACAATTAAGGAAGTAAGAGAAATAGTAAAAGGCTGGAGAAAAGAAGGCTTAAGTGTTGGTTTAGTACCTACAATGGGATATTTACATGAAGGTCATAAGAGTCTTATTACAAAGTCAGTATCTATGAATGATAAGACTGTTGTATCTGTATTCGTAAACCCAATTCAATTTGGTAAGAATGAAGATTTAGATAAATATCCAAGAGATTTAGAAAGAGATACTAAGCTTGTAAGTGATGCTGGTGCTGATTTAATTTTTAATCCAGAACCAAAAGAAATGTATCCAGAACATTTTACAACTTCAGTTAATACAACTGAAGTTACTGAATACTTATGTGGTGCAAAGCGTCCTGTTCATTTTGGTGGTGTTTGTACAGTATTAACTAAGTTATTTAATATTGTTTCACCAGATAGAGCATACTTTGGTCAAAAGGATGCACAACAGCTTGCGGTTGTAAAGAGATTTGTTCGTGACTTAAATTTTGATATTGAAATAATTGGTTGCCCAATTGTAAGAGAAGATGATGGTCTTGCAAAATCATCAAGAAATACATATCTATCACCTGAAGAAAGAAAGGCTGCAGTAATTTTATCTAAGTCTTTAAAGGTTGGTAAGGATTTAATTTTAAATGGTGAAAGAGATTCAGCTAAGGTAATTGATGCAATTACTAAGGTTTTATATACTGAACCTTTAGCAAGAGTAGATTATGTATCTATTGTTGATAACACAAATATTCAACCTATATCTAAGATTAAAGGTGAGGTTTTAGTTGCAATAGCAGTATATATTGGTACAACAAGAGAAATTGATAACTTTATTATTGAGGTAAATGACTAATGACAATTACAATGCTTAAAGCAAAAATCCATAGAGCGACTGTTACTGAAGCTAAGCTTGATTATGTTGGTTCAATAACAATTGATTCAAAACTTATGGAAGAAGCTGGAATATATGAATACGAAAAGGTTCAAGTAGTAAACATTGCAAATGGAAAAAGATTTGAAACATATACAATAAAAGGCGAGGCTGGATCTGGTGTTATTTGCTTAAATGGTGCAGCTGCATGGTGTGGAAAAAAGGATGATAAGGTTATTATTATGTCTTATTGTGATGTAACACCTGAAGAAGCAAAGGAATTAAAGCCAACAGTAGTTTTTGTTGATAATGATAATAAGATTTCACGTATTGCAAATTACGAGAAATATGGAAGATTAGAAGACCAAGAATAGGATGTGATCTTATGCTAAAAGGAAAGACAGTTATAATTGGAGTTACTGCATCTATTGCTGCATATAAAATGGCAGGAGTTGTACATACTTTAAAAAAAATGGGTGCAGATTGTCATGTAATAATGACTAAAAATGCATTAAACATTATTAATCCAATTACATTTGAAACCCTAACAGGTAACAAATGCTTAGTTGATACATTTGATAGAAATTTCCAATTTAATGTTGAACATGTATCACTTGCAAAAAAAGCTGATATATTTATGGTTGCACCTGCAACAGCGAATATTATTGGTAAAATTGCATCAGGTATATGTGATGATATGCTTACAACTACATTATTTGCATTCAAGGGAAAAAAGATTATTTCACCTGCAATGAATACAAATATGTATGAAAATCCAATATTACAAGATAACTTAGAAAAGCTTAAAAAATATGGATATGAAATAATTGAACCATCATCAGGACTTTTAGCATGTGATGATATAGGAAAAGGTAAATTACCTGATGAGGAAATATTAGTTTCTGCAATATTAAGACATATAGCATATCCACATGATTTAGAAGGAAAGAAAATCTTAATTACTGCAGGACCTACAGTTGAAGCAATTGACCCAGTTAGATATATAACTAACCATTCAACTGGTAAGATGGGTTATGCAATTGCAAAGAATGCATATTTAAGAGGTGCAGATGTATTATTAATATCTGGACCTACATCATTAAAGCCATTCCCGGGAATTAAAGTTATTAATACAATATCTGCAGAAGATATGTTTAATCAAGTAAAAGATAATTATAAGGATATGGATTATATAATTATGTCTGCCGCAGTTGCTGATTATACTCCTATGGTTGTTGCATCAAACAAAATTAAAAAATCAGATGATGATATGTCTATAAAGCTAAAAAGAACAAAAGATATATTAGCATTTGTTGGTGAAAATAAAACAACACAAAAGTTAATTGGTTTTTCAATGGAAACAGAAGATATGCTTGAAAATTCTAAGAAAAAGCTTATTAAAAAGAATTGTGATATGATTTGTGCAAATTCATTATCAAATCCAAATACTGGATTTGGTGTTGATACAAATCAAATCACTTTTATAACTAAGGATGAAATTGAAATATCTGAATTAAAAACAAAAGAAGAATTAGCCAAAAATATATTAGATAAGGTAGGAAGACTATAATATGATACTTGCAGTTGATATTGGAAATACAAATATAGTTGTAGGCTTTTTAGATAAAACTAATATTATAGCTCAAGGAAGAATAGGTACAGATAAAAGAAAAACAGAAATGGATTTCTTAATTAATTTCAGATTAATGATTCAAGTATATGGTATTAATATTAAAGATATTGAAGGTGCAATATTATCATCTGTTGTACCTGAAATAACTCATGAAGTATCACAAGCATTAGAGCTTTTATTAAAGAAAAAGCCATTTATTATCGGACATGGCATAAAAACAGGATTAAATATTAAAATTGATAATCAAAAGACACTTGGTGCAGATAGAGTTTGTGATGCAGTATGTGTTATTGAAGAATATAAGACACCTGCAATAATTATTGATATGGGTACTGCAACAACATTATCAGTTATTGATAAAGACAATAATCATATTGGTGGTATGATAATACCAGGTATTAAAACATCACTTGATTCATTATCATCTCATGCATCTCAATTACCATTTATATCACTTGAGGCTCCTAAGCATTTAATTGGTAAAAATACAGTTGAATGTATGCAGTCTGGTATGATTTATGGTACTGCATCTATGATAGATGGTTTGATTGATAGAATAAAAGAAGAATTAGGTGAAGATACAAGTGTTATTTCAACAGGTGGTCTTGCTAAATTAATTATTCCTTATTCTAAGCATGAAATAACATATGATCCAAATATTTTATTAAAAGGTCTATATTATATCTATAAAAAGAATAATTAATACGAATTTTTAGAAAATTTTAGAGTTTGATTAATTGTATAAAAGATGTTATAATGATTATGCCAATGAAGGCTAAGAAGTTACTAATTAAACGAAAAGAGCAAGGCTGCAACCTTGCTCTTTTCTCATTTCTTGGAAACAATGAAGACTAAGAGGTGTTACTATTTTTTAACAGTCATTATAATAACCATTAAAATGATTAATATAATAACTAGGATTATATAATAATCCATAGTATACCTCCTGTTAGCCCATCGTTTCCTCCAGACCTCGGATCATAACATTGTCTCCTTAAAAATGATTGCAGATTTTACTCTGACAAGGTGATTTTATACCTAAAAAAAATCGTTGTCAAATGAGGTAAAAATGGACTATTGACTGATTTTCCAAAATCATTTTATAAATAGAACTTTAACTTAAAATAACAGGTAAAAATAGCTTCTTTTTTCGAAAAAATGCTTAAAAAATGCAAATTAAAAATTTTTAAATTTTTTTTATACTCATCAACATAAAAGCTTAATATATTATTGAAAACAATTTTATTTTTGATTTAGTGGAGTTTTTACTATATTTGTAGTATAATACTAGCATATATTTTAAAAAGGGTGATTATTATGGCAGAGATTAATAATTTTATTAAAACTAAAATGCAAGAAGACCTAGATAATGGTTTAGTAAAGGAAATAATTACAAGATTCCCACCTGAACCAAATGCATATCTACACATTGGTCATGCGAGAGCAATTGTTACAAATTTTGAACTTGCTAAATCTTTTGGTGGATATACAAATTTAAGATTTGATGATACAAACCCAGCTAAAGAGGATAAGGAATTCGTTTCTGGTATAATTGAGGATTTAGCTTGGTTAGGATATACTCCAAAGAATATTTTTTATGGTTCTGATTATTTCGAAAAAACATATGAAAAGGCAGTACTTTTAATTAAGAAGGGACTTGCATATGTTGATGATTTATCTCAAGAAGAAATTTCTAAATATCGAGGTACATTAAGTGAACCTGGTAAGAATTCTCCATATAGAGATAGAACTGTTGAAGAAAACCTTCGTTTATTTGAAGAAATGAGAGAAGGAAAATATAAAGATGGAGAAAAGACTTTACGTGCTAAAATTGATATGTCATCTCCAAACATTAACATGCGTGACCCAGTAATGTATAGAATCCTACATATAAATCATCATAGACAGGGTACTAAGTGGTGTATTTTCCCTATGTATGATTTTGCACACCCATTACAGGATTCATTTGAAGGAATTACGCATTCATTATGCTCACTAGAATATGATAACCATAGAGTATTATATGATTGGGTTGTTGAAAACTGTGAGATTGAAGCTGAATATAAATCACGTCCTCATCAGATTGAATTTGGTAGATTAAATATCACAAATACAATTATGTCAAAGCGTTATTTAAGAGCTTTAGTTGATTCTAAGAAGGTATCTGGATATGATGATCCAAGAATGCCTACTTTATGTGGATTAAGAAGAAGAGGTTATACACCTGATTCTATTAGAAATTTCATCTTATCAACAGGTTTATCAAGAATTAATTCTACTGTTCCTGAAGAAGCATTAGAAGAAGCTTTAAGAGATGATTTAAAGCTTAAGGCTATAAGACCTAACGCAATTATTAATCCAGTTGAGGTTGTAATTGATAATTATCCTGAAGGACAAATTGAATGGCTTGATGCACCAAACAATCAAGAAAATGAAGAAGCTGGTTCAAGAAAAATTGCATTCTCTCGTCATGTATATATTGAAAGAGAAGACTTCATTGAAGAAAAGCCTAACAAGAAGTGGAAGCGTCTTGCTTTAGGTGTTGAAGTTAGATTAATGAGAGCATACTTTATTACTGCAACATCAGTTGAAAAGGATAAGGATGGTAATATTACATTAATTCATGCAACGTATGATCCTATGACAAAAAGTGATTCAGGATTTAACGAAAGAAAGCCTAATGGTAATATTCATTTCGTTGAAAAGACTACTGCAATTAAGGCTGAATTTAGACATTTTGAACCATTATTAATTGAAACAGAAGAGAATAAGGATTTAGATTTTATGGAAAAGTTAAATCCAAATTCTATGAATGTAACTTATGGTTATGTTGAATCATCTTTAAAGGATACTAAACCTTTAGATCATTTCCAATTCATTAGAAATGGTTATTATGTAACTGATCAAGATTCTAATGATGAAAGATTAGTATTTAATGAAACATGTGGCCTAAAGAGTGGCTTCAAACTATAATATAATTAAAGAAAAAATAGTAAGGACTGAGGATTAGCCTCAGCCCTTATTCACGCAATAAAGGAGATTATTTTATGTTAAAGGTAACAAATCTTAGCTTACAATATGGTACAAGAAAATTATATGATAATGTAACTATTTCTTTTACAAAAGGTAATTGTTATGGAATTATCGGCGCAAATGGTGCTGGTAAATCAACATTCTTAAAGCTTTTATCTGGAGAAATCGAATCAACAACAGGTCATGTTGAATTAGACCCTAAGGAAAGAATGTCTGTCTTAGCACAGGATCAACATAAATACGATAATGAAACAGTATTAGATACAGTTTTATTAGGCCATAAGAAGCTTATGGATATAAGAAAAGAAAAGGATGCATTATATGAAAAAGCAGATTTTACTGATGCTGATGGTATAAGAGCTGCTGAACTTGAAGGTGAATTTGCAGAGCTTGGTGGATGGGAAGCTGAATCTGATGCTGAAACATTACTTGCAGGCTTAGGAGTACCTGAAGAAGTATTCTATGAAAAAATGCTTAATCTAGATGCAAAGATTAAAATTAAGGTTTTACTTGCACAAGCATTATTCGGAAATCCTGATGTATTATTATTAGATGAACCTACAAACAACTTAGATTATAAGTCTACACAATGGTTAGAAAATTTCTTATTAGATTTTGAAAATACAGTATTAATAGTATCTCACGACCGTCACTTCTTAAATAATGTATGTACACATATTTGTGATGTTGATAGAGGACATATTAAGCTTTATGTTGGTAACTATGAATTCTGGTATGAATCTTCACAATTAGCTTTAAAGCAAGCTCAAGATGAAAATAAGAAGAGTGAACAAAAGGTTAAGGAATTAAAGGAATTCATTGCAAGATTCAGTGCTAATAAATCTAAATCTAAGCAAGCAACATCAAGAAAGAAGTTACTTGAAAAGATTGAAATAACAGATATTGAACCATCATCAAGAAGATATCCATACTTAGGTTTTAAGCCTAATAGAGAAGTTGGTAATGATATTTTATTTGTTGAGCATTTAACAAAGCCAGGTCTATTTAATGATTTATCATTCTCTGTAAATAAGAATGATAAGATCGCATTCCTTGCAGAAAATACATTACAAATTACTGCGTTATTTAATATTTTATCAGGTAAGGATAAAGATTTTACTGGTAAATTCAAATGGGGTATTACAACATCTCAAGGATTCTTAATGCAAGATACTAAAGAATATTTCACAAAGGAAATGACTTTAATTGATTGGTTAAGACAATATTCTAAAGAAGATCAAACAGAAACATTTATACGTCAATATTTAGGAAGAGTTTTATTTGCAGGTGAAGAAGCAACTAAGTCATGTACTGTATTATCAGGTGGAGAAAAGGTTAGATGTATTTTAGCTAAGCTTATGGTTGAATGTCCTAACGTTTTAGTATTCGAAGACCCAACAAACCATCTTGATTTGGAATCAATTACATCACTTAATGAAGGTATGACTAATTTTAAGGGAAATATTTTATATTCATCACACGATAGAGAATTATTATCTACTGTTGCAAATAGAATTATTAAATTTAATTTAGATGGTACATGGGAAGATAGACTATCTAATTATGATGATTTTATGGAAAAGGAAGCAAAATAATAATGGATTTAAGTGGATTAAATGAACCACAAAAGGCCGCAGTAACTCAAACTAGTGGTGCAGTTATGGTTATGGCTGGTGCTGGATCTGGAAAAACTAAGGTTTTAACAACAAGAATAGCATATATAATAGATGAGCTTGGTGTATCAAAGGATTCTATTTTAGCCTTAACATTTACTAATAAGGCTGCAAACGAAATGAAGGTTAGAATTTCTAATATTTTAGGTGGTATTGATACTAAAAATATGTGGGTTTCTACATTCCATTCATTTTGTGTAAGAATATTAAGAAAAGAAATTGGCCATTTAGGAAATTATACAAATTCTTTTAATATAATTGATGAAGAAGACGCACAAAAAATAGTTAAAGATATATGTAAAAATGAATGTATTGATTCTAAACCAAAGGAATTAAGACATTTAATTTCTAAATCTAAAAACTTTGAAGCATTTTCTATAGATGATCCATTTTTAAACCAAGATTATGATACAGTATCAAGATTATATGAAGAATATAAGATAAAGAATAATTTATTAGATTTTGATGACTTAATTATTAAAACTATTGAATTATTTAAAGAAGCGCCTGAAGTATTATATAGATATCAATACAAATTCGAATATATATTAGTAGATGAATTCCAAGACACTAACGCATTACAATATGTATTAATAAGAATGCTTGCGGCATTACATAATAACATATTTGTTGTTGGTGATGACTTCCAAAGTATTTATTCATTCCGTGGTGCAAAAATCGAAAATATCCATAAATTTAGACGTGATTATAAGGATCACAAAATGATTCTATTAGAAGAAAATTATCGTTCTACTAATGAAATCCTAAATTTAGCAAACTGTATTATTGATAAAAACCCTAACCAAATTAAAAAGGTTATGTATTCTCATGGTAAAACAGGAGATAAGCCTATTTTATATGACGCAGATACAGCGTTTGGTGAGGCTTCATTTGTTGTAGAACAAATAAAGAAACTTCACGATAAGGGTGATAGCTATAGTGATTTTGCGATAATGTATCGTGCTAATTACATATCAAGAGGATTCGAAGATGTTTTATTAAGAGAACATATTCCATATAGAATTTTTGGAGGATTATCATTCTTTGCAAGAAAAGAAATAAAGGATATGACTGCATACTTAAGAGTATTAGTTCATCCTGATGATAATTTTTCTTTCTTAAGAATTGTAAATGAACCAAAAAGAAAAATTGGTGATAAGGTAATAGAATCACTTACTAGTGTTTCAAATGAATATAACAAATCACTTTTTGAATCAATAGATTTATATAGTGGTTCTGGTTCTATAGAATTAAAGAAATTTAAAATTATGATGACATCAATTAAAGAATCTCTTGCTAATTGTAAGCTTCCTGATATTATTGATATCTTATTAAAGGAAACTTCATATGAAGATATGCTTAAAAAAGGAGATTCTGATGAATATCAAGATAGAATATCAAACATTAAGGAATTTAAATCTGTTTTAAAAGAAACAGAATTAGACCATGAGGATGAAGGGTTAACTAATGAAGAAATATTAGATATTCTTTTATCAGATTTAGCCTTAAGAAGTGAGAATGATGATGCGAAAGAATCTGATTCAGTAATTCTTACAACATATCATCAGGCTAAAGGATTGGAATTTAAGAATGTTTTTATGGTTGCGATGGAGGATGGAATATTCCCATCACAAAATTCGGTAACTAAAGAAGATGTAGAAGAAGAAAGAAGAATTTGTTACGTAGGTATTACTCGTGCAAAGGATAGATTATTTATATCTCATGTAGGAAGAAGATTCTTATTTGGATTTACTCAACAAATGATGCCTTCTTGCTTCTTAGGT
>Ga0247611_10011254_pt1 | contig 10348 bp, 12 predicted proteins | sample 177DNAGHGhighgp2_FD_192422 | JGI IMG/M metagenome (GOLD analysis project Ga0247611, IMG submission 192422) | Sheep rumen microbial communities from Palmerston North, Manawatu-Wanganui, New Zealand - 1770 DNA GHGhigh gp2 | ecosystem: Host-associated > Mammals > Digestive system > Stomach > Rumen... | reverse complement strand
GCTAAAGCCGACATATTTGTATAAAAAAGCACCAAATAAGCAACTTATTGCAGTACCCATAGACATAAAGAAGTTAAATTTACCATATCTGTTAAGCATAAGCTTTGTATTATTATTTATTTTTAAATAATCGTATATATAGCCGTCAGAAACACCTCTATAAAAAGCTTTAGACAAACCGTATAATATCTCACCAAGAAGAATTGTGAAATAGTTTGGTACAAAAATCCACATTAAAATTCTTACCATAAAAAGCATATACGAAAATATCAGGACATTTTTACGAGGGAAGATATCACCAATATAACCTGCCGGAATTTCCGCTAACAAGCCTGTAAAATAAAATATGCTCTGAAACAATAAAAAATCTGAGAAAGTTAAGCCATTTGAAATATAAAACAGAAAAGAAATTGCAACAATATATCTTTGTTGTTGTAACAATGTCGCAAAATTTAACAGTTTTAAGGGTTGCCTTTCCATTATCCTAACTTATCTTTCAAAATATATTAAAATACAATATTCTTATAAAGCTTAATTATAACTTACGAAAAAGTCTCTGTCAATTTATACATAGCTGTTTAATATAGTTAATAATTTGAACAGTGATATTATTTGTATTATAATTCTATTAATATATTTATGGGGTGAAATATTATGAAAAACATATTACTTTTATGCTTTTTACTGTTCATATTATCAGGTTGCTCTAACAGAACATTAAGTAATGCTTATCTGAACAATACAAAATTTACGATGCCAAACCGAAATATTGAATATGTTCAAGACAATTCTGAAGAACCCCAACAGAAAGAGGAAGTACAAGCTCCGCGTCAAACAGATAACAAAAATAAAAAATTCATACGAGTTACATATACCCCATTAACCCAAAAAGAATGTATGAGTTTACAAAGTACACTCGGATTAAAATACTGTCCGTATGATAACGATCATCTTGCAGGTGTCGCTAAGGCCTGTGGAGGCTTGAATAATATTCCGTCAGAAAAAGTCTTACATGAGCTTGCAAAAAAGGTTTATAATACCGAAACTTCTGACACAAGCATATATGGTGACAGAAATGATGAGATGCTAAAAAGTTTAGGAATTTATGAGGAAGACAGTCATATTTTCTATTGGACAAGCACAGAGGTTAAAGATGGGAAAAGAACAGTTGTAAGAATGTTTGCAGCAAAAGGTTCTATACCTTATTTTGCGCCTCGCAGCGGTGAAGGATATACCTCACAGTCATTAGGAAATATTAATTATGGGGAATCGAAATATATAAGAACAAGAGATCCTAACCACGATTCAAATATTGTCGGTTTACCAAATGAAGATGTATTAATGGCCATTTGCTACAAGTAATTAGGAAGGAATTTATGAAAAAATATTTAATCGCTTTAGTTATTATATTACTAATAATAGCTTTCCATTATAATTGGTTTGGCATTTATTCCAGAAGTAAAGCAAAGATTCCTCTGCCGGATAGAAAAATTGAACAGAGTCAGCTGGTATCAAAATCCGATACAGACGATAAATCGGGACTGCAAGATGATGACAGCGATGAATTAAAACAACTTCTAAACGGCGATAAAAAATATTACAAGGTAACTTATAAGCCATTATCACAAAAAGAGTGTATGGCTTTAAAAGAACAACTCGGATTAAAATATTGTCCGTATGACAACGACCACCTGGCAGGTGTGGCAAAAGCCTGCGGGCATTTAAAGAATATTCCGTCAGGAGAAAATTTCCATAATCTTGCAAAAATTGTTTATACATCAAAAACAGCCTTCTCTGCACTAAATGGGAGCAGAAACGATAGTATTTTAACAAGACTCGGCATATATGAAAACAGCAGTAATATTTTTTATTGGTCGGGAGAAGAAGCCGACGATGGTGAAAACGGATTTGTAAGAATGTTCGCGGCAACAACTTCTGTTCCTTACTATGCACCACGCAACGGAAGCGGATATTTAACTACTGAAAACGAAGAAATTGGAACTTCAAAAATTAATTATGGTGATAACAGATATCATTCAACAGAAAAATCGGAAAAAGAGTTAAAATTAGTCGATTTTCAAAGCAAGGGTACTCTGGTATCAATATGCTACAAGTAAATTTTTCTTAATATAGTATATAAAAAATATTGTAATAAATAATTTGCCGAATATTATCTCACTAAAAGGAGTTTAATATTATGCGTGTAGATTCGGTCAATTTATTTTCAGGTAATTACAAAAATTTAGTCAGCAGCAAAAGAGCTAACAAACAACCAAGTTTTAATGCTCAATTAATGATAACCGGAGAAGCTGAAGATTTGATGCGTTATCAGGCTTATGAAGTTTCTAAAGGTGACACTTCAGTTTATACGGAATTATTAGGGGGCTTCGGTCGATTTATGGAAGACCTTAGTACAGATGTAAAAAATCTAAAACCTGACAATGCGACTTTAACCGTTGACTTGCATCCGAAATTAAAAGAATTTATGTCTTTACCACCATTAACAAGAGGTACATATAAACTTGATCAGTTGATACTGAGAGCAGGATTGCCATATATGGGCGGCGACACATTCTGGGGATATGCTTTTACATATAGACCGGGAAACCCTTATTTGTTAAATCAAGTAGTTAACGGGGCAAAGGATGTTTTAAAAAAAGCCTACCATTAATAGTATTTTACAAAGTGCTTGCATTGATTTTTTGATTATGTTAGTATTTTCATAGTCGAAATTTACATAATATCAAGTTTGGAATCTTGAGAAAAGAAAGAAGGTAAAAAATGAAAAATGGAATCCATCCGGATTATAAGAAAACCGTTATCAAATGTGTATGCGGTAACGAAATTGAAACAGGTTCAGTAACAGACGGTATTACAGTTGAAATTTGCAACAAATGTCACCCGTTCTATACAGGACAACAAAAAATCCTTGACTCTGAAGGTAGAGTAGAAAGATTTAATAAACGTTACGGTAATAAAAAGTAAGTTATTTTTGAAGTTTATTATATTAAAAAGACATCCGAAAGGGTGTCTTTTTAGTTGTGGATTATTTTTAAAAATATCAATAAATATAACAGTATAATCAAAAGAAACGAATAATTTATACTTAGTAAAAATTTATTTTTCTTTTTGGTATTGTACAAAGAATTTACTATTTCAGCAGAGTAATCTTTTTTTAGCCTGAGTTTCGTCATATCAAATGCTGATTGCAATAAATATCTGAAATAAAGCATATTTTCCAATTCTTGTCTTGCATTTTGGTTAATAATTGATATCTTTTTAATTTTTATATTCTCATCGTCATCCAATTCATTATCTATGTATGCCGATAAATTATCCATAAAAACCTTATATTGAAGTTTTGAATAGCCGTCATCATTATTTATATCTGAAATAGCAATTTGACTATTCTTTTCATTACAATTATTTAAAATATTAATAAGATTAAAATACTCGGTTTTACAACTTTTACAAACATTCAAATGATATTCGACCTCTTTCATAAGATTTGGCGATAACTTCTTTTCAACATAAAAAGATAAAAGTCCAAGTACCTGTTCACATGTTAATTTATGCATAAAATATTTACCTTTCAGATATAATTTTTTAAACCCTCTTGCAATTTGTTTCTGGCTCTTGAAATCCTTGATTTTACAGTACCAATACTTGATTTGGTATAATATGCTATTTCTTCATAACTTAAACCTTGTAATTCTCTCATAACAATGGCAATTCTAAATTGATACGGAAGATTATTTATTTCGGTAAGAATAACATCTTCTAACTCTCTAAATAAGCATTTCTCAGGCGGCTTACATTTTTTATCGGGAATTAAATTTTTTATAGATAACAATGATTCATCCTGTAAATTTTCATCAATAGATACTGTTTCTGGTTTCTTAGAAATTTTTCTTAACTCATCATAAAATAAATGTGTAACAATTTGATTTACCCAACTTTTGAAATTTTTAGGATTTTTTAAATTTTTTATATTTTTTGCAATTCTAAGTAAAGCTTCCTGAGTTAAATCAGCAACATCCTGTCTTTTATTTGAAAGATACATAAATGCAGCAAAAATTTCTTTTTGCTCAGAACGAAGTAATTCTTCCAAAGCATCAAAATTGTCATTTTGCGAAGCTGCTACAAGTTCAGGTATCGTCATATTTTTATATAAATTTTTATGACTCACAAAAAATCTCCTTACCTATAGATTAAAGAGATTTTTTTATTTATTTATTCCACTTATATAGTAAAACTGCGTATATAATTATAAACAGTATAATTTGAAAATTTATTCGGCAGAAATATAACCGTTTAATGCAGTATAAGCCGCAACATAAGGAGATGCCAAATATATTTGACCTTCCGTATTACCCATTCTGCCCTGAAAATTTCTGTTTTGAGTTGCCAAACAAACTTCACCGTCAGCCAAGGTACCGGCGTGTACCCCAACACAAGGACCGCATCCAGGCGGAAGAATTGTTGCACCTGCCTCAACAAATATCTTAATCAATCCTTCGTCTAAAGCATCCAAATATACGTCTTTTGATGCCGGACAAATTAACATTCTAACATCAGAGTTAATATGTTTTCCTTTTAAGATTTCAGCTACTACACGCAAATCTTCTATTCTGCCGTTTGTACAAGTGCCGACATAAACCTGATCAACTTTAATATCTTTCAATAACTCAACTGCTCTTGTATTATCAACAGTATGAGGACAAGAAACGGTATGAGGAACATCATCGGCATATATTTTAATTACACGTTCATAAACAGCATCCTCATCAGGTGCAATAAGTCTAAACTTATCCTCTCTGCCTCTTGATTTTAAAAACTCTTTTGTAGTGTCATCGGTAGCAAACAAGCCTGCTTTTGCACCGGCTTCAACAGCCATATTAGCTAACGTAAATCTATCGGACATTGTCATATTATCGATAGTATCTCCGCAAAATTCAAGTGCTTTATAAGTAGCACCGTCAGCACCGATTAATCCTATAATATAAAGCATTAAATCTTTAGCTGCAACGCCCATTCTTAAATCACCCGTAACTTCTACCTTAAAAGTTGCGGGAACTTTTAGCCATGTTTTACCGAGTCCCATAGCAACTGCAATATCTGTTGAACCCATACCCGTTGCAAATGCACCTAAGGCACCTGATGTACAGGTATGTGAATCAGCTCCTACCAATATTTCGCCCGGATTTACAAAGGTTTCCACTAATCTCTGGTGACAAACACCCGCACCTACATCCGATAAAACCGCACCATACTCCTTTGAAAATTCTCTTAATACAGAATGAGTATTAGACAATTCTTTTCTTGGACTTGGAGATGCATGGTCAATAAATAATATACTTCTCTCAGGATTATTTAATTTTTCCAGTCCAAGCTTCTTAAATTCCTGTACGGTCAAAGGTCCTGTTCCATCCTGTACTGCGGCAACATCTACATTTGCAATAACAAGTTCTCCTGCTTTTACCGCATGTCCGGCATGTTCGGATATAATTTTTTCAGCTATTGTTTGTCCCATAATTTAAAGCTCCTTTATATGACTAAATTATATCATAAAATTATTACAATTCTTTATATTATAGCAAATTTTAATATTTATAACTTTTAACTCAATATGCTTAAAATAAATGTTCCAAATACAGTCAAATTTTCATATCAGTATACACGAGGCTCTTACACCGATAGCGTAAAATATGCGCAGAATATAATAAATGAAACCATTTGCGAATTTATCGATATGGGCTATCCTGAAAATATAACTATAAATAAAATAAAAAAAATAATGAAAAAAGTTTTGCCCGAAAAAAGACGTATAGATATTAAACCATTTAGCGAAAATAATCCGAAATTATGCGGTTCTCAAGACTATTTATCCGAACAGGATATCATAACAGGTAGAGAAAAATATATTGGATTTATGATAAATATACCTAATAGAAACGGACGATTTTCTTTAGATAAAATACCAATATTAATACATGAATTTACTCATGTATTAAATGTATTATTCACACCAAAATATACAGCTCAATTTTTTAAAACAGAATCAACCGCTAACAGAATAAATCGTTGTTCAAATAATATAAAAAAATTTTCAAAAATATATAACAAATATTACAATAATAGTTTATTAATAAAAGAAGATATTACCTCCAAAGAAGATATACCCGATATTATCAAAAAACGACACAAAGAACTCACAAGATTATTAAGAAGCAGAACAAGTGAAGAAAGAATTATTATCCTGCAAAATTACAGATATTTTCTCCAATCTGAAAAATGTGCCTACGAATCTGAAAAAAGCTTATATAAGTTACTTAGCAAATATGGTTTAAAATGTGATGAAGAAGTACTTGAACTTGATAGTTCCGAATATCTTCTTGACGAGAAAATACAAATGCTTAAGGGCATGTGTTACAAAGAAATACAAAAAATTCGGGGTAATCTTCGATAATAATTATCGTTTCTGTGCATTTGCACCTGAAACAACTTCTACAATTTCGTTTGTAATTGCAGCCTGTCTTAATTTATTATATTCAACAGATAATGAAGACAACATTTTTTCAGCGCTGGAAGTCGCAGCGGACATAGCCGTCATACGAGATGCCAATTCACTGGCCTGAGCTTCTAGCAACGATTGATAAATAATATTAGTAATATACATAGGTACAATTTTCTGTAAAATATTATGTTTATCAGGCTGAAATTCCATTAATGGATCAATAACACCGTCATATAATCTGTCATGGTCTTCAGTCAAGGTTTTTAACGGCAATACAACCCATTCTTCAACAAAATAACTCATCATATTTTTAAATCTTGTTGTTATAATTTCTATTTTGTCAATTCTACCGTCAACAAAATATTCTGCCATATCCTCAGTCAAGATTTTGGCAGACTCAGGTGTCGGGTTATTAGCAATAGCAAGGTAAGTATTAACTATTTCACAGTTATACTTTGCAATCCTACGCTTTAACGCAACAATACCTTTTTGCCCCAAAATAAACAAATATGTTTTAATTCCCTGCTCATCATATTCTTTAATTTTTGAGAGAGTTTTTCTTACAATATTAGCATTATAAGCGCCAGCCAACCCCTTATTTGATGTATTTACCAATAACCCGACAGCCTTTGTTTCCCTGACCTTTAACAACGCAGGATAATTATCTGTCGGAGATTTGATTTTTAAAGTTAAAGAACTAAAATCAGGAACATATGCTAACATTTTTTTGAAGGTTTCGTTTAGGGACTGAGTAAACGGACGAGAAGCCTTCACGGTAGTTTCAGCCTTTTTTACTTTTGCTGAAGCAACCATTTTCATTGCTCTTGTTATTTTTTTTGTACTTTCAATACTTTTTATTCTATTTTTTATGTCTTTTAAATTAGTCATTTTTATTCCGTTTTTGTTATATTCAGCGGGTTAACACTTGCCTTGCACTGTTTAAACTTGCGCCCCAATTATTTTCACTGATTAAAAGGTCTTTTTGAAGGTAAATATTGCCTCAGATAGGGCTTTTTTATCATCATCAGATAAAGCCGCACCTGAATTTAAGTTAGCCATTAAATCCTTGAGATTTCCTTTTACATAATTGAACAAATCATCCTTAAATCTTTGGATATCAGTATTTGCAATATCATCTAACATACCTTCATTAGCTGCAAAAAGTATTGTTATTTGTTCTGCAACACTTAACGGTTTATATTGAGGCTGTTTAAGAATTTCCGTAAGCTTTTCACCTCTTAACAGTTGTTTTTTAGTTGCTTCATCAAGGTCTGATGCAAACTGTGCAAAGGCTTCCAATTCCCTATATTGAGCCAAATCAAGACGGAGTTTACCTGCAACTTGCTTAATACCTTTAGTCTGAGCAGAACCGCCTACACGAGATACAGAGATACCGGCATTAATAGCAGGTCTTATACCTGCATTAAAGGAATCAGACTCCAAGAAAATCTGTCCGTCAGTTATTGAAATAACGTTAGTAGGAATATATGCAGACACATCACCTGCCTGAGTTTCAATTATAGGGAGTGCAGTAATACTTCCGCCGCCCAATTTATCATTCAATTTTACCGCACGTTCAAGCAATCTTGAGTGAAGATAGAAAACATCTCCCGGATAGGCTTCACGTCCCGGCGGGCGTTTCAATAATAAACTCATTGCACGATAAGCCTGTGCATGTTTACTCAAATCGTCATAAACTATGAGGACATCTTTGCCCTGCTCCATAAATTCTTCACCAATAGTAACACCCGCAAACGGAGCAATATATTGTATAGGTGCAGCTTCATCAGCAGTAGAAGAAACAATTATCGAATATTCCATTGCCCCGTGTTCTTCCAATGTTTTTGCTATTTGAGCTACAGTTGAAGTTTTTTGCCCGATTGCAACATAGATACAAATTACATTCTGGCCTTTTTGATTTAATATTGTATCTATTGCAATAGCAGTTTTTCCTGTCTGTCTGTCCCCGATAATTAATTCTCTTTGTCCTCTGCCTATCGGAGTAAGAGCATCGATAGCTGTTAAACCTGTTTGTAAAGGTTGGTGAACTGATCTTCTGGTAACAATTCCCGGAGCGACTCTTTCAATAGGTCTTGTTTTAGAATATTCGATTTCGCCTTTACCGTCAATAGGCTTACCTGTCGGATTAATAATTCTGCCGATTAAGCCATCTCCAACAGGAACAGAAGCTATTCTACCCGTCGTTTTAACAGTCATTCCCTCTTTGATTTTCGTATAATCCCCAAGAATTACAACGCCTACATTGTCTTCGTCAAGGTTCATTGTGATACCGAGCGTATCTCTGCCGTCTTCGAATACTACAAGCTCGCTTGCCATAACATTACGTAAACCGTATATTCTTGCTATACCGTCACCAATATCAATAACACTGCCTGTATTACTTACTTCGGTTATAATATCGAAATTTTCTATCTTTTGTCTGATTATAGAACTGATTTCATCAGGTTTTATAAGTGCCATCTAGCCCTCCTACTTTAGCATTAAGCTTTTACTCAGCCTGTCAATACGTCCTTTCAGGCTCATATCAATTACATTATCGTAAATTTTTACAATAATACCCCCGATAATACTTCTATCGGTTTCCCAACTAGGCAAAATAGTTTTATTCAACTTTTTAGCCAATGTAGCTATTATTCTGTTTTTTTGTTCCTCTTTTAAATCAACGGCAGAAGTTATATATACAGGCTGGGTATTATTTTTTTCATTCAATTTATACTTAAATTCAGAATAAATGCTTGGAAATTCTTTTATACGATTTTTTTCAACCAAAACATTTAAAAAATTAGAAACTTCTGTCGAAACTTTTCCTTTAAATATAGCGGATAAGATTTCCAATTTAATATCCAAAGTAAAAGACGGATTTAACAAAACAGAATTCAAATCCTTTGATTCGCTGACTACCGAATTTACTATTTCTAACTCATTTAAAAAAGTATCTTCATCAACCCTTCCGCTCTTTATGATTTCAATAAGGGCCTCCGCATAATTTCTTGATACTTCTGATGTTTTTTCTATAACTGCGTTCATACTACATTAATACCTTTTCTAAATTATCAATACTTTCATCAATATACTTGTCGTGCAATTCCGGCTGACGTTTCAGTCTGTTTCTGATATATTTTTCAGCTGTTTCTACCGAATTTCCGGCTGTTTTATCACTTAAAATAGAGATTAAAGTTTTTCCTTCATTTTCAACAACTCGTTTTGTATTTGTAGAGATTTGCTGAAGTTTACGTAAAGTAACCTTATCAATCATATCAGCAACATTATCAGCTCTGACTCCGGCTACTTTAAGCTTCTCCGAAATTTCATTATCCAAGTTCTCTACTTTTTCGTTCGCATCAGATAAATTATTTTCGGCATCAATTTTTGCCTGTTCAGATTCTTTTATTCTGTTTATTGTACGCTCTTTTAAATTTTCTATGGCTTTATTAACATCAAATTTTTGGATTAAAACCAATAATAAGAGTGCCAATATAATAAAATTAAAAGCGTTTGTTTCTGCTATAATATGCCACAAATTAGTCATTTGTACCTTCCTTTGCTATGATGTTATCTTCGTCTATATTTACTTCAAAACCTAAAATTTTTGAAGAAATTATTTGTGCTAATTCTTTTTCTTTTGTCTTTAATTCAGCCTCTGCTCTTGAATTTTCCTCAAGCAGTAAGTCCTTTTGAGACTGGATTTCATCTTTTGATTTTTTATTTGCTTCTAAAATTGCTTTTTTGCTGGCAGCATTAAATTCTTCAATCTTATCAGCTATAATTTTTCTGGAATTTGCTTCAGCTTCAGATAACTTTTCATCGCGT
>Ga0247611_10011253_pt1 | contig 10349 bp, 6 predicted proteins | sample 177DNAGHGhighgp2_FD_192422 | JGI IMG/M metagenome (GOLD analysis project Ga0247611, IMG submission 192422) | Sheep rumen microbial communities from Palmerston North, Manawatu-Wanganui, New Zealand - 1770 DNA GHGhigh gp2 | ecosystem: Host-associated > Mammals > Digestive system > Stomach > Rumen ... | reverse complement strand
TCTTTATCTCTAAAGTTTTGCAATCAATTTTGAATGCTTATCAGCAAATTCTTTACCTCTTGATATTATTGCCTGTTTCAAGATTGCGTGCAAATCAATTGCGTTCATATCTTTAAAGTTATTTGGCAATCTCAAAGACCAGTTTTGGTCACCTGAAGTACCAGGGGTATTATAGGTTTCATTAATTTGGAAGAAATCCGTAAAGAATATTTGAACATTTTTTGCTTTAGATGCAAAGATTTCAACCAATTTAACAAATTTTAAGAACTCTTTATCAGTTGTCATCTTAACGATAATATCATCTTTATTCTCGGCATCTGCAAACAAGTCTTCAACAAGATTCTTTGCGTGTAAATAACCTTCATGGGTATTAATCATAGATTCTGCCCATTTTTCAATTGGGTTATTGTCGTGAGTACCAACCATATTCCAAACATTTTCTGTAATATTTTTACATCTGTAAGGGTGATCAGGTTTCTCAGGTATTACAAATTGGGTTAATCTCATACCCTGCAAACCGTATTTTTTCATAACAGCATCTACAGGGTTTGTAAGAGTGCCTAAATCTTCACAAACAATGGCATTTTTATCCAAGCCGCATTCTTTTGCAGCTCCGATAACGATTTTTTCAATCAATCTGCCATATAAAGCTATTTGTTCATCAGACAAAGATTTAACTCTCTTTTCCTTATCCGCCTCAAGAGTCCAATCCAAATCCTCTTCTCTTGCAATAGCATACTTCTTAAGTTCAGGATGTTCAGGAGAAGAATATAACCTTCCTGCACCATCTTCACACATAGGTTTTTTACCGACTTTATAAACCCACGGGTCAATCAAACCTACAATGTGGTCGATTCTTACGCCGCCGGGGTTTTCTTGGAACATCTTTTTGAAAAGATTTTTCATTAAAATTCCGCCTTCGCCCAAAGAACCGTCAGCATTATACATCTTTTCCGGATCCATTACAGGGAATCCCCATGCCTGTCCGTCTTTTGAGAAATAATCCGGAGGACAACCCAAGAACCAGCCTTCAAGGAACAATGACTGATATGCCCAAGCATCTCTGTCAGAAAATGCGACCTGACGGTCTGCTATCATTCTTATACCTTTTTTAAGCGCATATTTCTTTGTTTCTTCGTTTTGTCTTTCCAAAACAAACTGGCAGAATTTATAAAAATCTATTTCATCACTGTATTTTGATTTAATTTCTTTTATTCTTTTTGCAAAAGCTTTCTTTTCGTCATCCGTTTTTGGATTTAATAATCTTTTATCAGTTTCATTTTTCCAAATATACCAATAATCGTTGCCGTTTTCTATTGAAAGAGCTTCATACAAAGAATCGTTATCAAGCCAGAATGCATTTTCTTTTTTGAATTTTTCAAATTCTTTATGAAGTTTTTTACCGTTTTTAAAATTATTCCAAGCTTCTTTTAAAGCTTCATTTTGAGCATTAAAGATATAAGAATAACAAGTTCTTCCGGTATTTTGTTTCGGATTACCTTTAACCACTTTTTCAAATGTTTCCTCAGACAAAATACAATCCCATTTTTTATCTGTTAATTGTTTCAAATCAATAAACAATGGATTGCCTGAAAAAATTGTTCCGGTGTAGGGTGAAGAATCCGAGCTTTTTGTTTTTCCTGCAGGACCAAGCTGAAGTGCATTAAAAATACCTGATGCATAGTCTATAACAGAATGACCGGCTTCACTGTTAAAAGTACCGAAACCTGTATCCTCTCCATCTATAGAAGGGAAACTGCTCCCGTGAATAATAAGTGCAAAATTTTCTTTTCCTAAAACTTTCAATGCTTCGCCTATCAGCTTAGCATCGTTTTTTTGAGGTATTAAACAAATCATATTTTACTCCTTTTCTCTTCTTATGAAATCGAGTGTATCATCTTAGCAATGCGATTTCAATAAGATGTTAAGATAATAATATTTATTGATACAAAAGATTTCTTGTCAAATATTAATGTGGTATAATTTTCCAAACAGAATAGGAGTTTTCATGAAAAAAATAATATTAACACTGGCTGTAATTATTATTAGCGGAATAGCCGCAATCTCATACACTTGCGACTTAAATATATTTAGCAAAAAAGGAAATCCTGCTCCGCAAATCATAGAAAATAAAAAAATAGAGGTATTGGCTACAACAGATTCCGTATCAAATGCCGTTAATCAAGTCTGGGTTGGAACATTTCAACTTATTTGGAATGATTTAATTGACTCAATAATAAAAGCTCCGGTAACCTTTGCGGGATATGATTCTAATATGGCAAAAAATCTTAATAAAAAAGAATTTACCATCTATGACATATCTGAAAGCACATATTATAAAAAATGGGGGCTCGTTTCTAAAGAACTAAAACAGGAAATAGAAGACGGAATAAAAGAAAAATTTGACGAAACAAGTAACATTCTTGATACTCTTGATTGGACGCCGGCAAAAGATAAATACATACTTTATGCAATGCTTAAAAAAGATTTTGAATACACAGAAAAATTTAATAAACTGCCTGATGCAAATTTTAACGGAAGCAAAAGAAAAGTTAAATATTTCGGTCTTGATGAGGATTCAACTTATAAGCAAAGAGACTCAATTAATGTTCTATTCTACAACGGAGAAGACGATTTTGCCGTTTCTCTAAAATCCAAACAGGGGGACATTATATATTTATATAGAACAAATGATGACAAAACCTTTAAAAACTATTATGAAGATATTAAAAATAAAACAAACGCCTATAACGGGAAAAAATATTTAGAAGAAATTGACAGTTTCAAAGCTCCTATGATAGACTTTAACACAACTAGAGACTTTAAAGAGCTTACTAATAAACAGATTAAAAATAGTGATTTTGTAATTTCTCAAGCAATCGAAACCGTCCAATTTAAAATGAACGAAACAGGGGTTAAACTAAAATCAGAAGCTGCAATAATTGTAGAAAAATGCATACTTCAAGAAAAATCTCAACCAAGATTTTTTGACTTTAATGATAAATATGTGATATTTATCTCCGAAAATGGGAAAAAGCCTTATTTTGCACTAAAAGTTACAGATGCGGAAAAACTGCAATAATAAATAAATATATAATAATTATGAAACTTAAAGAAATAAAAAAAGAACTTTCTTATATCAAATACACAACATTCGGAATATGCATTCCTGATTTGCGAAAACTGGCAAAAAAAATTGCAAAATCAGATTACAAAGAGTTTTTGGATAATAATGACAATAGCACTTTTGAGCTTAGATTACTTCACGCTTTCGTTATCGGATATGCTAAAGATGACATAAAAATTTTACTAAGGTATTTCAAAAAATTTATGCCTTTTGTAAACGATTGGTGCGTAAATGATTCTCTTTGCCAAAGCTTCAAAATTGCCCGAAAAAATCAAGAAGAAGTTTGGGATTTTTTAATGAAATACAAAACTTCAAAAAAAGAGTTTGAAAGCAGAATAGTTTCAGTTATGTTGCTTTCACACTACCTCAATGACACATTTATTGACAGGGTTATTGATGTTCTTAACGAATTAAACACTGATGAGTATTATTCTCAAATGGGTGTTGCTTGGGCATATGCTACAGTTATGGGGAAATATCCGGATAAATGCTTTGAATTTATAAACTCAAAAAAATGCAAACTTGATGAAATAACACGCAAAAAAACAATAAGAAAAATAAAAGAATCCTTTAGAGTTTCTGATAAAATAAAAAAATTAATCTGATATTAAACAAAATACAAATCAAAAATTTCATGCTAAAATTCTTAAAAAAGGAGATAATTGTGAGTATAACATTTGGAACAGACGGTTGGAGAGCTGTATTAGGCAAAGAATTTAACGGAGAAAATGTTGAACGATTAACAATGGCAATCGGTAAATACGTTGCCGAAAAATTCGGATACGAAAAACCTATTCTTGTGGGTTATGACCCCAGAAAATCAGCAGACGAATATGCTGCTTTTTGCGCAAATGTGCTTAAAGTTAAAGGTTTTCAGGTATATTTTTCTTCACGCGTAGTTCCGACTCCGGTTTTAGCATACAACGCAAAATTAAGAAATGCCTGCGCTATTATGTTCACCGCATCACATAATCCTCCGGAATATCTTGGAATGAAATTTATTCCTGATTACGCCGGTCCAGCAACAAGCGAAATAACAGATGAAATACTGAATAACCTCGACAAAGGATTTCCCAGCGGCGAAAACGGCGCTTTTCATAAAATTGATTTCGGACCTAAATATTATGAACATTTGGAAACTCTTATAGATTTTGACAAAATAAAATCATTAAAAAACCACATTATATATGACGGTTTATACTCCGCATCCATCGGATATTTTGATGAACTGCTGACTCAAAAAGGAATTCCGTTCCAATCACTCCATCTGTATCACGATTTTGAATTCGGAGGCGGAATGCCGGATCCGAAACCAAGATTTTTAAAAGATTTGATTACAAAAGTAAAAAATACAAATAATGCTATAGGAGTTGCAAACGACGGCGATGCAGACAGATTTGGTGTTATTAATGAAAAAGGAGAATATGTATCTCCAAACGAAATTATCGCGATTCTACTTAAATATTTAGTTAAAAAAGGGTACAAAGGTTCTGTTGTAAAAACCGTAGGCTCAAGTCTTTTAATAGATATTGTTGCACAAAAACTCGGAATAGATTTAATTGAAACAGCAGTAGGCTTCAAATACGTTGGCGAAGAAATGAGAAAAAATAAAGTCATTATCGGAGGAGAAGAATCCGGCGGTCTAAGTATTCAAGGTCATATACCGGAAAAAGACGGATTACTCGCAAATCTTTTAATATTAGAAGCTATTGCAGACAGCGGAAAATTCCTTTGGGAACTTCAGGAAGAAATATATGAACTTGCCGAAAATAAATTCTTTACTGATAGATTAGACCTGAAGTTAGACAATTTAGATGAAATTCAACCTATTTTAGAAAAAGTAAAAACATTTAAAACAATAGGAAAATATAATATAACTTCTTTTGACACAAAAGACGGAATAAAATTAATGCTTGGACACAAAACAAAAATCTTAGTCCGACCTAGCGGAACAGAACCGCTTTTAAGAATATACTTTGAAGCAAATAGCGAAGAGAAACTTGAATATCTGAAAGAAGAATTTGTAGTTTAATTTAAGTTAATTTATGTTATTAAAATGTAAAGTTATGTAAAGATTTTAAATCATAACCTAAAGTTTTATAAAAATTTGCCGATAACCATGTAGAGGAAAATCTAGGGAGAAAAATGGGTATTGGCGTTTCAATAAAAAATCTCATTAACAGAATCTTTGGTAAACATAAAACCTCTACAGGAGAAAAAATTACCAAAGAGGTTAGAAAACGTGCAAAAGAACTGGGCATTTCTCCTGAAGAATACATTAATGTCACAAAAAATAACGGCAGCATCTGGGGATATAACGGAAATCAGGACAGATATTCTAATTATGATTCACTTAGCTCTGTCGACAACTCAATTGAAGCAATGCGCAGCAGTTTAAGAGATAAATACGCTGAATTTGGGATTCCTGAATCAGGAGGCAAACCTGCGACTTTTGGGTTGTTATCGAGAGCAATGAACGATTATCAAAGCCAAATTGAAGATAATAATAATGATTATCTGCGCGCAGTACAACAAGATTCGGATACACAATACCAAGCTGCACTTAATAACGTAGATTATGTTGAAGATGAAGCAAACAGAAACAATAAAACTGCAGAAAATTTATTTCGACAAACCTCCCAAGAAGCAGAAAATAACAACAGTGCTGCAGAAAGTCAACTGGCACAAGCAGAACAAATTTCTTCAAATAATAATGCCGCAGCAGCACAAAACCTTACAAGTGTACAAAATGAGGCAAATAACAATAATTTAACTGCTCAAAGGGAACAACAAGATACAATTTCACAAGTTCAGTCTGATAATAAATCTGCACAAGCAGAATTGACACAAACACAACAGCAAGTATCTCAAAACAACCAACAAGCTCAACAAAACACCGCTAATGCACAAAGTAATAAAGATAACACTCAGCAAGCTGTAACTGCAGCAGAAACAAGCCTGAACAAAGCGGAACAAAGTGTTGTTGCAGCTGAAAATGCTCTAAATTCATCATCGAATCCAACTCCAGAAATGCAAAATCAAGCAAGAAAAGCAAGAGATGAAAGAGACAGATTAAAAACCAATTTAGATGAAACACGAAAACAAGATCAAAAAGCACAAGAAGAATTACAAAGAGCGCAGGAAAGTGAAAAAACTGAACAACAAAGAGGACAAGCGCAAATAGATGCGCAAACTCAACAAACGGAAAGAATTAAAGAACAAGGTGAAGAAAGAATCGCAGACGCAGCAGATAATACTCAAAATGTTCAGCAACAAGGAACAATGGCTGTTAAAGGTGCAACAGACAACGTTACAACCGTTCAAAATCGAGGGCAGCAATCTGTAGCTCAAAAACAAAATTACGTTGACCAAGTCCAAGCAGACGGAGCGAGACAAACCCGAAGTGCTCAAACAAATGTTGATAATACCGCTCAGCAAGGCAGAACAGATGTCAGACAAGCAGAAAATGAGGCAAGACAAACAAGACAAGACGGTTTGGAAGCCCAAAGTAGAGCGGAAGAAGAAGCCGCAAATCACCAGCCTACACACGGAATTGCTCAAGAAAATAATCTTACGGGTGCTAAAAGAAGATATGGCCATATAGCAGAAGCTAATGCTACAAAAAAAGTTTTGGAACAAAATCCCAATGCTACTGTCGCTGATGCAGAAAGACAATTGAAAAAAGATTTAATACAAATTGATAACAAAAATAAAAAAGAAGCTCAACAATGCTTTAATTCAGCACCAAGGACAGAATTAGAAAAAGCCGCTGCAGAAAGATACGAACTTGAAAGACAAAACGGCAAAACAACAAAAGTTAAAGACGGCTCAGATGTAAACTTGCCGGACGGTGATTTAAACAATAATGTACCGTTCCAAAAAGAAGCTGCCAATTGTTGGGCACATGGAGCTGTTACATCATTGGCTTCTACAAAAGCGGGAGAAAACATGTTGAAAAGCCATATGTATCGTGATGAAGCAAGAGGTGTAACATCTGTTCATCTTCAAGAAGCACAGAATAATGGACTGGGAAATAATAAAACCGGAATATACACATTTACAGATAAAGAAATCGCAGAAGGTGCAAAAAAATACGGCTCCGGAGATGGTGATGTAACAGCATATATGCTTGCTACAGAAAAATATCTCAGGGAAAAAGGCGAAAATCCAAGTGCAAGACACGCAAGTGACTACAATTCTCCTCAAAGAATGTACGAAATTGTATCAGGCGGAAAAACCAGATATTGCTTGGATAACAACTATATTAATATGGGTATCAATTTATGTGCGGTAGAAGATGGCAATATGTACAATTATGAGACCTTGTATAATGGAGTTAAAAGCGGGAATGTTGCAGGACAAATAGTAGTCGGGGCTTCAAACAGAAGATCCGCGCACGCAATTGCAATCGTTGGGACTTCTCCAAACGGAAATTTACTCATACAAGATCCTATTAATAAAGGACGACTTAATCAAATGTACACATATGTAAATAATGACGGAAAAAAAGTTGAACCTTTTAAAAGAACAAATCCTGTAAATGGTGCTCCTACTTACGAACTGTCAAAAGAAATGTATGAAAAATATATAAGAAGCGGCGCTATCTACAGATTTGCGTAATCTACATTCCTTCAAAATTACCTGCAAGAACTTTTAATGCTCTTTGCTCCGCTCTGTCAGCTTTATTCAAAGCTGCCTGCAAACCGGAATTATCCCAAGTTTTAGAAATATTTGCTGCTGCCTGAGATGGAACATAGGTTCTAACATTTTTACTGTTATTATCTTTAGATTGAATTACGGAATCCTGTGACGGAATATAGGTATATGTATCAAGCTTAGCTTTTCCGTTTGATTTAATTACATTTTCCTGAGACGGAATATAAGAATAATTGTCAACATTTAACGTTTTTTCTTGTTTATTTTTGAAACTGCCTTGAGACAAATTGTATCTTCTTTCATCTTCCATGTTTTTTCCTAATCCGTGGTGAGCAATTGCATTTCCGGAATTATTTTGTGCTTTTGTTTGAGTTCTGTTACTCATTCCGGCAATCTTGCGTCTTTGAGCTTCATAAAGTCTTTCTGTCAAATCTTCTTTCAAGAATTTCTTCTGCTCTTTTTTAGCATCTTTTATTTCTTCTTCTTTCATTGAATCGTAAGACTCACCAAAAATCGCTTTAATACCTTTATTCAAAGCAGTATCAAGAACTCCCATTGTTAAAGCAATAAACATAGCAAATCTAATCGGTACGCCCACATTTCTCGGCAAATTCCGAAGTTGAGAAAATTTAGTAGTAACAAAATTTCCAGTATTATAAGCATCTACTTTGCCTAAATCCGGTGTTAGCCAGCCGGCAAGTTTTCTTATACACTTCGTATACCATTTCTGACCTTTCACTTTACTGTGTTCTTTTACATAATTGTTTACTTTTATTCTTTCTTTATTCCATTCTTCATAATTTGCAAACCCTTCACCGGCAATACCGTTCTTTTTATTTTTCTTATTAATTGCTGAAACTTTTTCTCTGATTTTTTGAATATCATCCTCCTTCATTCCGGCATATTTTGCACCGCAAATATGGTGCATAATCTGCAATGCGAATGGGAAAGTAAATACCCATGATATATGATTTACAAGATTACTAACTCCTGTTCCTATTTTTTGATTAGGCTCGGCTTTGTTAACATTAATAGCCGTTTCTACAAAAGCAGGAGCAATAAATAAAAGTACACCAAGTTTTCCACCGCCAAATGTTAACCCTCTATGAACCATTTGTATAAATCGTGACATAAATCTGCCTGTTGCAGTTTTAGCTCCGCCATCCAAACTATACAAACGATTATGAATATTATCACACCCCAATACACGTTTTGTAGGAGATGTAAGCGGTCCCAGATTTAAACCTAACGGTTTAAAATCACCAAGACCGATTTTAACTTTTCCGCCAACTCGTTTTGTTGCTTCTTGAACTTGATTAATTTTTTTACCAAAAGTATCTTCCTGTACTTCTTTTAGCCATGCAACATCTTTGTCGCCAAAAGCTTTTAGAATAGCCTTTTTAGTATCCGCAACACCGCCATCCGGTTTCGAAATAATGCTCATTATTTCTGAATCTGTTTTACCTAATCTCTTTAACTGTATATAGCTTGATGCTTTCTCTTCCGTATTTATGGTATCAGCCATTCTCTTTAATAATTGTTTTTCGGATTTATTAAGAGCAAGTTTGTTTAATCCTGCATAACCCTCAGAGTTCAACTTTAATACATTAATAATTTGATTAAAGTCATGAACAACTCTTTGCCTTTGAGGAATCATCTCGGATTTAACCATTTCCCATTCCGGCATTGTAGGAGTTTTCCATATTGCTCTTAATACAGAGTTTTTCTGTATTATATTTCCGCTCTTTTTACTTCCTGATTTGAACCAACCTAAAACTGTCTGCATAGGTTTTGATTGGATAAATTTTGACTGTTCCAGTCTGTCACCGGCATTGGTTACTTTTTTCAAAAGACTCTTGTCATATTCTCCGCCGCAAGCAGCAGTATATTTATCAAGCAAAAAACCGCATCCGAACCATGTAAGAACAGACGCAAGAGGGTGCTCAATCAAAGGGCCAAAAAAGCCTTTGATTCCGACTGAATACATCGGATTTTCTTCAAGTACATCTTTTAAACTCTTTCTCTCATTAGGCATATAATAATCAGGTATTCGAACAGCTTGAGGCTGAGGCGCTCTCGTTTGAACATCAGTTCTTGGAGAAACACCATAGCCATTATTATAATTATCAAAATTTTGAATACTTTTTGTCACGATACAGTTAACCTTTATAAACCTAACTACTATTATAAAGATTTTTTTTGTTTAAAAATTGCTAAAAAATCATGATTTTAAGCATTTTTTGTAAAATTTCTTAACATACTTTTACATATATTCTTCAAACTGTATGCTATTTTTTTTATATTATACAAATATTAACAATATGTGATATAATTACAAAAGTTATATGGACTATTTAGGAGCTTGAATTATTATGAATTATATTTTTGCATTAACAGATACATTTATCGTTGCATTCATTTCATATATTATGTTTTATTCATTTAATCTAAGTACGCTGCAACTATTAATCGCAGTTGCTTTTTTAACCCTTTTAACAATCGGCATTCTTGCAAGTAAAAATATTTATACCTGTAAAACTAACTCTATCAAAGATTGCTGCAATAT
>Ga0247611_10011252_pt1 | contig 10349 bp, 6 predicted proteins | sample 177DNAGHGhighgp2_FD_192422 | JGI IMG/M metagenome (GOLD analysis project Ga0247611, IMG submission 192422) | Sheep rumen microbial communities from Palmerston North, Manawatu-Wanganui, New Zealand - 1770 DNA GHGhigh gp2 | ecosystem: Host-associated > Mammals > Digestive system > Stomach > Rumen ... | reverse complement strand
TGACCTCCTGCTGAACCTGCCGTGGAAACTTCAACTATCGACCGACCTGACCTTCAACGCACGCCGCGGCTATGCCGACGCCTCGATGAACACCAACGACTGGATGTGGAAGGCACGCCTTGCGCGACCCTTCTTCAAGGGCAACCTCGTCGTGATGCTCGACGGCTATGACCTCCTCGGACAGCAGCGAAGCACCACCAACGTACTCAACGCCCAAGGCCGCATCGAGACATGGACCAACGTCCCGCCCCGCTACGTCCTGCTCCACGCCGTCTGGCGATTCAACCGCCAACCCATGCGCAAGAGCGAACGGAAACGAGCCCGCGAGGAGAAGAGCAAGCAGTAAGACTTGATTTCAATAAAGCAGTTAGTAAACCCAAGTCCTATAGGAACATCGGCCTCGCTGCGTCGTGAGACGTGGCGAGGCTATTTTTTATGATTTTTTGAATGTTTTACGTGACATTTCCGTGAAAAAGGGTAATATATAGGTAGAAAGCACGTTCTAAAGATATGCAACAGAACATCAGAATCAGCGATGAGCAGCTCGTAGAGCGCATCCGGGAAGGGCGGACAACGGACTTCGCGCTTCTGGTGCATCGCCACGCTCCCAGTCTGCTTCACTTCGTTGGCCGTATGCTGCCGGTGCAGGAGGAGGCCGAAGAGGTGGTGCAGGATGCTATGTTGTCGGCTTATCAGCGCTTGGGTGACTTCGATGCCAGCCGTGCTCCGTTCGCTGTTTGGCTGAGGCGTATCGCCTTCAACACCACGACGCATCGTTTGCGTGTCCGCCGACCGCAGTTCGTGCCGATGGATGAGCATCAAGCCGAGGCGGACCCTACGGAGAGCGATGAGCTCGACCGTCTGCTCGCTGATGGGAAGCCTGACCGTACAGAACTGTTGGACAAGGCGCTGGAACTGTTGTCTGCTGAGGAACGCATGCTCATTCATCTTTTCTACACCGACGAGCGGCCACTGCGTGAGATCTCGTTTATCCTCGATTGTTCGGTAACGGCACTCACCAGTCGTCTGCATCGCATCCGCAAGAAACTCTATGTAACCATAAACCGATTGAGCAATGAATACCAACGACGTCCCTAAAGCACATCCTTCGCTGCTCGATGCCCTGCGCCGACAGGATGAGAAAGCCCAGCAGATGAATCTCTCCGAGGGATTCGAAGAGCGAGTAATGGGCTCGCTCCCGAAGAACCGGTCACCGCGTCTAAGATTAAGCCGCATCGCGGCCATTTTCCTCCTCGCTGCCTTCCTCGGCGGCCTCGTATGGGCCATAAGCCCCCTCATACGTCAAAAGGAAAAGGCACCCCGATCAGCAGAGGTATCCGCTCCCTCCCTAACAGGGAGGGCGGGGGGAGAGTCGTTTTCCAATCAGCGTATCGACAGCATCCTCACCGTCGTGGCCGCCCACTACGACCGCGCCGTCTATTTCCGCGATACCGCATTACAGGCCCTGCGCCTGAGCACGGTGTGGGATAGCGAGGATTCATTGTCCGTATTCCTCGAGACCTTGAATGAGTTCGACGGCCTGCGCCTCACGGACGAGCGCGACACCATCTTTGTGGAATCCGTAGCAGAGGAGGAAGAGTGATGAAGCGCATAGTCCTATACCTTATATTATATATAGCCGTCGGTGCCCACCTCTCAGCGCAAGAACTGACCTTCAAGGATGAGAGTTTGGCTGACGTCCTCGCCGCCATCCGCGACTCACAGACAGAATACACCATTCATTTCATTCATAATGATTTGGAACATTTGCGCGTTTCGGCACGGGTCAAGACGAAGGACACACGCAAAGCGGTGGAACGGGTGTGCAAGGGACTGCCGGTGAAGGTGAAAACGAAGGGGAAGCAGATCTTCGTGCAGTATAAACCTGAAAAGGATTTCACGGGCAAGAAGATTCATCTCTCGGGTGAGGTGAGGGATGGTTTCCTGGATATGCCGCTGCCTCATGCCCGCATTTCCGTGTTCAAGGCCGACAGCACTCTGGTGGCCGATTCCCTACGGATGGTTGTCTTCTACAGGGGTGATATGCGAATTGACAAGGCTGTGTTCAACTTAGATGTGAGCGCTGCCGAACGCGAATATCTGGTGCGCGGGCAGATGGATGGCTACGACGACGTGTGGCAGCGCGTCGCCATCAACGACCCCTCACAGGATGAAGTGGATGTGCCTTCGCTGAAGATGCGCAAGAGTACCACGAAGACCATGCGCGAAGTGACCATCACGGCCACGAAGATTAAGATGTACTACCGCGGCGACACGCTCATCTACGACGCCACGGCCTTCAAGATGCCCGACGGTTCCATGCTGGACGACCTCATCCGCCAGCTGCCGGGCGTAACCATGAATGCCGACGGCGAGATCTTTGTCAACGGTCGTAAGGTCGATGAGCTGCTCCTCGGCTCCCGCTCCTTCTTCGGTGGCAACAAGAAAGTGTTGCTTGAGAACCTGCCATACTACACCGTCAGGCACTTGAAGGTCTACGAGAAACAGACCGACCGCAGCGTGGCCCTTGGCTACGACGTGGATCCCCGCCGCTACGTCATGGACGTGATTCTCAAAGATGAATACAATCAAGGATATATCGGTAATGTGGAAGCGGCAGGAGGAACAGACGAGCGATGGCTGGGACGCGGCTTCTTGTTGGGCTTCACCGACAAGTTGAGGTTTACGCTTCTCGCCAACGCCAACAACGTCAATGAAAGCCGCCACATCGGACAGTCCGACCAGTGGAGTCCCGCCCGTCAGCCCCGTTCACTCCTCACCACCCGTAGCGTAGCCGGGGAACTGAACTATGAGGCCAAGAACGGGAAGAACAAGGAAATCAAAGAAACCTTCCGTGCCGAGTACACCTCCACCACCGACGATCAGACCATCACCCAACGCACAGAGCGCTTCATCGAAGGCTGCTCGCCAACGTCCGTAACCGAGTCCTTCAACCGCGCCGGCAACCGCCGTTGGACGCTCAACAACCATCTGGCGATGCGACTGCCCGCATGGATGGACGTCTATGCAAACTTCGACTATGCCCAGCGCGACGGCTCCTTCCATTCCGCCTTCGATGAGCAATCCGACAGCCTCAGCATCGCGCAGCGCACCGTCGGCATCAGCGAGGGCACGAAGTGGAATGCCAAAATCGACGTCCAAGGCAGCGTGAGACCCGGTAAACAGAAAAGTCACATCGACTATTACGTTTCGATGGGTCATAACAGCGACGAGGGGGAAAGTGCCACCCACTACCTAACACGTAACTCATTTCTCGACGGGAAAACCGTCGGGCATACTGCCGTATGCAACAACTCGTCCTCACTCTTTAATCGCAACACGTGGGGAGTTGTGAACCTTGGCTATGGCTATGAGATTGCAAAAGACCTTCACCTGGGCTTCTCCAATATGCTCTACAAAAGCCACGTACACACCCGCGACTATTTGTATCATCCCGACACATTACTCCTCCCCTCACAACTCGATGCCCTCGAAGCCATCACCGACTACGCCAACTCATACGAGAGCCGCAGCGACACGTGGCAGAACGACTTCACCATCCACCTGAGCAAGAGCTCCTATTACATGCACCCACAAGTGCACATGAGGGTGAACTACGACCGCTGGCGCTTGGAACTGAAGCTCCCCGTCTATAGCGACAAACTCCACTATCAGCGTGGAAAGCTCGACACCCTCGCCCGTCAGACCATGGTTTTACCCCAACCCAAATTCTGGTTCCGCCACTCGTGGAGAGGCGCGCTGCGCGACTTCCAAGCCCACGCCAGCTTCAGCCAAAGCAAGCCTCTCCTTCTCGACCGCATCAACTTCCGCGACGACAGCCGTCCTCTCGTCGTCAAGCTCGGCAACTCAGACCTGAAATCGACCGCTGTCACGCACTTCGACGCCCGTTATTACGATGGAACAGGTCGCAACCAAGGCATGTATAACCTCACCGCTTCCTTCGACTACCACCACCGCGACATCGCGCAGTCCATCGCCTACAACCCCTACAACGGCGTCTATACCTACAAGCCCATGAACGTGAGCGGTGCCTACCAAGCCCATGCCAACTTCAGCACCGACCACAATATCGGTGAGAAGCGCTACTGGTCGTGGCACGTCAACGCCGGAGCTGACTGGAACCATGCCAAGGATCATGCCCTGTTGGAGGGGCAGACAGAAAGCCAAGTGAACACCGTGAACACGCTTTCGCTCAACAGCGGTGCTAACATCCGTTACAATTACAAGACCCTCAACGTCCGCGCCGTGGGCAGTATGGACTGGCGGCACAGCGAAGGCCGGATGTACGATTTCTCCACCCTCAATGCCCTCGACTTCAGCTACGGCCTCGAAGCCAGCTACACCACCCCCGCCCTCGCTGGCAAGAAGATAGGAGGCCTGACCATCGCCGCCGATGCCTGCATGTACAGCCGTCGTGGCTACGGAACCGCCACACTCAATCGCGACGACTTCGTTGTCAACGTCTCCCTCAGCCAGTCATTCCTCAGCGGCAAGCTTATCCTCCGCCTCGACGGTTTCGACATCCTTCACCAGCTATCACCTACCGACTACGTCATCAACGCCCAGGGCCGCACAGAAACCTATTATCGGTCCCTGCCTCACTACCTCATGCTCCACGCCGTCTGGCACTTCAACAAGAACCCGAAGAAGAAAAAATGAATACTTGATTTCAATAAAGCAGTTAGTAAACGAAAGACCTATAGGCACAATGGCTCCGCTGCGTCGTGATGACGCGGCGGGGCTTTCAAATAATCTGTCCGCTCCAAAGTCTATTCAGAAAATCGGTAGCTGGTATCACGTCAATCCCATTTAATTTACGAGGATATTTGTCAAAAGACACTATGATTAGCTGGGCATTAGGTCGTTCCTCAAAGAACGCTTTTAGCCCTCGTGTATGCCGGGATTGTACTTCTGCAGTGGCTTTGAACTCAAGGGCTACGCGTCCGTCCCCTATGATAGCATCCACCTCGTAGCCGCTTGCTGTACGCCAATATGTCAACTCGTCTTCAGAACACAAATTGTTATTATATCATGATCAAATGGCATTATTATGCCGCAAAATTAGATGTTAATTTGCATTTATACAAAGGCAAAGACGAAAAAAAAAAGAATACGATTCATATTTAACATCTTTTTGGGTAAAGATTCAGTGGCTAATGCGTGACATTTTAGCGATGAAAGGTAATAAATAAGTAGAAAGCACGTTCTATAAGTATGCAACAGAACAGTCACATCAGCGACGAGAAGCTCGTACAGCACATCGTGGAGGGTCACCCAGAGGACTTTGCCATCCTCGTGGAGCGGCACTCTGCGAATCTGCTACACTTCGTGGGACGCATGATATCGGTACCGGAAGAAGCAGAGGAGGTGGTGATGGACGCGTTGCTGGCAGCCTACCAGCGTTTGGGTGACTACGATGACGGCCGAGCTCCGTTCATCGTGTGGCTGCGGCGCATCGCCTTCAACACCACTACGCATCGCTTGCGAGGTCAAAGACCTCAGTTTGTGTCAATTGACGAAAATTGGGCTGAGGCCAGCCAGACGAGCGACGCCAATCTAGACAGCCTGCTTTCAGAGGGACAATCCAACATAGGCGAACTGCTGGACAGAGCCTTGGAATTGCTGTCACCTGAGGAGCGCACACTCATTCATCTGTTTTATACCGACGGACGACCTTTGCGGGAGATCTCTTTCATCCTCGATTTATCGGTGACGGCCCTCACCAGCCGTCTCCATCGCATCCGCAAGAAACTTTACGTAACCATTAAACTACTGAGCAATGAAAACCAATGACATCCCCAAAGCACATCCGTCGCTGCTCGATGCCTTGCACCGACAAGATGCTAAGGCTCACGAGATGAGGCCATCAGAGGGCTTCACGGAGAAGGTGATGGAAAAAGTGAAAAGTGAAAGAGTGAAAAGTGAAAAATACAAGTCACTTTTCATACGCAAAATCGCCGCTGTGTTCATCGTCGTTGCCTTCCTCGGCGGCCTGGCATGGGCATTTGTTCCTCTTCTCCGCTCTCAACACACAGCAGAGCCAACTCAACCCACAAAGGTATCTGCTCCCTCCCTTACAGGGAGGGCGGGGGGTGGGTCTTCCATTTCCTTCTCCAACCTCCGCCTCGACAGCATTCTTACCATCGTGGCTGCCCACTACGAATGCGAAGTCTGCTTCCGCGACACCACTGCCCAGGCGCTGCGATTGAGCACGGTGTGGGATAGGGAGGACTCGTTGTCCGTATTTCTCGAAACACTGAATGAGTTCGATGGCTTGCGACTCACGGACGAGCGCGACACCATCTTTGTGGAATCACTATTGGAGGAGGACAAATGATGAAGCGCATAGTCCTATACGTTATTATATGTATGATTGCTGGCGTGCAACTCTCAGCGCAAGACCTAACCTTCAAGGATGAGAGTTTGGCTGACGTCCTCGCCGCCATCCGCGACTCACAGATGGAATACACCATCCATTTCATCCACAACGACCTCGAACATCTGCGGGTCACTGCTCACATCAAAGGCAAGGACGCGCGGAAGGCGGTGGAACGGGTGTGCAAAGGACAACCTGTGAAGGTGAAAACGAAGGGCAAGCAAATCTTCGTGCAGTACAAGCCAGAGAAGGATTTCTCGGACAAGACCATTCAGATAACTGGAGATGTCAAAGACGCTTTCCTGAAGATTCCTTTGAAAGACGTTAAGGTGACGGTGCATCGTATGGACAGCACCGTTGTGGTTGATTCCATAGAAAATATAGATATCTATGGAGCCAATAAACTTATGGGCGTCATGTTCTACGCCAATGTGAAGGCTAATCCCAGGGAGTATCTGGTTCACGCGCAATTGGATGGCTACGATGACGTCTGGAAGAAGGTGACTATCACGAACCCAAAGGAAGAACGGGTGAGCGCAGGAACGTTAGAGATGCGAAGGTCGAGGGCTAAGATGATGAAGGAAGTGACGGTGACAGCCACGCGCATCAAGATGTACTATCGCGGCGACACGCTCATCTACGATGCCACCGCCTTCAAGATGCCCGACGGCTCGATGCTCGACGACCTCATCCGCCAGTTGCCGGACGTGACGATGAACGACGACGGCGAGATCTTCGTCAAGGGGCGTAAGGTGGATGAACTGCTTTTAGGGTCACGTTCTTTCTTCGGCGGCAACAAGCGCGTGCTCATGGAGAACCTGCCCTACTACACCGTGAAGTTCCTGAAAGCGTACGAGAAGCAGACGGACAAGAGCGTGGCGCTGGGCTACGATGTGGAGCCGCGGCAGTTCGTGATGGACGTCATTCTCAAAGATGAATACAAGCAAGGTTACATAGGTAATGTAGAAGCGGCAGGGGGTACGCATGAGAGATGGCTGGCCCGCGCCTTCCTCCTCGGTTATGCAGACAATCTGCGCTTCACGCTCTTGGGCAATGTGAACAATGTCAACGAGAGCCGCCATATCGGAGAGGCGGGTCATTGGACACCTGAACAAGCGCCGCGTTCGATGCTGACCACCCGTAGCGCCGGAGCGGAAATCGACTATCATACCGATGAGGACAAGCTGCAAGAGACCTTCCGCGCAGAGTTCACGTCAACGACCGATGAACAAACCATGCGTCAACGCTACGAGCAGTTCCTCGAAGGCTGCAAGCCAACATCGCTCACCGAATCCTTCAACCGCAAGGGCAGCAGGAAGCTGAAGCTGAGTAATACGTTGGCTCTGCATAAACCTCTCTGGTTGTCATTCAGCGCTAACTTCAATTATGCTCATCGCGATGGCTCCTTCCACTCGGCTTTCGACCAGTGGAACGATTCGCTGACAGCCTCTCAGCGTCGTGAGGGCATGAGCGAAGGCACAGACTGGAATGTTGGTGCCTCGATATACGGAGCAATAAATATAGGTGGCAAGAAACAACATATATCCTTCTTTGCCACGTTGAGGCACGATGATGACCAGTCAGCACAGGGTAGCCGATATGCTACGCAAAGCCTCCGTCAGACGAACCTCCAACACAACACCAACGACATCAGCAACCAATCGACGTCTGGTAGGGCACAATTGAGCTACAACAAGGATTTGAGTGATAAACTGACGCTGAAAATCGAGGAAGTCCTCAACCTCAACAACCAGCGCACGCACGATTACCTCTATCACCCCGACACGCTGGCCCTTGCCTCGCAACTGGACGCCCTCGCGGCCATTACCGACCCCTCCAATTCCTACGATGCCCACCACCGCGAAACAGCTAACACGCTGGCCGTTCAACTGCATAAGAGTGCTTTCCGGTCGCTCATCGATGGTGGTCCCGTAGGTAGCTCCTATGATAAATACTCCGTGAGATTGGAATTGCCTGTACGCCATGAGTCACTCCACTACCAGCGCGGCTCGCTTGACACGCTGGCTCGGCAGAACAACATTTTCCTAAATCTCTCCGGAGGCTACGGATTCACCTTTGACCGCGACAGGAACTTCATACGCATCAGTGCCCACCACAGCCGATATGCTGCAGAGCTCATGGACCGCATCACCTACCGCGACGACAGCCAGCCACTCGTCGTGAAGCTTGGCAATCCCGACCTCAACGGCAAGGTGGAATCAGGAGTCGGCGTTTCGTATGACTACGGCTTCGCCAACTTCCATCGCCACGCCCTGAACGCCTCAGGTGGTTTCTCCTATCTGCATCGCGACGTGGCACAGTCCGTGAGCTACAATCCCGCGAGCGGAGTCTATACCTACCAGCCCATGAACATCAGCGGGGCGTATAATGCCAATGTCCGTTTAGGCTTCGACCAAGCCATTGATGAGAAGCGTTATTGGAAATGGCATACCGATGCCGATGCCCGCTTCGACCACGCAAAAGACCATGCCATGCTGGAAGGAATGACCGAGAGCCGCGAGAATACCGTCAACACCCTCACCCTCCACGACGGCATCTATATTGAGTACAACCGCAATCAGCTGGACTTACGCGCCACAGGCGATATCAGCTGGCGGCACAGCGAGGGCAAGATGTACGATTTCTCAACCCTCAATGCCCTCGACTTCCGCTATGGTCTCAGCGCCAAATACACCACCCCCGCTCTCGCCGGCAAGATGGTCGGAGGCATGACTCTCGCCGCCGATGCCACCTTGTACAGCCGTCGTGGCTATGGCAGCGCTGCGCTGAACTCCGACGATTTCGTGCTCAACGCCTCCCTCAGCCAGCCCTTCATGAACGGCAAACTCATCCTCCGCCTCGAAGGCTTCGACATCCTTCACCAGCTATCACCTACCGACTACGTCATCAACGCCCAAGGCCGCACAGAAACCTATTATCGGTCTCTGCCTCACTACCTCATGCTCCACGCCGTCTGGCACTTCAACAAGAACCCGAAGAAGAAAAAATGAATACTTGATTTCAATAAAGTAGTTCTTTAAGTATGAAGCGACCAAAGGTCGAACGGAAAGATTGAGTGGAAGCAAAGTGGAGGCTATACGAACATCCTCCACTTTTGTAATCATTGCAATATCTGCTTCTTGACCTATAATTTCACTCAAATAGTGGAAGCTAGGTCGAACTCCATAGATAAAAAATGCGCAGATAATTATTTCATTGAAGTTGCGCTTGTAATTATTGGTCGGCCCAGAGGTCGAGCGAGAAAACAGAAGTCCTATAGGCTTTAACTCCGCTGCGTCGTGATGACGTGGTGGAGTTTTTAATGAGCTTCTTTAAATCCATAATTAGTTAATATGTATAGAGATATCATCACAACCATCTTCGCACTCGTTGCGTTATCGGTAAAGTGATCTTCATGTACCAACCTTTTGTACCACGGTAATTACACAAGAAGCGAATCCGCTTCCAAGACCTTAGTGGACCTTCTTACAAGGCAGAAGCGTATCACTACACGCCCAGCATGGCTACCTACAGAGCATGAGAGGTGAGCTACATGCGCAACAGATGCACAATTTGAATAATAATCATGCATTATCTCTTCAATAATCATATTTCAACAATAATTTCTGTTAAATAAACACTGAATATTTGGTCAAATCAAAAGAAAAGTCTATCTTTGCACAGAAATCAATATAACTTATTGTTAATACGTATCTAAAATAGTTGAATTATGGAGAAACTTACAAGCAAAGAAGAAGAAGTGATGGAACTGATTTGGCAACTTGACCAGTGCGCCCCGAAGGATGTTTCATCGCTCTATCCCGAACCTCAGCCTAGCGCAAATGCCATTGCTCAGGTGTTTCAGGCACTGGAGAAGAAAGGTTACCTGACGCATGAACCGAAGGGGCGTGGCTTTGTCTATCGGCCTATCGTGGACAAACAGGCATACGGA
>Ga0247611_10011251_pt1 | contig 10349 bp, 17 predicted proteins | sample 177DNAGHGhighgp2_FD_192422 | JGI IMG/M metagenome (GOLD analysis project Ga0247611, IMG submission 192422) | Sheep rumen microbial communities from Palmerston North, Manawatu-Wanganui, New Zealand - 1770 DNA GHGhigh gp2 | ecosystem: Host-associated > Mammals > Digestive system > Stomach > Rumen... | reverse complement strand
TGGGGGCTTCGGCTTCGCCCTGTTGGTGCACACAGCGCACGGGGTCGCTATGCTCCCCCGTCTGCGCTGTAGACACCAACGGCTTCGCCTGCGCGCGGATGGGGGCTTCGGCTTCGCCCTGTTGGTGCACACAGCGCACGGGGTCGCTATGCTCCCCCGTCTGCGCTGTAGACACCAACGGCTTCGCCTGCGCGCGGATGGGGGCTTCGGCTTCGCCCTGTTGGTGTACACAGCGCACGGGGTCGCTATGCTCCCCCGTCTGCGCTGTAGACACCAACGGCTTCGCCTGCGCGCGGCGGGAAGATACACCCCTGCCCCTATTCAGCCAGCCAGCAGATTCGCCCTATCGGGACGAAACTGCTGGCTGGCAGGGGGCAGGGAGAGCGGAAGGGGCAGGCTATCGCCAGCCCCTAATGTTTGCGGGGGCGCGTGCCGCCCGCACCCCCCTCTACGCTCCCGTGCTAATCATCGTGCCGGAAAGCCGCTCCTTCGCATCGGTGCCATGTGTGACACGCTCCCGATGGTCGCGTGCCACACATGACACCTCCTGCTTGGTGCGTCTTTCTTCGGCAAGATGATTACCAAGGTCGCTTTGAGCCCCTGCCCCCTCTGATCCGTTGTGCGATTGCGCCCTTACGGGACGCAAACGCACAACGGAAGGGGGCAGGGAGAGCGGTAGCGGGTGTGATGAATGCAAAGCCACGATGGGGCCCCTTCCCCTTTTTGGCTTTGCATTCAACACACCCGCTGAAGATTATGCGGGGGCGCATGCCGCCCGCACCCCCCTCTAAGCCCCTGCCCCTATTCAGCCAGCCAGCAGATTCGCCCTATCGGGACGAAACTGCTGGCTGGCAGGGGGCAGGGAGAGCGGAAGGGGCAGGCTGTCGCCAGCCCCTGTCTTTTTTGTCGGCTGGCGCACTGATTTGGCGCGGTGAACTCGGCCGTCGTCGGGCGGGGGTCTCGACTCCCCCGCCACTCCTTCGCCCGTTAGGATTTCGGTGCGCTCGGGCGGGGGTATCGAACTCCCCCGCCACTCGCGCCCCGAGGGCATGCGCGTGGAACTGGCCGTGATTTTAATATGTTCTGGCCGTGACTCGGTGCGCCCTTCGGGCGCTGCCCGACTGTCGCGGGCATTCGCGCGGGGACCCCCGCCCCGCGCTCAGAGCGGTCGGGGGGCCCCCGCCCCTTCTCCCTTGCCCCGCTCCCTACGGTCGCGCCCCCGCCGAGGCCGTCGGGGGCAGGGGAGAGCGGTAGCGGGGGCGGGGGCGCGCACTGCTCCTCCCTTCGGTCGGGCGCGCGCGCCCCCGCCCCCGCCCTTTTCTTTCGGCTGACGCGCGGCCGTCCCGCGGGGCTCCTTCGGAGGTTTCGCCCCGCGGGGCGGTCGTGCTCCCGCGTCCATCGGCGATTGTCAATGCAATTTAAATAAATGGGAGCGTGCGTCACCCCATGTGACGTTCTCCCATTTATTAAAAATTGCATTAACAATCGAATGCTCGCGGCGGCTTATAATCTCTACTCTGCCTCCCGCGCTTCGCGCGTGAGGCCTTAAAAGGCCAAATGGCCATTAAGGTTTTTGGTGTATAAGGTGCGGCTATCGCCTTTTTTTTCTCGCCTTCGGGCAGAATAGACTTTTATCATGCAATCAGGCTTGTTGCATGATGGATTACTTTTAGCCTGAATAACCAGTTTTGTAATACGTTCGCTTTCTCTTTTCCTAAACTTTGTTAAATCTTTGTTCGGGCTTCGCCCTCACTACGGCTTGCAGCCGTTAACACTTTAGCAAACAAGTGTTAAAATGCTATTGCAAACAAATGTGAAAAAATACCCTAATCCGTTAACACTCTATGACAACACCGACATTCCTCCGACGCTCCTCCGACCTTACTCTGACTCGAAAAATTTTTGTACCTTTGCGGACGTTGAGGAGCCTTTCATCCATTCATATCTGATAGAGCGTCCGACACCCCAACGGCCAAGGGAAGCGGCCTATCTACAATTTAAAACCTATTTATTATGGTAAAAGTTATTTCAGTAACTGGAATCGGAAAGGGTAAGTTAGGCAGCACCGTCTATAGCGTGAATGCAGGTCAGATGATTGGCCGCCAGTATAACCCTTACGTGGCAAACCCCAACACGGCAAAGCAGGTTGACCAGCGCGCCAAGATGAAGTTGATGAGTCAAGTAGCCGCTGCTCTGGCTCCCGTCATCGCAATCCCCAAGGAGGGTTTGAAGTCATCTCGGAATCTCTTCATCAAGAAGAACTTCGACAAATCTTCGGCCAATTCAGGTGTCGCTCAGGTGACCTATGAGAACCTGCAGTTGACCAACGGAAATGCTGGCCTGCCTGCCATCTTCGTTCACCGTTCCGCTGAATCAGGTGTTTCAGTGAATCTCGATGAGCGTTGCGATGCATCCATCACGCGCGTGGTGTACATTCTCTATCGCAAGACTTCGGAGGCTACGCTCCAGTACGTCCAGTCCATCATTGTCGACGCTGCTGGCAGCGAGGGCAAGTTCCCAGGCACTCTGTACTATACGGAGGGTGATATTGTGGTATTCGCTTACGGCATGAAGGACTTGAATGCAAAGGCCACTGCCAAGTACAGCAACTACAATGTGCGCAATGGCGAGGACATTGCCAAGTTGACCCTGACTCGGAACATCAGCACGCAGGACTACCAGTTTACGCAGACTCGCGGTACCACTCTCTTCGCAGGTGAGAGCGAGAGCGTAGAGGTAGGTGCTAATCAGGCTCGCGTCTACCTGACTGCCGCCGGCAGCGGCACCGTTGCCGGTGCAGGTGTGTTTGACCTTGGCTCGACCGTCACCGTGACTGCCACTCCCGCGGCTGATAACCGCTTCCTCGGCTGGCGCGTCAATGGTAGCAACACCATCATTTCTACTGCCGCTTCGTACTCCTTCACGCTCGAAGGAACAACCGACCTCGTTGCCGTGTTCCAGTCGACCAGCGCACCGACCGTGTACACAATCAATGTGTCATCGAATGACACATCTAAGGGCACGGTAGAGCCAGATGGCCAGCAGGAAGTGAACGCAGGTTCGAGCATAACCCTGAAGGCCACTCCGAAGGGTAGCAACGAATTCCAAGGTTGGTTCGCTGATGGTCAGAGTGTAGCCATTTCGGCCAACGCTACTTATACCTTCGTGCCAAACGATGACATGGTCATTGTAGGCCGTTTCGGTTCAGGTGTCGAGGAAGGTTGATTTTCTCTTGTAGACCGATAGTTTTATCCCTCCGCTATGAGTGCTAAATCTAAAGTCGAATATGCTTGCGCAGTGCTGCTAATCATTAGCAGTATTGCGCTTGCTTTTTGCCAAGTGTTTAGCATTGATGACATCGCGAACGGCACGTTAATGTATATTGCCCAAGCGTTTCTACTCGCAGGAAGCATCTTTGGTATTTCCTATTACGTCACAAAGTTAAACAGGTTTATCGATGGCAAGACAAAAGATTCTACCGAGGGGCATTCGCAACAATAACCCGCTTAATATTCGTCATGGAAACGTGTGGTTAGGCGAAGTCGCCAAGCCCAACGACCCCGAGTTCGAGCAGTTTTGCAGTTTGGAATATGGCTTGCGTGCGGCCTTTGTCATCCTACGCAGGTATATCCGCAGGTATGGCCATAACACCATCCGTTCTATTGTCTCAACGTGGGCACCATCCAGCGAGAACAACACCAGCGCGTACATTGATCATGTGTGTGCACACATGAAAATGGACGCTGACGCGCCCATCAAATACGAAGATTCAGAAACCATGTGCCAACTGGTGTCGGCCATGTGCATCGTTGAGTGTGGCCAGCGCGTAGATGAAGCCAAAATCGCCAAAGCCTATACGATGGCCTGAACTTACAAAACCCTTTAAAACCTTTGCACTATGGATTGGGCTAAAATCTTCAAAATCATCCTAAAGGTGATAACTATCATTGCTTCTTCCTATGGTGGTGCCTACACTGCCATGAACATGTAACTTTCTTTATCTCTGCAATCATGGGTGGTTGCGTGGCGGGATTCCTCCCGCCACTTTTTGTTTGCCGATTCATGAATTGTATTACGCTCTCCAGATGTACTGGTCGAATGGGTACCATTTTTCAAAATTCAGTGTATCACGCTTAGATATCCGTCCGTATTACAATTCATGAACCTTTGAAGAACTGGAAAGTACTGATTTAGGCTAAAAAACCTTAAATTTTGTCTTCGTGTAATACAACTTCTGAAAATTTTTTGTAACTTCGTGGCGTCGTAGGATAACGGGCTCCGCAGAGGTGCGACCCGCGAACGTAACGGCGACGCCATCGGCAGCGGGCGGGGAGAGTGACGTGAAGTACCTCCCCGCCCTTCTTGTTTATCATAAACGGAAGATGGTTTACGTTCTATTTAACATACTGGCGATTATTCACTAAATTATGATTGATTATGGAAAACTTAAAATTGATTAGTGTCAGGCTGGAGCCTGAAGTCCTGAAGAAGATTGATGACCTTGCGGCCAAATCAAGTTACCGCACGCGTTCTAACATCATTCAGGCCATTTTGAAAAATGTGATTGAGTGTGCAGATTCGGGCGCACTTTGGAGAATCATCGACACATTGTTTGCTTACGACAAAGGCTATAAGGTCGAGTTTAGAATTGACCGAGAAACTTTAATGAATCGCAGAGCGGCGAAAGAGTGAGCATGTAATGAGATAGAGAGATAAAGAAAGTTATTCACCAAAATGTTTACACCCATGATTAAGAATTTTGTATGTTACGTTTCAAATGGCTGGTGCAATGATAATGCATCGTGGCTAAATGTGTTCGTGTCTCTGGTGACCATCGGTGTCGCCTGCTTCCTTCTTTTCTTCATCCTCTTTGGATGGATGACCATTGTTTATTAAACCCATAAAACGATTTTGATTATGTCGAAAGTTTATCAGCCAGTGAAGTGCGCCAACCGTGAGTGTGCGTATCCAAGAAAACAATGCGTGAATTGTCAGTGCAACGTGGACGTATGTGGTAAACATGCTTACGTATGCAAAGACCCTTGGGGTATGTATAAGTGGCTATCAGACATCTATGACCAAAACAATATGTGATATGAAGTCATACCATCTTTTAATCGTGGCGGGCGCGTGCGTCGGCCGCGATTCCAAGTTCTACAAAGTAGCCGTAGGCACTGGCCAAAGGGACGTGCGCTGCTGCCAGTTCCTATCAGACTACGCGGCTACGCAGGGGCATTTCTTCGAGCGATGGAGCGAAGAAACAAACCTTTTCTTAGAAAAGATTGCGGCCAGCCTATCCCAGCAACTTCATGAGTTACCGTTTCATCGAATCAATGTGGCAGACCTTGTCATTTTCATTAAGCGTCATCGGGATACTCCAAAAATCCCGCCTATCTCCCGCTCTGCCGCCTTCGCGCGACAAATCCTCGACCCAGCCGCCTACTTTCAGAGCCAACTAAACGTATTACGGAGAGCCGAAGCGGAACAACGTAATAAACCTAAAGCCAAAAGTGTTAGCACTAAAGGCAAAAATTCCCATCAGAAAGAAAGGTCATCAGCCGATGGCCATCAATAGTTTTTATATTTTTATTCACCTAATCATTTATCATTATGTTACAAGTACAATCAATTGGCCACATTGGTGGCGACGCAGAGGTAAAAACAACCAACGGCAAAGAGTTCACAACATTCCGCATTGCCCATTCCGACCGATGGACGGATGAGAGCGGGCAGGTGCATGAATCAACCACTTGGGTAGATTGCATCATGAGTGGCAAACCCGCCGTTCTCGAGTGGTTGAAGAAGGGACAATTAGTATTCGTTACGGGTACATGTACGCTTCGTGTCTACCCATCAGCAAAGGATAGATGCATGAAGCCAGGCCTGACCATCAACGTACGCAGTATTGAATTGCTGGGCGGCAAGTCCGATGAGGTGCCCAGTGTGCTCTACGATGCAACCACTGGCGCGCAGGTAGACGTACAAAAGTGGTTTCAAGCCCCAAGTTTGGTTCGTGCCGAATCGGAACCGGAATGGATTCCACTTATTTCGCGCAATCAATCGCGATTCGTTGCAGATAGAAACGGATGGGTTCAACCATTTCAGGGAGGCGAATGACTAAGTACAACGACACCCAGTTAAAAGGTCTTGCAATCTACCAAGGGAGGTTGCAAGACCTTCTAAACGATGGTTATCACGTCATCGTCAGTTTTAACGACCAGCGAATAGTGTTAAACAAACTCCGACATCACAACGGAAATCGAATCGTACTTAAACTTACGTTCGATGATGGACGAATATCCCAAACAACAAACCAAGTCCCAGTGTATAGCGAAAAGGTGTGTTAACCTTGACTGGCTCGAAGTGCATGCCCGTGAACCTATCGGCTCGCCGCGAAATGCGGTTTATTATCAGTCGAAAGGTTTATGGGTTCATGAACGTGAATATGGTACAAGAGTTTATAGGGAGATGTTTGTCATTGATGGAACGGACGGACAACCATTGTTAGAGATTAGACGGAATCCAGCGAGTCAGGGCCTGAACGGAATCCATGACCCTGAAGAGTGTCATATAAGGCTGGTTAACCGCACCTGCTATTTTGACAATGCAGCGGAACTATTTCAAAAGTTCCTGATAGATAATGGCTATTCGGACATCAGGATTTCGCGCGTTGACATTTGCTTGGATTTCGTCATGTTCGACAAAGGAGATGACCCGCAAGCCTTTGTTCGGAGATACTTCAGGCGCAAATATGCAAAAATCAATCAGGGGCGCATTAGTGGTCATGGTGAGGACACTTGGACTGGCCAAGAGTGGAACTCCATCAGTTGGGGTGCTAAGTCATCCCCAGTAACTACCAAGATGTACAACAAAACGATGGAACTTTATGACCCCAAGACGGATTCATTTGCTAAGCCTTATATTAGGCAGGCATGGTGTCTTTGTGGACTTGTCGATGATTGGCAGCGTGTGACTAAGGACAATGAACGTGTACAAGTGTGGCGCGTAGAATTCTCGCTCCGTTCTGCCGTGAAGAATTGGGTAGCAATCGAACTGAACGGCAACGAGAAAGAATTTCAGTCCATCAGGAATACACTCGACTGCTACACTGACCGCTCAAAGATGTTGGTGATATTCGCATCACTGGCCAACCATTATTTCAGGTTTAAAAAGTACAAGGCTGGTAGACGAAAAGACCGATGTCCTGATAAAGTCCTTTTCGACTTCAGCGGCCAGCAGATAACCTACAAGGTCGGTCGGCCTGATTATGCGGCAGGCAATAAGGACCACTATAGCGACATCTATGCCCGACTGATAGCCAAACTAAGAGCCTACCAACAAAGTCACCCAATGCCCGATATTTTCAAGGCTTGCGAGGTCCTCATTAACTCAATGACGGAGGATGAACTACGCAACGACCTTGCAAATCCTTGGTCAAGGGAGGAACTGGAAACTATGCGAATGATACTACATTACCGCACCTCGTTCCCTGAAATGTCGGTCGATGTGGCCATGAAGGAGGTGAAGAAACTGCTGAATATTACTGATAGGACAATAGACAAATTTTAGTGTAAACAAAATAACAATTTGAACGATGAATATTATAATCACATTACCCATCGACCTGATAGCAGAGATAGCAGAAGGCCGTAAATTAGTTGAGATTCGAAAGTCATGCCCTGCACTTTTCAACCCCGATGGGGATATTGTATGGGTGAAAACTAAAGGCGCAGATAAGGTGCCCATGTGCTTTGAGATTGACCATTTTGAGAAGAGTAACGATTTAGAGGGCGTTTGGAAGCGTTATCACTCGGTGATTGGTGTTCCTTACGCATGGTGGTCTGAATACGTCCACAACGCAATTCAGGTGGTCATTTGGCATATCAAGAATGTGCAGGTGTTCCAGCCTAATCTATCTTTCTCTGAAACTTTTCCCAATCTGCCAGCCCCACAAAGTTACATCTATACCGCCAAAGGTATCATCCCGACTAAGCACCGAACTGTTAAGAAAAAAGAGCCGAAAGAAGGGGATGAAAGCCGCCGTTAGTGGCCGAGACAAAAGGCGATACAGTAGTATCGCCATCGGATTTCCAATCCGAATGCATCTAAAGTGATAACCCTCAATGGATTACAAACAAATATCTTCGCCCGCACGGGTGCCCGCGCATGACGCAGGCGCACGCGCAACGGCAGAAAGTCAAGAAAAAAAAGATAAGTATTATGCAAGACATGGAAAAATTCATCGAATTAGTGAAACAAATGAGACAAGCGCAGAAAGACTATTTCCGTTCGCGAGATAGGCGAATTATGCAACATGCTATGTGCTTAGAAGGTGCAGTAGATAAATGCATTCAGGAGCATGAAGCATATAGGAAAGACCATCCAAAGCAGTTAGACCTATTTGCCGAGAGTCATTGAAGAACAAACAAAAAAGGGGAGGTGTTATTTCCTCCCCTTTTCTATGGATAGACGTTTATCAGCGGCTATCAGGTCGTTAATGTACCTGCCTTTGTTCGGTTGCTGGCTCAACCAGTCGGCCACATCATTGTCAACTCGGAAAGACATCATCTTTTGACTACGTTCACCCTTTGGCGCATATGCTTTACGCATCCGCTCCTTCTCTTCTTTCTTTGGTTCCATGTTCTTTATTCTCCATTATAGTTTTCATAGATTCTCACGATGGTTTGACCATCGTCAGAGAAGATACTCACCTCAAAGCCTTGCGATAGAATGGCTAACTTTGATACACTCTCGATTCTTCTCACTCGAAAATCGGCATAACTACCGTCATCGTAATCGTTTAGTTCATAACTTGCGACACCGTAGGCCACTTTAATTTTCCTGCATACTAAAAGCAGGTCTAATAATGATTTTCTTAGCATAATTATTGATGGGTTTTAGATGGCAGGAGCCTGAACTCCTGCCATGTGGTTAATACTTAAACGTTAGTTCCATTGTGCGAACATACTCGAGTTGTTTGGTCGCTTCCGAATAGTAGGAGTGACTTTCTATCTCCTTCCGGCTATATTGATAGCCCAGCGGGATGATTGGAAAGTTCGGAAGGTCGAAGTGTATAGTTAGTTCGATTCTCCCGTGTTCAAGATTCACGGAGGATGTAGTTAGAAATCCTGCCTGAATGTAATAGAGTTGAGCCATTTGGAAGGCCATCAATGCAGCGTTCTTGGTGATGAATGGCTCATGTTTCTCGATGATTGAAGTTTTCATTTTATTATCCCTGATTCGTGTCGGGCGCAACTTTTGAGGTTTATTATTACGTGATGTGTTCGCCATCAGCCGTTGATGGTGTCTTTGTGCCAGTGTGTCAAAGAACTCTTTCCCCCTTTCTTGTAATGCAAAGGTACAAAAAATATTCCATATATCAATACATATTTAGTTAAAAGATTGCCGAATGTATTAACATACATGCTAAATAATGTTAATACATACCAATGCCTATAGGGATGGTGTCCCCTCGGCTCTTGGTTGGGCGCGCGCTTCTCTCGCCCGAAGCCACTCCCCTCGTTTCTGCTATCGACATTGCCCGTTCGAAGGTGGTCAGGTTCTGCCATCCTGATTCCTCGCATCTTGCGCCCTCGAGCGCGCGCCATCGGTCACCCAGCGTTATTGCGTTCTGCTATCGTTTTCTATTGTACCGTGTTGAATCAGTCGCGCGCTGGCGCGCGCTCCTTCATGGGGCTACCGCCCCATACCCCGACACGGCGGCGAAATCAGTCGCGCGCTGGCGCGCGCTCCTTCATGGGGCTACCGCCCCATACCCCGACACGGCGGCGAAATCAGTCGCGCGCTGGCGCGCGCTCCTTCATGGGGCTACCGCCCCATACCCCGACACAGCGGCGAAATCAGTCGCGCGCTGGCGCGCGCTCCTTCATGGGGCTACCGCCCCATACCCCGCCCGAATCCCGTATAACACTCAGTCGCCCGCGCAATCGCTTCGGGCTCGCTTCGTGTCCGCTCGCGCCCGCTCGCTTCCGTCGCGCCCGCTCGCGCTGTCGCCCGCGGCTTCGCTACTCTTCGCCGCCGGCTCCCCCTACGGGTCGCGCTTCTGCCGGCGCGCCGTTTGCTTCGCGGTGCGCTTCGCTCCCCCTCCGCTCCCCCTTCGCTCTCAGGCGCGGGCTCCTTCGTGCCCCCTGCTCGCTAAGGCTCGCTGGGGAGAGCGGTTGCGCCCTAAGGGGCGCGCCTTTTTTGTCGGCTGGCGCACTGATAAGGCGCGGCGGGGGGCTACGGCTTCGCCCTGTTGGTGCACACAGCGCACGGGGTCGCTATGCTCCCCCGTCTGCGCTGTAGACACCAACGGCTTCGCCTGCGCGCGGATGGGGGCTTCGGCTTCG
>Ga0247611_10011250_pt1 | contig 10350 bp, 8 predicted proteins | sample 177DNAGHGhighgp2_FD_192422 | JGI IMG/M metagenome (GOLD analysis project Ga0247611, IMG submission 192422) | Sheep rumen microbial communities from Palmerston North, Manawatu-Wanganui, New Zealand - 1770 DNA GHGhigh gp2 | ecosystem: Host-associated > Mammals > Digestive system > Stomach > Rumen ... | reverse complement strand
CTTCTCGCCTGTACCTCACGATACAAACCTTGCAAGTCGCTTTAAGGTTCGTCGGCAACTACGCCCCTCAGGACTTTCACCCGAGGTTCGGGACATGCCCGTCATACCTAAAAAGGGGTCTCGGGAAACCCCGAAACCCCTGTAATTACTGGCGATCGCGAGAGGATTCGAACCTCCGACCTACCGCTTAGGAGGCGGTCGCTCTATCCTGCTGAGCTACGCAATCATAAAACTTAAGAGAGTATATCACAACTGGTTTACATAATCAAAGGTTACGGAATCATGTGCGATAATTGCAATTAATAATGAATCCTCTAACAAACTATTCAAAACATATTATAGAGGCAGCATTCAACAAGCATTATCAGCAATGAAAACATTGTCAGCATGAATGGTGTTCCGTCAATGTATTTGCTTCTGGATACAAATATCTGACGACGTCTGATAACGGCCAGCAGAGCACTTCCTATGATATCTGTTCCGATAATGAGAAGGAACGAATATATAACTGTCGTTACTGACACTTCGCTGATGCTGTATGAGAAGAATACTCCGGACAGGATCGCTGCTATGAATGATTCATATATGAAATACTTTGTTCCGAATATTGATTCGCTGTCTTTGCCGACATTGCGGACAATATACATAAACGGGAATGCTGCCAGAACAGATACAGGTATAAACAGGTGCATCTTCCACTCAAACGGCACAAAGAAATACACCGCAAAGATGGCGCAGTAGCACGAGAGAACAGTAATAATGAACTTTGCCTTTGCAAAAAGGAATATCCTTGTCTGTGAGAATTCAGCTACAGGGATATCCCAGAATTCAGTAAGTCTCTTGGACGTGAAGAAGTAACGGCTTCCGGATGTCTTGGAGATTAAGATCGAGGTCAGGATAAGAAATGTGACCGAGATGATGTTCTCAACAAACAGGAACCTCTTATCAAACATAAAACTTGCATAATAACCTGTCACAGATGCAGCACAGGCAAACAGGAATGGAACGATTACCTCTTTCCAAACAGCAGGCCTTACATCCTCTTCCGCATCATCCAGATTAAGATGAGCAAGAGCCGCAAATCCGAGACAGAAAATACCAAGGCTTCCTGCAAGGACATATGACTTGAACAGATGCGCAAATGCAACGGAAGGAATCATCATTATCAGCAGAACAACAGGAGAAGCCCAGGTTGTCCTGAAGAAACGAAGCGTGACAGACCATATAAGGATCATGGCGAGAGTTATTGCAAACGGAAGATATAACGGAACATTGCTCATGAGAGCCATGTTCAGTCCTGACACAGCGAAAGCAAGGAATACGGACGATCTGGTGGACATGTATCTTGGCGGTCTGACATGCATTACATGAGGCTTGTGACCATACAGTCCTGCACCTCCCTCTTCTTCAAACGGCAAATTTGTCAGATTCTTCTCGTCTATCATGTTATACCAGCCAGTTAAGATAATCTTTCATGAATTTATAACAGGTATTTATGCAGGTAACTGCCAGTCTTGATGCATTTCCCGCACCGGGAACAGGATCAATAAAGCTTGCTATCTCACTCATTGGAAGATCATCAACACTGTCTGTCAGATTACTGTCAGACTGGACATCAGTATTGATGTATCCATCCTCAGCTCCGTCTATGTAATCGGTCCTCTCATCTGGAACAGGAGTGGGAGATACATATTGTATATCCTGAGATTGATCATGCGGATCAGGAGTTTGATCCTGATCATCATTGCCTGCTTCAAAAGCCCTTGCCAGTTCTCTTATTGTGTAATAGCGTACAACAACGCCGTCACTTGTCTTTACCTCGAAAGGAGACAGATTCTTATCAAAAGAAACGACAATAAAACCATCGTCATTTGTATGGAGTTCGGCAGAACTTCTGAGAACCTGATGAAGAACCGTATCCATATCCTGATAATAGGATTCCTTCTTATATCCGCTCTCAGCATATCCGATGCACTCTTCCGACAGTTCAACAAAGCGTCTGATGTCGCACGTAACACCATCGATAATTGCAGTAGTGCCATCCGACTTCATATTTAGAAGAGCAGGATTCTGCACTTCGATAAGTGCGTGACATACATTATACGACTGGGTCGCCCAATCAAGTCCTGATATCCTGTATGCACCTGACAGAGATGCCTCACTGCGGTTTTCCGTTGTAGGATCGAGATTAAAAGCATCCCATCTGATGTGGGATATCCTGCCGGATTCTATCTCTATCTCTACAAAGTCAATATATCCTTTGGAATCCTTGATAATAGACTGTGCATAATAGATTCCGTCGTGGAGACCGTTAATAACTATATCAGGGCTTGTATCTGTCTCTTCTTCCGACACATTCCCGGTAAATGCTACAGGGATTCTTTTTCCTATGAGAGATGACTTAAGTTCTGCAAACTGGCTGTCAGACATCGCGGCAGGAACAAGTGAATCGTTTATCCTGGCAAGACCTGCAATAGCTGAAGATTCATAATCGATGCCTACGAGCAGATGCATCTGATGACCATATTCATTTGTTGAATTAACATCAACAATATACCCCTGAGGCTGTCCTTCAGAATCATATCCTATATAAACGGCAGTTATATCATCGTAGTTATCGATAATGGGGCTCTTGAGCAGTTCATAGCTGTCACACGGAATGACGCTTACAAACTTCTCTCTGTAATTGATCTGCTTCCTGAATTCCTTGCCGGAAGAAGACAGATAGATGCCTCCGAGCACCGCACCGATACTTAATATGATTATTACTATCATCTCGGCAGCAAGTCTGCGCAATCTGGATTGATTCATCTGATGTGCACCTCCCTCTGCCTTACTGTCTTGCGTCTAGATATGGTCTTTGTGAAGAAGTCTATCTCAAAAGACAAAAAGTTGATCGCCATGACAGGTGCCAGCATTGAACACATATCTGATACTCTTCCGCGCAGTATGACAGTCAATACCGCACAGATTGCGCCTGCAATGATGCCTCCCCATATACGTGACGGCATTGTCGTATAATCTCCGAGAACATATACGGCAATAAATAGCGCCCCGGAAGACATTATGAATACGGCCAAAGATCTCAGACCCCCCTCGTACTGACCGATAAAAGGATAGAGTACGATGAGAGTCACCAGATAAGAAACCGGAGCATATATTCTGACAGTCCCCTTAAAGGCCTGATAGATTCCTGCCAGCAAGATAAGAAGCGAACATGTAAGCCCGATATATCCGGCATAATTACCTGTAAGAAGCTCCATAATGTAAAGTTTACTTATGTCATCTGCGGGGATCACGTTTTCGGTTCTTCCTATCAGTGTTGAGACATCAAACCATGAAGAGATGGGGGTCTTAAAATAGTACATCCTTGTATAGAAAACCATCTCAACAAACAGCCTGGCTGTACATGCGGGATTTAAGATATTATTACCTGAGCCTCCGAAGAACTGCTTAACGACAAAAGATCCGAACAGGACACCAGTAAGAGCAATGGGAAGCGAAGTTCCCGGAGGAAGCATCAGGGCATAAATGACACCTGCTTCTATTGAACTGAAATCTGTATAGTTACGGTCTATTCCGTCTCTTCTTACCATTCTTCCGAAAGCATTATCGAAGAGCATGAATGCAACTGCGCTTCCGACAATAAGAGTCAGTGCTGATATACCATAAAAAATAACACCGGCAATAATACACGGCAGCAAAGCTGCAATATGCGTAAGGAAGATATAAGGAGCTGTCATCTCGGTATGGATAAACGGAGCCAGGTTGCGTGAAGGGATCATATCTTCTTCCCTCCTTCGAAAGGAAGGATGATCGCATCCTCATCTTCTTCCGTCTTGTCTTTCTCATCAGATACATATCCTTCAAGCAGAGACAGATCTCCGATCTCTTCGATCTTATATTTGAAATGAATATTATGCAGAAGCGAATTCTCGCCGATTATCCTTCCTTCAGAAGCAAATGCGGCAATCTTCTGTGTAAGTCTTATGCCTGCCGGACATATATATGAACATATACCGCATGATATACAGGATCTGGCACCCTCTTCTTCCGCCTTTTTAGGCATTCCCTGCTTGAGCATCTCATAGATTATGTGAGGTGACAGACCCACTGGGCAGTTCTGGGCACATAATCCGCAGTGGATGCACGGTGTTCTCGGCTGTTCCTGCTTACGGATTATCGTAATGGCATTCGTCAGTTTTATTATCGGAGTGTTATCAAGATCCGTTATCTTTATGCCTGTAAGCGAATTACCCCAGATTATGGATCCTGATGTGTCATCATTTTTATCACTTACAGCTATGACCTCAGATACCGGAGTGCCGATGGGAACAATGATATTATGACCATTTGATCTGTCTCCGGTTATTGTAACCACCCTGCTCATCAAAGGTATGTTATCCGACAGTGCCTCCCAGCATGCACACATTGTGGAACAGTTAAAGAGCACTGCATCGCATTTCTCCTCCAATGTATCATCCGGGGACAGTTTGACTCCATACAGCGCCTGGGCAACAAGTCTGTAATAGCCCTGAGGAAAACGTTCCTTGAAGAGTTTTACATCAAACGTGATATCGCTGAAATCATTTTTTGCATTCTCTATGGCATTCTGAAGAGATTCAAGAATCATCTTGCGCTGTTCAGAGATAAGAAAGGATACTTTCTTAGCCCCGCACGCTCTTGCGCATGCTCCGGCTCCCATAACGACATGACCGGGGTATTCAGACATTACCATCAGATCTGATGTGGCATATGGCTCACTCTGAAGACAGTTAACAAGAAGTTCTGATACATTATATCTTCTGGCCCTGTCTATCTTTGCAGCCGTAGGGATACCTTCTCCGCCCATACCGCAAATTCCTGCGTTGCTGATGATACCGAGAACATCCGAAGCATCGAGATCCATGTTTTCGCGATGGATCATGGAAGGAACTCTCTGCATCTTCATATCATTAGTAATTACTATGGCAGGACACTCGATACCATTAGGAAGAGTTATGTTCTTTATCTCCGTAACAGTTCCCGAAATGCCGCTGTGAACAGCCAAAGAGAATTTCCCCTTGGGAGGAACTGCAACGCATTGTCCGACTTTTACACTGTCACCGACTTTGACTACCGGTACGGCACTATATCCGTAGTGCTGCTTGCACGGAAGGATGATCCTTGTAGGATTGACCCTCTCCAGCAAAATCTCCTTAATAAAAGATGAACGCTTTGAGAAATCCAAAGCGTTATCTGCATAAAAACCCTTATAATATGTATATCTCTTGCGCGGACTCATCTGACCGTCAGTCGGTATAACCTTCAAGCCGCTTCGAGCTTGATGCTCTCGACAGTTTCCTTATCGCCTTTGCTTCTATCTGACGGATTCTCTCTCTTGTAACGCCAAGTTTCTGTCCAACCTGCTCAAGAGTCATGGGAACACCGTCCTTGAGACCGAATCTGTGTTCGATTACCTTACGTTCACGGTCTGTGAGATTATTAAGCGCCTTCATAAGATCTTCCTTCAGAAGAGTTCTTGCTACTTCCTCTTCAGGAGCTGCCAGCTCATCATTGGAGATAAAGTCAACCAGGTGGCTGTCTTCTTCTTCACCGACAGGCTTGTCGATTGAGATGGGATCCTGGGATATCTTCTGTATCTCACGGATCTTGGCAGGAGTCATGCCTGCTGCTTCTCCGCCCATCTTCTCAGCAAGTTCTTCCAGGGTAGGCTCTCTTCCGAGATCCTGAACGAGCTGTCTCTGTACTCTTGTAAGCTTATTGATCGTCTCAACCATATGTACAGGGATTCTGATCGTTCTTGCCTGATCTGCGATAGCTCTTGTGATAGCCTGTCTGATCCACCATGTTGCATATGTTGAGAACTTGAAGCCCTTCTCATAATCAAACTTGTCTACAGCCTTGATCAATCCGATATTGCCTTCCTGGATCAGATCAAGAAGTGACAGGCCTCTGTTCATATACTTCTTTGCAATGGAAACAACAAGACGAAGGTTGGATTCGATAAGCTTATTCTTGGCTTCCTCATCACCTTCAGCCATTCTTGCTGCAAGTTCCTTCTCCTCATCAGCCTTAAGAAGCTCGATCTTACCGATCTCCTTGAGATACATTCTGACGGAGTCATCAACAGGGATCTCGTCTTCTCTTCCGTCGATAATGAGAGAATCAGGGAACATATCCTCGATCTTATAGCCGGACTTCTCAAGTTCGTTAGTGATCTTATCCATATCATCCGGCATGATATCGTAATCATTGGAAATGGCATCAAAATCGCTTGAAGACAGAACTTTATTGTTCCTCTCAGCCTTACTCTTCATCTGTTCAATAGCTGCATTAATATCTGATGACATATAACCTCTCCGTATAAATTACTTGGTTGTCTCAACAGGCTCATCTTCGGTAAACAAAACAGAAATGTTGCCGTTGGAACCTGTTACTGTGTAAATACCGTTATCAACAAAGATCTGCATTGTGACATCCTTCATAATGTCACCGCTTATGCCGGCCTTCTCTGCTCTCAAAGCCGTATAGTTTGCAAACAGTGTCTTGCATGTTGCTTCATCGACTGAGGAATTGAGAGCAAATTTCACATTCTGGCATGTCTGGCCATAAATGGAATATCCCTTTGCATGACCTGTCTCATCCTCAGTTGTATCAACTTCAACGACTCCGTCAACAACAGTACCTATGTTGCTCCTCATTTCAGTTGTGAGGGCTTTCCTTGATTTGTACAACGGGAAAGATACCGCAATGATCACTGCAACTGTGACGACGACTGCTCCTATGATCAGTGCCGTAAGTTTTACAGGGGCCTTGACATCATTGGGGGATATCTCGAAATCAGAAGGCTTGATCGATCCGGCGTCCTCCCTCGCCTGCATCGCCTTCGCTCTTGCAACTGCAGGTTCTACCATGTCGGCATTAACCTTGTTAACGTAATAATGTGTTGATTCCTTGGATTCTTCGATCGTCTCGTTTGCAAAAGTATAACCGTCGGGATTCTCTAAGATCTTAACAGCTTCCTCACCCGGGAAGATACAGTGACAGAAAATACACTCGCAATTCTCGTTCCTGTCGTCGAAAACGATCAGTGAGCCGCAATTCTTGCACATTCCTTGCTTTGTAGCCATTCAAAACCTGCCTTTGTCTGCTATTGCGCCAAGCTCTGCCACTGAAAAAGGGCATAGTTATGCATTAAAGCGCACAATATAGTTTACTCACTTTTTTGCGAATGTCAATCTTTTTATTATTATAAAATATGCTATGAATATCATGGCCGATGTTACGAGCCAGCTTAAAGGATATGATGCCATCAGCACCGTAAATGTCGGAGTAGCTTTAAAAACTGTATAAACCCAGGCTATCCTGACGCCGCAGATACCTATCAGAGACAAAAATGCGGGAGTAGCTGATTTGCCGAATCCTCTAAGGGCCCCCGAAGGTCCGTCTACGAGAGAATTGATCACTTCAAATCCGACGATCGCGATCATCCTTATCATTCCGATGGATATTATCTCTGGCTCATTATTGAAAATGGACAGCAATGCCTCTCCGAAGAAGATCATAACGGATGATACTGCAAGAGTTATGCACACAGACATCGATAATGCCAATGCAAATACTCTCCTGCATCTCTTTATGTTCCCTGCACCGTAGTTCTGACCGATAAAGGTCGTAGTAGCCTGACCAAAAGCATTTACAATGTAATATGACAGTATCTCGATATTGAATGCAGCCGAGGAAGCCGCCATAACATCGGGACCTAAGCTGTTTACGGCAGATTGAATAATGATGTTTGCAATCGAGAACATGCTTCCTTGGACACCTGCAGGAAGCCCTATCCTTAAGATCTTGGACAGAAGAGCGCGGTCGATCTTAAGATTTGCAAAAGACACCTTGAGATTATCATTTCTTCTCATCAGCACGACAAGCAGCAGACCGCTGCTGACTACAGTTGATATGACTGTCGCCAGGGCAACGCCTGCTACAGACATATTGAAAACAATAACAAACAGAAGATTAAGGCCCACGTTGATCACGCCTGATAATATCAACACAAGCAGCGGAGTCTTTGTATCCCCCCTGCTTCTTAAAATGGCAGCTTCAAAATTGTAGAGAAAGAGCACAGGAACTCCGGCAACAGTGATACGCAGATACAGAAGGGCCATATCGAATATCTCATCCGGAACATCAAGCACCTTAAGAAGCGGTGAAGCTATGAGTTCACCAAATATGGCAATCCCGATTCCGCATATTACTGCAAAGGAAAGCGAAGTATGAACCGCCTTGCTGATGTTTTTCTCATTACCCTGACCGATATACCTTGCAATTACTACATTTGCGCCTAATGCGATACCGTTGAAAAGATTTACGACAAGGCCCATAATAGCGCCGTTGGATCCGACAGCTGCCATGGCATTCTTGCCGACAAACTGTCCCACGACAGCAACATCCGCAGCATTAAATAGCTGCTGCAGGATCGTGGTAGCGGCCAGCGGGATTACAAACAGAAGGATCTTATCCCACAAAGAGCCTTCCAGCATATTGATTTCTTTGCGCATTTTCATTTGATACCACCAAAAGGGTTGATTTTCAAGCATAATCATTTTGTTAATATGCCGATAATGTCATTCTTTATTTTCGGATTGCCTTTTGGTAGGATAATGGGACAAATATTTTTTAGGAGGCTTCATATGATAGAAGGTCTTCGTAAACCGGTAAGCATTCACCAGAAGAGCAAGGTCGTTATTATTGGCGCAGGCAACGTAGGTGAGGCTATCGCGTATACATTGATGGTACGTAAGCAGGCAAATGACATTGTTCTCATCGATCTCGATAAGAACAAAGCAAAAGCAGCAGCTCTTGATGTTGCCCACGGTACAGGTTTTTACAGCCAGGTATGGGTAAGGGCAGGTTCTTATGAGGACTGCAAGGATGCACAGTTGATAATCATTACTGCAGGCATCGGAAGAAAACCCGGTCAGACACGTCTTGAACTCGGTCAAGTAAATGTTTCCATTGCACGCGATATTGCACGCTGCATCATGGAATACAATGACAACCCCCTGATCCTCGTAGTCTCCAACCCTGCAGACGTTGTAACGGCTGCTGTCCTCGAAGAGACAGGTCTTAGAAGAGGTCAGGTTATCGGTTCAGGTACATCACTTGATTCTGCAAGATTCCGTTACTTCATCAGTGAAGCACTTCATGTTGACGTCGAAGATATCAAGGCTTACGTTCTCGGCGAGCACGGTGACAGCCAGGTTGCAATCTGGTCCAACGTTACCATCGCAGGTATCCCTCTCGATACATACGAAGAGCAGAGAGGCATCAAGATCAACCGTGAAGAGATCACACAGCTCACAAAGACGAGCGGTGCCGATATCATCAAGGGCAAGGGTGCGACATTCTATGGCGTAGCAATGGCAGTATCCAATATCACAGAGCGTATCATGAACGATCAGCAGGGCGTTGTCCCCGTTGCTCACCTCATGGGTGCAAGATACGGCAAATGGGCTAACATCTGCTTCTCAATGCCTTGTATCATCGGTTCTGACGGAATCGAAGCAACATTTGATATCCCGATCACTGATGAAGAGAGAGAAGCTCTCAACAAGTCAGTCGAGATCATCGGCAACATGCAGAACGAGCTTGGTATTTTCACACATCTTACCAACCCTCTTGAATGATCATTAGTCTTTAGGCAAATATCATAACAAAAGTGGCCGTCTTCAGATGAAGGCAGCCACTTTCTTATTGTTCTGTTTTTTGTCAGAGATTCTGTCCGTTCGACTCAATAACTCCTTTGTACCATTCGCCGGAGTCTTTTACCGTCCTCTCCTGCGTCTGATAATCCACATACACCAGTCCGAATCTCTCGTCATATCCGCTTGCCCACTCATAATTATCAATGAATGACCAAAGCATATAACCGATGACGGGAACTTCGTCGGCAGCTTTGCTCAGTTCCTTAAGATATCTGTGAGTAAAATCTATCCTGTAATTATCATGAACCTTACCGTCAAGAGATATCCAGTCATGTTCACTCATTCCGTTCTCCGTGATCATCACAGGCAGTCCGTAACGTCTGTACAGGAAGATTGGAGACCAGTACATAGTCGTGGGAGTAACAGGCCATCCGATAGCCGTATGAGGACAGCCTTTGTACCAATTATCGGAATAACCGCTCTCATCGACTTCGTGTCCTGCATGGTAATAGATATTCACCCCGTAGAAATCAAGAGGGGCAGATACAAGTGCCCATTCTTCATCAGTAAACTTCGGGATCAGATCTCCAAACTCCTTGACAAGATCTTCAGGATAATGACCAAGATAAACGGGATCTGA
>Ga0247611_10011249_pt1 | contig 10350 bp, 8 predicted proteins | sample 177DNAGHGhighgp2_FD_192422 | JGI IMG/M metagenome (GOLD analysis project Ga0247611, IMG submission 192422) | Sheep rumen microbial communities from Palmerston North, Manawatu-Wanganui, New Zealand - 1770 DNA GHGhigh gp2 | ecosystem: Host-associated > Mammals > Digestive system > Stomach > Rumen ... | reverse complement strand
AGGTGGGTGTTCAGTTCATCGGAAAGTTCAATGTCTCTAATCTTCTCTGTGTCTATGGTGCGGCCGTTATGCTTGGCAAGAGTCCAGAGGATATCCTGGTCGTGATGAGTACGCTGAAGAGTGTCAACGGTCGTCTCGATCCTATCCGTTCCCCGAAAGGCTTTACGGCTATTGTCGACTATGCCCACACGCCCGATGCCTTGGAGAATGTGCTGAATGCCATTCACGAGGTACTTGACGGCCGTGGCAAGGTTATCACCGTCTGTGGTGCCGGTGGCAACCGTGACAAGGGCAAGCGTCCTCTGATGGCTCAGGAGGCCGTGAAGCAGAGTGACCGCGTTATCATCACCAGTGACAACCCTCGATTTGAGGAGCCTCAGGCTATTATCAACGATATGTTGGCCGGTCTTGACGCCCGTCAGATGAAGAAAGTGCTGAGTATTGTCGACCGTCGCGAGGCTATTCGTACCGCCTGTATGATGGCCGAGAAGGGTGATGTCATCCTCATTGCCGGTAAGGGTCATGAAGACTACCAGGAGATTCAGGGCGTGAAGCATCACTTCGATGACCATGAGGTGGTGCGTGAGTGCTTTCAATAATAACGTGTAATAACGACATAACATATGCTATACTACCTGTTCAGATTCTTAGAGCAATACGACATCCCGGGTGCGCACCTGTGGTCTTATGTCTCGTTCCGCTCATTGCTGACACTCATCCTGTCGCTGGTCATCTCAGCGTGGTTTGGTGAGTACTTCATCAAGTATATGCGTCGGAAGAAGATCTACGAGACTGAGCGCGATGCTGCCATCGACCCCTTCGGTGTCGAGAAGAAGGGCGTGCCCACCATGGGTGGACTGATTATTATCGTTAGTATTCTGGTTCCTGTCCTGCTGTTTGCCCGCATGCGCAACATCTATATCATATTGATGATTATAACAACCGTGTGGCTGGGCTTTTTGGGCTTTCTCGATGACTACATCAAGATTTTCCGTCGAAACAAGGAAGGGCTGAAAGGTAAATATAAGATTGTGGGACAGGTCTCGATAGGCTTTATTGTCGGTCTGACGCTGTGGCTCAGTCCCGATGCAGTCGTACGCGAATATGTGAATGTTGACCAACCGAAGCAGGAATTGGTCGTGAAGCATAAGGCGGAGGCGGTGAAGTCGCTCCAGACAACCATTCCCTTTGTGAAGAACCACAACCTGAACTACTCTGAAATCATGGGCTTTATGGGACAGCACAAGGTTGCTGCCGGATGGGTCCTCTTTGTCATTTTGACCATCCTTGTTGTGACGGCCGTCTCCAATGGTGCCAATCTCAATGATGGTATGGATGGTATGTGTGCTGGCAACTCCGCCATTATCGGTGCGGCCCTGCTTGTCTTAGCCTATGTGTCCGGCCATATTGTCTATGCGGCCTACTTCGATATCATGTATATTCCGCATACTGAGGAACTGGTGGTGTTCTTGTCGGCCTTCATTGGGGCTATGATTGGCTTCCTGTGGTATAATGCCTATCCGGCGCAGGTGTTCATGGGTGATACGGGTTCGCTGACCATTGGTGGTATCATCGGTGTCTGCGCTGTCATCATCCATAAGGAACTGCTGTTGCCCATCCTTTGCGGCATCTTCTTCATTGAGAGTCTGAGTGTCATCATTCAGACCCAGTGGTTTAAGCTGATGAAACGCAAGGGCAAGCGTGTGCGTGTGTTCCGTGCCACGCCGATACATGATAATTTCCGTCGTCTCGACTCTCAGCTTGATGCGACGTCAACCTATATCCTCCGTGGCTGGCCAAAGCGTCAGTTCCACGAGTCGAAAATCACGTTTCGCTTCTGGATTGTCACCATCATTCTGGCAGCGTTGACTATTATTACGTTGAAGATCAGATAAGAAAGATGAATAAGAGAATCGTAGTTTTAGGAGCCGGCGAGAGCGGTGCAGGAGCCGCTGTACTGGCTAAGAAGGAAGGCTTTGATGTGTTTGTCTCTGACATGTCGAAGATTGCCGACCGATACAAGAAACTGTTGGATGACCACCAGATAGAGTGGGAGGAGGGACAGCATACCGAGGAGAAAATCTTGTCGGCTGATGAAATTATCAAGTCGCCGGGCATCCCCGACACAGCACCGATGGTCAGCAAGGCCATTGCCCAAGGCATTCATATCATCAGTGAGATTGAGTTTGCCGGTCGCTATACTGATGCCAAGATGATTTGTATCACCGGCAGCAATGGTAAGACAACCACAACCTCGCTCATCTACCATATCTTCCGTCAGGCAGGTTATGATGCAGGACTGGCAGGTAACATTGGTCATTCGCTGGCTCTGCAGGTGGCCGAGGAACCTCATGACTATTATATCATTGAGTTGTCATCGTTTCAGTTGGACAACATGTATGACTTCCGTGCCAACATCGCTATTCTGCTGAACATCACTCCCGACCATTTGGACCGCTATGACAACTGCATGCAAAACTACACCGATGCCAAGATGCGCATCATTCAAAACCAGACACCGCAGGATGCGTTCATCTATTGGGCCGATGACCCCATCATCTCTGCCGAGTTGAAGAAGTATGATATTAAGGCTGTGCAGTGCCCGTTCAGTGACATCAAGAAGAGTGGTGTTATCGGATACATTGAGGAAGGGCAGTACAAGTTGGAGTACCCGACGCCTTTCAACATGGAGCAGGAGAGTCTGAGTCTGACAGGCAGACATAACATATATAACTCGTTGGCCGCCGGTCTGGCTGCCAATATAGCCGGTATCAAGAAAGAAGAGATCCGTCGTTCGCTGAGCGATTTCCCTGGTGTGGAACATCGCCTCGAGAAAGTGTGTGACGTGCGTGGCGTTCATTATGTCAATGACTCGAAGGCCACGAATGTCGATGCCTGCTGGTATGCACTGGAGTCGATGAAGACGAAGGTCGTGCTCATCGTTGGCGGTAAGGACAAGGGTAACGACTACACACCGCTCTTCCCGCTTGTCCGTGAGAAGTGCTCTGCGTTGGTCTATCTCGGTGCTGACAACCAAAAGCTCCACGATAATTTCGACCAGTTGGGAATTCCGGTCCGTGATACCCACTCCATGAAGGAGTGCGTGGCGGCTTGCTATGAGCTGGCAAAGCCAGGCGAGACCGTTCTGCTGTCTCCCTGTTGTGCATCGTTCGACCTCTTTAAGAACATGGAGGACCGTGGCGAGCAGTTCAAGGAACTGGCTCGTAACCTATAAGTCCCATGAGTCCTATAAGTCCCATGAGTCCTATAAGTCCCATGAGTCCCATAAGTCCTATAGGTCCCATAAAACTAAAGAATGGAAAAGAAAATAGGTAATATCTTCAAGGGCGATAAGGTCATCTGGATGGTGTTCTTCTTCCTCTGTATGATCAGTATTGTCGAGGTCTTTTCGGCCTCGAGCAACCTGACGTATAAGAGCCAGAACTACATGGCCCCCATCATCTATCACTCCATCATGATCCTGGTGGGAGTGACGGTGGCTGTCATCACCTTGAATATTCCCTGTCGCTACTTCAAGCTGATGACGCCGTTCCTGCTCATCATTACGGCTTTCACCCTGTTCTGGGTGCTTGTCGGTGGTGAGAGTATCAACGGCGCCAACCGCGTCATCTCAATACTTGGGTTTACGTTCCAGCCCTCAGAGATTGCCAAGGGAACGATGGTGCTTGTCACGGCTCAGATATTGAGTGCTATGCAACGTGAGAACGGCGCCGACCGCAATGCCTTCAAGTACATTATGATAGTATTGCTGCCAACCGTTTTCCTCATAGGCATCGAGAACCTGTCAACGGCAGCCCTGCTGTTTGCTGTCATTTTCCTGATGATGTTCATTGGCCGTGTGCCCCTGTCGCTTTTGGGGCGGTTGGTGGGCGGAATAGCGGTCCTTGCCATCGTAGGCGTGACACTCATCATGACGCTCGGAAGCATTGAGAAGACTGACGAGAACAGCACCATGACCGAGGTGGTCGATGCCGATGGAAAGACGGGTGAGGATAAAACGAGCATTAAGGGAGGCGGTATCTTCCACCGCTTCACCACCCAGCGCAACCGTATCCTGAAGTTCATAGACAAGAAGGAAGTTCCCCCCGAAGAGTATGACATTGAGGAGAACTACCAGGTGGCACATGCCAACATCGCCATTGCTTCAAGCAATGTTATTGGTAAGGGGCCTGGTAACTCTGTGGAGCGTGACTATCTGCCGCAGGCCTTCAGCGACTTCATCTATGCTATCATCATCGAGGAGATGGGCATCATCGGCGCAGCTGTCGTTGTGTTCCTCTACATCGTGCTGCTTTACCGTGCCGCACGAATTGCCCATCACTGTGAGAACAACTTTCCCGCTTTCCTCATCATGGGCTTGGCCCTGTTGTTAGTCATTCAGGCTACGTTCAACATGATGGTAGCAGTAGGACTGGCACCGGTGACTGGCCAGCCGTTGCCATTAATTTCCAAGGGCGGCACTTCCACCATCATCAACTGTGCCTATATCGGTGCCATGCTGAGCGTGAGTCGTTCTGCGAAGATGAAAGTGAGTCAAGCAAGTAGTGAAGATAAAAATATAGAATAAGATATGGATAAGGAGTTACGAGTCATTATCAGCGGTGGCGGTACGGGTGGCCATATATTCCCGGCTGTCTCTATTGCCAATGCCGTCAAGGCCTTGCGTCCCGATGCGAAGATTCTCTTCGTGGGTGCTCTTGGTCGTATGGAGATGCAGCGTGTCCCTGCTGCCGGTTACGAGATCAAAGGTTTGCCTATCTGCGGCTTCGACCGTAAGAACCTGCTGCGTAATGTCGTGGTGCTCTACAAGATATGGAAGAGTCAGCGCATGGCCAAGAAGATTATCCGCGACTTCCGCCCGCAGGTGGCAGTCGGTGTGGGTGGTTATGCCAGTGGGCCGACGCTAAACAAAGCAGCCTCAATGGGTATTCCCTGTCTTATCCAGGAGCAGAACTCCTATGCAGGTGTCACCAACAAACTGCTGGCCAAGAAAGCCCAGAAGATATGTGTGGCCTACGAGGGCATGGAGCGCTTCTTCCCGGCTGACAAGCTATTGCTGACGGGAAATCCGGTGCGTCAGGCCCTGCTTGACACCACCGTAACACGAGAGGAAGCAGTCCGGAGTCTTGGCTTCGACCCCTCCAAGAAAACCATTCTGCTGGTGGGCGGTAGCCTCGGTGCACGTACGATCAACGAGAGTGTGCTGCAGCATCTTGACATCGTAGATAAGAGTGGGGTACAGTTCCTGTGGCAGACGGGTAAGTACTACTATGCAGCCATTCAGGAGCAGCTGAAAGGTCGTAGCCTGCCCAATCTGAAAGTAACCGACTTCATTACCGACATGGGTGTCGCCTACAAGGCTGCCGACCTCGTCATCAGCCGTGCCGGTGCCAGTAGCATCTCTGAGTTCTGCCTTATTGGCAAACCCGTCATCCTTGTCCCCAGTCCGAACGTGGCCGAGGATCATCAGACAAAGAACGCCCTGGCATTAGCCAATCGTGACGCAGCCCTTTACGTGAAGGATGCCGATGCGCCTGCCACGCTGCTTCAGTTGGCTGTTGAGACGGTGGCCGACGAGGTGAAGTTGAAGTCGCTAAGTGAGAATGTGTTGAAGATGGCCCTACCCAATTCGGCTGACATTATTGCCAAGGAGGTCATTAATCTCGCCCAGCAGTCCCGGTAGTCCTAGCAGTACCATAAGAATCATCAAGAATATGACACCAAAAGATATCAAAGCAGTCTATTTCGTAGGAGCCGGCGGCATCGGCATGAGTGCCATCGCCCGCTATTTCCTGAAACGTGGCCTTGTCGTGGCTGGCTATGACAAGACTCCCAGCGATCTGACCCGTCAGCTGGAGCGTGAGGGTATGCTCATCCACTATGAGGAGAACGTTGAGGCCATCCCCCATGCCTGTCGTCAGCCGCAGTCATGCCTGGTTGTATATACGCCGGCCATACCGTCTGAACATCAGGAGCTGGTCTGGTTCCGCGAGAATGGCTTCGACATCCAGAAGCGCGCCCAGGTGCTGGGCACTTTGACGCGCCAGATGAAGGGGCTCTGTGTGGCTGGAACCCATGGCAAGACCACCACGTCCACCATGTGTGCTCACATCATGCACCAGTCGTCGCACGACTGTAATGCCTTCCTTGGTGGCATCTCGAAGAACTACGGAACCAACTATATTCTCTCTGATAGTGACTATGTTGTCATCGAGGCCGACGAGTTTGACCGCTCGTTCCACTGGCTGCGTCCGTGGATGAGTGTCATCACTTCGACCGATCCCGACCATCTTGACATCTATGGCACTAAGGAGGCTTATCTCGAGAGTTTCCGTTATTATACGACGCTCATCCAGCCAGGCGGTGCACTCATCGTCCATCGCGGCCTTGAGATGCAGGAGTCGTTGCAGGACGGTGTCCGCCGTTATGACTACGGTCTCCATGAGGGCGACTTCCATGCCGAGAATATCAAGATTGAGAATGGTGAGATCACGTTCGACTTCATCTCACCCGTTGAGAGCGTGCCGAACGTTGTCCTTGGACAGCCTGTTCCTATCAATATCGAGAATGGCATTGCCGCCATGGCCATGGCCCAGCTCAATGGTTGCACCGCCGATGAACTCCGTTATGGCATGCGTACCTACGGAGGTGTCGACCGCCGCTTTGACTTCAAGATCAAGACCGATCGTTTGGTGTTCCTCAGCGACTACGCTCACCATCCCAAGGAGATATTCCAGAGTGCCCGTAGCATCCGTGAGCTGTATAAGAACCGCCACATCACGGCCATCTTCCAGCCTCACCTTTATACCCGTACTCGCGACTTCTACCGTGAGTTCGCCGAGGCATTGAGTCAGCTCGACGAGGTCATTCTCACCGAGATATATCCTGCTCGCGAGTTGCCCATCGAGGGCGTTACCTCGAAACTCATCTACGATAATCTGGCTCCTGGTGTAGAGAAACAGCTCATCCGTAAGGACGAGGTGCTCCAGCTGGTCGACAGCCGTTCGTTCGACGTGCTCATCGTACTCGGTGCCGGCGATCTTGACAATATGGTTCCTGAAATGACAAAACGATTACAGAATAAAGCATGATGCAGAACTGGAAGCGCATAGTAGTCATCATCTTCGATATAGCCATTGCGGTCTATCTCGTGCTTGCCGTCACGGCCTTCAACCGCCCTGACGAGAAAGCTACGGTCTGCTCGGAAGTCAAGATTGACATCAGCCAGAACGGAGAGGAAGACCAGACGGGTTTCCTCAATCCGACGGAGGTGAAGCGTATGCTCGAGAATCAGCACCTCTATCCTCTGGCTCAGCCGATGCAGTTCGTCAGTACCCGCAAGATTGAGGAGACGCTGGAGAAGAGTCCCTTTGTCGACGATGCCGAGTGCTACAAGACCCAGAACGGACACATCTGCATTCAGCTGCGTCAGCGTCTGCCCGTGCTCCACGTCATGGCGGCCAATGGCGAGCGCTACTATCTGGACGATTATGGTGAGATTCTGCCCAGTACAAACCTGACGAACGACCTCATTGTGGCGACGGGTAATATTACCCGTAAGTATGCCCGTCAGGTTTTGGCACCGTTGGCCAACCAGCTACAGGGCGACAAGTTCTGGCAGAACGAGGTTGTTCAATTGAATGTTCTTGCCGACGGTACGGTTGAGTTGGTGCCGCGCGTGGGCGATCATGTCGTCTATCTCGGTGCTCCGACGGATATTCCGCAGAAACTCTCCCGTCTGCGTAAGTTCTATAAGTACGGACTCAGTCAGGCTGGATGGAACCGTTACGAGCGTATCAGTGTCGAGTTTGGTAATCAGATTATCTGTAAGAAGAGAACGAAGTAAGAAGTTAATAGAACGAAGTTAAAGAAGTTAAGAATATGGCAAAGGAATTCATCGTAGCAATTGAACTCGGTTCATCGAAGGTAACCGGTATTGCGGGACAGAAAAATCTTGATGGCAGCATCACGGTGCTTGCAGTCGTCAAGGAAGAGTCTTCGCCCTTCATCCGGAAGGGTGTGGTCTATAACATCGACAAAACGGCGCAGTGCCTGCAGTCTATCGTCAAGAAACTGGAGAACCAGCTCAAACAGCAGGTTCGACAAGTCTATGTCGGAGTCAGCGGACAGTCCATCCGTGGCGTCCGCAATACCATTACCAAGGATTTGCCTGCGGGAACCATTGTCACCGAGGCAATGGTCGATGAGCTGGTTGATGCCAATCGCAACATGGACTACCCAGACCAGGAGATTCTCGATACCTCCGTTCAGGAGTATAAGGTAGACTCTCAGTACCAGCAGGATCCTGTGGGTATTCAGTGTACGCGTCTGGAAGGCAACTACCTGAACATCCTGCAGCGTAAGGCTTTTTATCGTAACTTTAACAAGTGCTTCGAGACCGCCGGCATCCCCATCGCCGAGATGCTCAACGCTCCGCTGGCCTTGGCCGATGCCGTGCTGACCGAACAGGAACGCCGTTCGGGTTGTGCCCTCATCGACCTTGGTGCTGATACCACCACCGTTTCTGTCTATTCGAAGAACATCCTGCGCCATCTGGCCGTTATCCCTCTTGGTGGTGCCAACATCACCAAGGATATCGCTACCCTGCAGATGGAGGAGAGCGATGCCGAGAAGATGAAGCTGAAGTATGGCTCTGCCTATACCGATAACAATGATATTGACAATAACCTAAAGTACTCCATCGACAGCGAACGTCAGGTGGAGAGCCGCCGCTTCATTGAGATTGTCGAGGGCCGTCTTGAGGAGATTGTCGAGAATGCCTGGTACCAGGTTCCCAACGAGTATTGCGACAAGCTCCTCGGCGGTATTATCCTCACGGGCGGTGGCGCTAACATGCCCAACATTGAGCGTGCGTTCCAGAACCACACCCACATCGACAAGATACGTGTGGCAAAGGCTCCTGTGCATACCGTTTCTGGAGGCAATGAGGATATCAAGTCAAAGAATGCCATGATGAACACGGTGCTTGGTCTGCTGCTGAAGGGCGATGTCAACTGTGCGGGTGCGGAAATCGATCCCAATGGTAACCTCTTTGACACTCCTAAGCCATCAGTCGTTGCTGAGACCAACGAACAGCGGCCGGCCCGCCGTCCCAGTGAGATTCCTACAGGTGTCGTCCGTACTGAGGCCGAGAAACAGAAGGCTGAAGAGGAGGCCCGCTTGAAACGTGAGGAAGAGGAGCGCCTGCAACGTGAGAAAGAGGAGGCCGAGGAGGCTGAGCGCGAGCGCATCCGCCGAGAGAACAGCTTCTGGAACAAGGCATTCAGGAAGTTCAAGAAGTTTGGTGAGGACATTATTAAGGAAGAAGACTAAACGTCTCAGTAGCCCCAGTGGCCACAGAAGCCCCATTCACCCAATAAAAACAACGAAACGAATATGGAAGACAATAATAATACAATGAACATCCTTGACTTCGGCGAGCCGGAGCGGGAGCACAGCATCATCAAGGTCATCGGCGTCGGTGGCGGTGGCGGCAATGCCGTCAACCACATGTACCGCGAAGGTATCCACGACGTCACGTTTGTACTCTGTAACACCGACGCGCAGGCACTCAACGACTCGCCTGTGCCCGTCCATCTGCAGCTGGGCAAGGAAGGCCTCGGCGCCGGCAACAAGCCCGAGCGTGCCCGACTGGCTGCCGAGGAGAGTTTGGATGATATCAAGAATATGTTGAGCGACGGCACACGCATGGCCTTCATCACCGCTGGCATGGGTGGCGGAACGGGTACCGGTGCCGCCCCTGTCATTGCCAAGGTGTCGAAGGAACTGGGTATTCTTACCGTCGGTATCGTGACCATACCTTTCCGCTTCGAGGGAGCCAAGAAGATTGACCAGGCCCTTGATGGCGTTGAGGAGATGGCCAAGCACGTCGATGCTCTACTGGTCATCAATAACGAGCGCCTGCGCGAGATTTATCCTGACCTCTCGCTGACGGCTGCCTTCGGCAAGGCCGACGACACACTGTCGGTGGCAGCTAAGTCCATCGCCGAGATCATCACCGTCCATGGACTCATCAATCTCGACTTCAACGATGTGAAAACCGTGCTCAAGGATGGTGGCGTCGCTATCATGTCAACGGGTTACGGCGAGGGCGAGGACCGTGTGCAGAAGGCTATCGACGATGCGCTTAACTCACCGCTGCTCAATGATAACGACGTGTTCAACTCCAAGAAGATCCTGCTCTCCATTGCCTTCAACGAGGAGAAGGGTGCTGGCGACAACTTCATGATGGAGGAGATGAACTACGTCAACGACTTCATGGACAAGTTCGGCGACTTCGAAATCAAGTGGGGTGTTGCCATTGATCCC
>Ga0247611_10011248_pt1 | contig 10350 bp, 9 predicted proteins | sample 177DNAGHGhighgp2_FD_192422 | JGI IMG/M metagenome (GOLD analysis project Ga0247611, IMG submission 192422) | Sheep rumen microbial communities from Palmerston North, Manawatu-Wanganui, New Zealand - 1770 DNA GHGhigh gp2 | ecosystem: Host-associated > Mammals > Digestive system > Stomach > Rumen ... | reverse complement strand
ATGGGATATTATAAAATAGTTACTTCTGAGCTTAATATGCCAGATACTGAAGTAATTGATAAATATCATGGATTATCACAAATTGAAGATCAATTTAGAATAATGAAAGGCGACTTAAACACTAGACCTCTTTTTGTTAGAACTAAAGAACATATAAATGCTCATCTAATTATTTGTTTCATTTCACTTTTAATATTAAGAATAATTCAATATAAGATTAAAGAATTACCAGACTTTAAAAAAGATAATGATAAATACTGGCAAGAAGGTATGTCAGCAGATAGAATTATTAATTCTTTAAACAAGTGGACAATAGATAAAATGAATGATGAATACTTTAGATTTAATAATATTAATGATAAAGATTTATCTATTATCCTTAAAGCCTTCAATATTAATATTCCAGCCAAATTATATAAAAGAGCTGAATTAAGAAACATAAAAGTAAATATAAAAATTTGATTCTACGTACAAATATGCGTACATAAAATGTAAAAAGAAAAAATGCCTTAAAAACGGGAAAAATCCAGCAGCTATGCGGTTAGCTACTGGATTTCTTTTTATATTAACTGGCAAACTTGGGTTATACCATAACATATAAAATTTTAAACTATCTATTTTTATAGGTTTAAAAAAGGGTGATTTTTTTAAAAAATAGAAAAAGACTCAAGAAAAATTATTAAAAATTCTTGAATCTTTTAAAATTAATTTCTTTTCTTCTTTACTTAGGCCTTGAGTCTGATATGATTTTTCAAAAACACTGTTAGGCTTTTCTGATGCAATCATATCTGCTTCACTTACTTTATGTATATAATATTCTTTTATTGTTTTTATTGTAAATTGACCAGTTCATTGAGCTACTGTTGTGATTGGCACATAGCCAGCAAGGATAGAAAGGTTAGTATGTATTAAATTATATAAGCAATTAAACTTCAAAAGCCTAATTTCTTAAAAGCCAATTAAATATTATTTTGATCTAATTCTCTTTTAAAAGTGTAATAGAATCATATTTATTTTTCCATAACTTATCCAAAGTAATTGAATATAGTATTAGAGTTTGACCACTATTAGAAAATTTATAATTTGAATCAAACACATCATTTCCACCGTACAAAGGTTTAGTATTTTTTGTGACAGTCATACGATTACTTCTAAATTCAACAAGGTAAATAATTTGTTCATTATTCGTATTATGATGCATATATAAATTGTATTCATCATCTATGGTTTCCCATTTAATAACAATATCAAGTTCATCTGATTTCCATGAATATCCTTCATAATCATCAAAAGTCTTTATCCAAATAGGAGTACATGAAGACAATATTATAACAAAGAAAAATGATAGAATTAAAAACATTTTTTTCATATTAATATACCTTTAATCTTTCGTATAAATAATCATTTTAAGTTTTATTACTAATGTGTTACTTTATAGGCAGTAATTAATTCTCCACCTATAATATCATCATCAAAATTATCAAATTCTTTAGATGTTTTTTCACGGTTACTACGATTAAATACCTCAATTACTTTTTTTCCATTATTTTTACAACTCTTGCCGCAACATAATGAGCTCCATCCCATGGTGCTCCATTCCATGCACATACTAAAAACATATCTCCAACATTCGCATTAGAAATGCCACTTTGTAATGCTTTATAAATATAATATCTTAATACCATTTTTTTATTGTCTACTAAATTGGCACCACTTCATAGAAAAAGACTCAAGAAAATTTATTAAAAATTCTTGAATCTTTTAAAATTACTTTCTTTTCTTCTTTTTTACAAATGAATCTAAATCATATATATTATTTAATTCTTCAATATTACCATTATCGAAATAATCTCTTACATGAACATATACTTCAGGATCTTCTTGTCCACTCATACTCTTAATCGCAATATATACTTGTAATGCTGCATCCTCATCAATTGTTAATTGATCAGTAAGCTGATCTCTTTTAACTGTTGCCTCTTGGAATTCCTTTGGTTTTTCATAAGAACCTGAAAATAATGTTAAGAAGCGTTGTGCCATCTTCTTACATTCGATATTTAACCTATTTCTTTCATTAACACTTTCTTCAAGGTTTCTGAAATTACGGAAGAATGGAATATTAAATGGTTTAACATATCCTTCTTCATCATTAACCTTAATCATTTCTTGGTTGAATTCAAGCTTCATCTTAGGTACTGCTAGTTTCTTTATTTGATATAAGATATCCATTTTAATTTCATCTAATGTATCATATGTATCATAAATAATCATACTATCAGCAAGATTTCTTTTAACTAAATCTATTGATTCTAAAGTAGATCTTGAATTACGGAAGAATGGTCTTATTATTTTACCTGTTTCTTCGCTTTTTCTTAACGCAAATTCAATTATATCTCTTGTTTCATCAGATGCTGAATTATTTAAAGTGATTAGTGTATATAATGAATTTTCTAATATCTCATCATAATTTGCGACATTCTTATTAGGATCAAATGTTACAAATTCAAATTGTAAATCATTTTTGAAAAAATAACCACTAATTTTATAAATAAATGAATCTAAGTCTAACATTTCATCATGTAATGTTTTTTCATTTTCTGTTATGTAAAAAATAGTTTGCTTCATAATAACACTCCTAAAACAATATATGCTTATTATAATATATTTAGGTAAAAAATACAAATAGGGCCATTTGTATTAAAAAACACCCCAAAGTATTTATTATTTCATATAATACTTTTAGGGCATTTATCTTTTTATAGAATGTGTAGCTTAATAGTATCAGTAATTGCACATCCTACACCTGATGCAGATGTAATAATTACTTTATCACCCTTTGAAACAATTCCTGTTTCTAAGGCTTTTTCTATTGCATATTTAAATAATTCTTCAACAGAATCCTTCTTTTCTGCATATACAGGGAATACATTCCATGCAAGATTTAATTGACGGCATGCCTTCTCATTTACTGTAATTGCGATAATAGGACAATCAGGTCTATATGAAGATAGTTTAAATCCTGTCTGACCATGATTTGTTACACAAATAATGGCTTTCGCATTTGTTTGGTATGCAGCAGTAACTGCAGCATTACAAATAACTGATAAGAAATCATTACCTAGATTTAAGTTGTTATCCTTAAATGCTTTTCTATAGTTAATGTTTTGTTCAGTATATACTGCAATATCTTTCATTGCAGTAACAGATTCAAGTGGGTATTTACCAGCTGCAGATTCACCTGATAACATTATTGCAGTTGTTCTATCATATATTGCGTTTGCAACATCTGATACTTCAGCACGTGTAGGACGTGGGTTTTGTTGCATAGAGTCTAACATTTGTGTTGCTGTAACAACAAGCTTACCAGAATAATAACACTTTGTAATTAATTCCTTTTGAATTTTTGGTAACATCTTGAATGGTACTTCAACACCCATATCACCTCTTGCAACCATAATACCATCAGAAACCTTAATGATTTCATCCATCTTTTCGATTCCTTCAGTATTTTCAATCTTAGAAATAATACGGATTTTTCCTGATGTATCATACTCATCTAATAATTTTCTAATTTCTAATACATCCTCAGGTCTTCTTACAAATGATGCTGCAATATAATCAACACATTCTTGAATACCAAAAATCAAATCCTTCTTATCTTGTTCTGATAAGAATGGCATATCAACAATTACATTAGGTATATTAATTGATTTTCTATTTGATAATGGTGCGTTATTTAAAACCTCGCAAATAACATTAGTACCACTAATTTCTTTAACCTCAAATGACACTTTACCATCATCAGCTAAAATCTTAACACCAGGCTTAACATTTTTTGCTAAATTAGGGAATGTTAAACCAACATGGTTCTCATCTCCTAAATCATTTATATCATTAGTAAAAGTAAATGTTTGTCCTTTAGTTAGTTCAACCTTATCCCCTTTAAATAAGCCAACTCTAATTTCAGGTCCCCTAGTATCTAGTAAAATAGGAAGTGGTACTCCTAATTCATTTCTTATCTTTTTAATTCTATCCATTCTTATTTTATGGTCTTCATGTGTTCCATGTGAAAAGTTTAATCTACAGCAATCAAGTCCATTTTTAATCATTTCCTTTAATAGCTTTTCATCATCGCATGCAGGTCCCATAGTACATATAATCTTTGTCTTTCTCATATATCTATACTCCTTTGTCACTATATATTTTATCATAAAAATATATTGATGAATAACATTAAAGAAAAAATTAGTAATTTTATTAAAGTTGAAAAGACACCAAAAGGCCGCTTTCTTTTGGTGTCTTTCTACTTTTAAATTCTATTCGAGGAGAATGAAATATTATAATTAATCGAAATATTCGATAATTACATAACAAATATATATACCCTTATTTGAAGAACCAATATAATAAGTTCCAGCATCAGATATTTCTAAAGTTGTTACTGTTAATGAAGTACCTGCAGCACATGAACCAACTACCTTTGATTTATCTGTAGATTTAACAATAGATAGAGTTCTCTCATCACTACCAGATGACTTTGCAACAACTGTAAGTGTTGCGTTAGCTTCAAGATTAACTGTTAAATATCTTGATGTACCGAATGATGCAGATCCTCCAAGTGATAAGAATTTAGTAGGTGAATATGTTTCATTTCCATAATTAAATGAACCTGTTCCTGAAGTAACCTTAATATCTTTATCAGTTGTTGCAACAACACCAAATGTATCATCTAATTGTGTTGTAGATGTAAAAGATGTTTCAGTAATTGAGGCAAAATCTGATTCTATTACTTTAGTTGGAGTTGGGCGTAGTGCTAATTCAATTTCTGCAATCTTTTCTAATACATCTTGTAATTTTGAATAATTAGTAACATTAGGTCTTACATCTATATTTAAAGAATTATATTCTTGCTTTGCAGCTTCTGCTTTTTCTTTTACTTCTAAATAATTAGTTTCATTAATATTAGATACTTCTTCTAATTCTTCAATCATACTAACACAACTATCTGCAGTTTTATAAACTCTATTTGGATTAGTTGGGTTTATCTTATCTAATAATCCCTCAATTTTTGAAGCACTAGATTTTGGTAATAAATTTGATGGATCAACATATTCTTCTGGGGTTAATTCAATCTTAGATGTGAAGTTAACGTATTCGCCATTAAATGCTAATTCATCCTTTAATTCTAATAAGCTTTCTGCAACCATTGCAGCTTCAATATAAGCACCATACTTATTGTAATGTGTAGCCTCAATACCAGTGCAACCTAAAGATGCATTGTTATAAGCTGCATCATAAGTTTCAGGCCAAGTTCCTACTAAATCATTTGGCTTTAATGCCATTAAAGAACCAGCATATGTGCTTGTTGCAACCTCAAGCATATTTTTAGTATCATCAAATAAATCTATAAGAAGACATTCTTCTTCACTTGCAAGCTGTCTTACTGCCTTTACATAAGCGAAATCTTCACCATGTAATCCAGCACCACTCTTTAATGTTCCATCAGCATTAAATGAAACTCTTGCTACAGGAGTAACAAGTATAGGTGTTGCACCTTTACTTCTTGCAAAATCAATATATTGCTTTAAATACCATTTATATGTACCATCACCATATTGATAATATGTATCTCCATATTTACCAATTTCAGTTAATGCACTATTCTCTTCTGATGCTGATGCATAATCTGTATAAGATGAAGGAAGAGTTGATGTTGATACCTTTGTTGCAGGTGTTACAGGGTAAATACCATTTGCATCAGGTTCCCCTAAAGGTACTGCTCTATTATATAATGTTGAATAATTCTTTGTTTTATCAACATAATACTTTGTATCATCATCATTATGACCAAATTGGATTAATAAGAAATCTCCTTCTTTAATTACATCGCCAATTGAATTTCCATCGTTTTCAGTAAATTTGTAATTACAGCCTTCAATATCATATAATCTACCTTCATTAATAAATGAACGGCTGCTTCTTCCACCTTGAGCAGCATTCTTTACTGTAATAGAATCGTCTAAATATTTATCTAAATATTGTCCCCAGCCACCAATAAATTGGTTATCATTATATGTTTTTACAGTTGAATCTCCTGCAAGATAAATTGTAGGTGAAGCATCTGTAACTTTTTCAGATGTTGTAGTTTGTGTAGTAGTATTTATTGTTGTAGTTGGTGCAACTGTTGTCGTATTTGCAGTAGTTGTATTTACTGTTGTAGTTGATGCTACTGTTGTCGTATTTGCAGTAGTTGTATTTACTGTTGTAGTTGACTCTACTGTTGTCGTATTTGCAGTAGTTGTATTTACTGTTGTAGTTGATGCTACTGTTGTTGTATTTATTGTTGTTGTATCTACTGTTGAATTATTATTTGTTGTTGTGTTAATATTTGATGTATTATCATTACTTGAAGTTGAAGTGTTATTCTTGCTATTGCATCCTGCAAGAGCTAATAATGCAGTAACTGATAATGCTGATGTAAAAACTATTTTTTTGAATTTCATATTATACCTCCTAAAACGTTTTCTAATGCTATTATAAACATTAAAAAATTCGTTTTTAAGAAATTATAAAGACATAATAAAGTGATTTTTGTCATATTTTCGAATGTTTATGGTAAAATTAAATCAGGTGATATTATGGAAAGTTTTAATGATACAATTAAATTTATGATGGCAAAAATAATGTTTACCCTAAGAGATTTTAGGTTTCAAATTATGGATAAGGCATATCCTGCGCATTATCATGGAGAAAATACTTTAGAAATACATTATGTAAAAAAAGGTAGTGGAAAAGTAATACTTGATGGAAAAGAATTTAATGTTTCTGATAATTGGTTTTATGTAGTACCTCCATTTGTATCTCATACACAAATACCTAATAAAGACAATCCAATGCATAAATATTCAATATATCTTTTAGTTGATGATCATACAGGATTTAAAAACTATCTTCCTCTTCTAAAACAAGTATTTGTTGCAGAAGATAAATATAATGCATATGAATTATTTGATAAAATTTTATTTGAATTTAAAAACGAAATGTTTGGATACAATGAAGTTGTAGTTTCATGCTTCAAATCCATTATTATATATTTAATGAGAGATGTTAATTTCCATCATGATAGAATTACTAAATGGATGCCAGATACTAAATCATTTGAAATTGAATCTATTTTCTTAAATGAATTTGCAACAATAACACTAGAAGATTTATCAAAAAGAATGTTTATGGGCGTAAGAGAAATGCAACGCTTCTTAGAAAAGAATTATCACAAATCATTTATAGAATTAAAAACTGAAGCAAGAATGAGTTATGCAATAAATAAACTCCAATATTCAAATGATTCTATTCTAGATATATCATGGCAATGTGGATATTCAACACCAGAACACTTCTCCTACGCTTTTAAAAAGTATTTTAATACTTCCCCTAATAAATATAGAAAACATAATAAAAGTAAATGAAAAAGGCCAAGTGGCCTTTTTTCATTTTTCTTCACTTTTTCTTTGTCTAAGGTTATATGCTAGGGCAAATGTAACAGTCATTACTACTGGTGTCCATATAGAAATATACATTGCAAATATTGAGAATGAAGTATTTTGAATGTTACCCATATTATCTAATTTTGCAGTAATAGTTGAATAAAGTGAGAATGCAATTGCAAATACTAACATAACAATAAACATATAATTAACTACAACATATTGCTTTAATCTATGTGCGAAAGACACATAAAGTCCAAATAATAATATTAATGTTATTAATTGATATGTATTTCTAAATGGTAATAATATATTTAGAACAATTGCAACTGCAAAAACATATATTGCAGCTACAAAATGAACTTCACCCTTCTTATATCCAACAATCGCATAAAAAATAATAGAAAAATAAGAAAGTAATACTGCTGAATAGCTTAGTATCGGTAATATCCCCATATTATTGATAATACTAAAGCCTAAAACATAGCCTGTGCATATAGATGCAATGGAAATAAAAACAAATTGTACAATTAGAATCGCGAATTTCCATTGGGGTAGACTTGTCTTATTATTTTTTTGCATAACCAACATCCTTTCTCCCCATCTTTATATTTATATTATACTATATTTTTTTATTTGTCCAAAATTAAGTGTTTTCATTGATAAAAAAATATCTCCAAAAGTAGATATATAATACAACTATCTACTATGGAGATATAATATTAATTTATCATTCTTTCAATATTAAAAAGTAACATAGCACCTAATCGATGTTTTGTAAGGTATATTTTACATTTTCGTTTATAAGAAAAACCTCCTAGAGTGTAACTCTAGGAAGCATTCTTGATTTGAATATACTTGAATCAAGAAATCTCTAATAAGAGAGAGAAATTATATTTTTAAACTGAGATTTTATGCCCCAGTATATTCACCATTATATGTATATGTAACATTAGAGAACTCGACAATTGTTCCTCTTGTTGCAAACATACCTAAATAATAATTGTTAAAATCAATTGCTTGTAAGTCAAAATCAATATATGTGTTTGTATATGTTTTACCATTATAATCTGTTGTAATAGTAATATTTTGACCATTTCTAACGATAGTAAACTTTGCGGTTGAATCTACACTATACATTGATTCTTTAGTTTGTGCGTTTCCTGCAACATATGCATAATTTTCATATGAGAAGTTAAATGATAAACCTGAACCAGACATATTATATACTGATGCGCAAATACAGTTAGATGTAATTGATGCATCTTTTACTGGAGTATAGCAATCATCTCTTATCATTAAACCAAATCCTACTTGTTTAGTTGCAGAAGTTAATAATTTAGTTACTTTTGCTTCTGCAGTAATTGTATAGTTATTTGATACAGCAATTTGCTTAAATGCATATGCAAAACCAAATGATGAACTTGTAATTTTTCCTGCAGCTGTTTCATTAGTACCTTGACCTACTGTAAATACGCCTTCTTCTGCTTCTTTTGCAACAAATCCTTTTGATGCAGGTGCTCCACCTGTATCACCAAATGCAGTACCATAAATTCCTGTAGTTTTAGTAGTAAATTCTGCAGTTGGTTTATATGATGACCAATCTACTGCAGTATAAGCTAGTGGTACATAATTTTTATTTTCCACTAAATCATTTTCTTTAGTTGGCTTTAAAATATCAGCTTTAACATAATTCTTTAAATAACAATCAGTATCACCTAATAATGTTGCAAATTCATATGATACGAATTTAGCACCATAAATATTAATGTGTGTTGTATCAACACTAGATAATACAGGGACTATTGTTGTACCATCAGTATCATATGCACCCTTAGTCATTGCGTGGTAATAAATTGCCTCATTATATCCTAAGCTCTTATATTCTTCTGATGTTTCTTTAGTTAAATCAATACATGTAAGATCATACTTTTCTGCAAGATCTATAATTGTTTGTTGATAATTACCATTTGATGTATTATGTACAACACTTCCTGTATAATTATTTGTTGAATCTAATCTTGTAATAGGTGTTGCAAGAATTGGTGTTGCACCCTTATCTAAAGCTTTTTTAATATAATTATTATATAAGCTTGATGCAAATGAATTCTCATCATTTAATGCATCATCAATTGATGAATAATTACAGCTTCTAAATCTTGTTAAATCATCACTTTTTTCATCATTATGACCAAATCCAATTACTAAATAATCGCCTTCATCAAGATTATTAAGCATTGTTTGATAAGCAGTTTCATTTATAAATGATAATGAGCTTCTACCTGATATTGCAAGATTTGTAACCTTTGCCTTAGAATCAAAATAATTGCTCATTTGTGTACCATATCCATATCTTGGATAATAATATGAATCACTAAATGAACACATAGTTGAATCACCAACCATAATAATCTCTGTATCCTTTAATACTATTGGTAATTCACTAGTTGTAGTAGTTTTATCAGTTGTTGTTACAACTGGTTCTGTTGTTGCTATTACTGGTTCTGTTGTTGTAACATCTTCTGTAGTTGTTACAACTGGTAAAGTAGTAGTATTAACTGTAGTTGTTGGTACTACTGTTGTAGTATCAACTGTCGTAGTATCTACAGTTGTTGTTGGTGCTACTGTTGTAGTATTTACTGTAGTAGTATCTACAGTTGTTGTTGGCACTACTGTTGTAGTATCTACTGTAGTTGTAGTGCCTAAAGTAGTAGTCTCTACGCTTGCGTTAGAGCCTGTAGTAGTTTTCCCGTTACTACATGCTGCAAGCAAAAGACATGAGCCTAAAAGTCCTAAGCTTATTGTTATTTTTTTCAAGTTGTTTTCCTCCAATAATGAAATTTTCCCTTTTCCATTTGTAATTGAA
>Ga0247611_10011246_pt1 | contig 10352 bp, 10 predicted proteins | sample 177DNAGHGhighgp2_FD_192422 | JGI IMG/M metagenome (GOLD analysis project Ga0247611, IMG submission 192422) | Sheep rumen microbial communities from Palmerston North, Manawatu-Wanganui, New Zealand - 1770 DNA GHGhigh gp2 | ecosystem: Host-associated > Mammals > Digestive system > Stomach > Rumen... | reverse complement strand
AGTTGTGTTTGTGGGCTGTGTCGTTGTTCTTCCCGCAGGCGGCAAGCCCGGCAAGAAGAAGCGCCGCCAAAAGCAGAACGGCAGCCGCCCTTATCTTTTTATTTACTTTCATGTGCTGTTCCGATCGTTTATCTCTTATCCCTTGTTTTCAGTTCTGCCGGACGCCGGTATTTCCTTAATTCCCCGGTTGGTCCGGAACCATTAGCTGCCGGACAGATCTCCCTTAATTCCCCGGCTGCACCGGCAGGTACATCTTTGTGAGTATCCAGCGCTTAAGCCTGTCGGGCAGGAAGCGGAGTATAAACATCAGCGCCTTGTACTCAAAACCAATGGCAACACGCGGCGGCGGATTGGTCTTGCCGGCAAGCTTAAGGGCAACGGCGGCCACGGAATCCGGGCTCTTGCCGCCCTGTTCGTCCTTGGCCATGCGCTCCACGCTGTCCACGACTGCCTTGTAATACGGCGATCCTTCTTTGGTATATGTCTTTCTGGCCGCGGTAAAGCCGGTCTTGGTATCACCGGGCTCCACAATTACAGCGCGCACGCCGAACGGCCTCATCTCCATGGATACGGTCTCCACGTAAGCCTCGAGCGCGTATTTGCTGGAGGAATAGTGCCCCTGCATCGGGATGGGCACCTTGCCAGCGATGGATCCGACTACGATGAACAGGCCCTTGCCTTGCTCTCTCATGCGCGGAAGGACCTTGCTGCCCACGGTAAGCGTCCCGAAGTAGTTGGTCTCCATCTGCGCGCGTATAAGGTCCAGCGGCATCTCCTCGGCTGCGCCGGCTATTCCCATGCCGGCTGCCAGAAATGCAATGTCTATGCGTTCCATGGAATCTACGACTGCAGCTACCGACGCCTCGTCGGAAACGTTCATGCGCTTATATGTTATGCTGCCGCCTCCGGGGAGCTGCTCGGTCTTTTCCTCGCAGTTTCTGGACACAGCCACTACGCTGCAGCCCTCTGCCGCGAATGCCTTGGCCACCGCCTGTCCTATTCCGCGGGAAGCTCCCGTTACCAGCACGTGTTTTCCGTATACGTTGTTCATGGTGTTACCTGTCTGTTTCTTGTTCTGTCATCCCAAAGCCCGGCTGTCCGGATCCTTTTTATCAAGACCCCGGCTGTCCGGATCCTTTTTTGCAAGGCCGGCCTATCCGGCTTTTTTCTTATATTATATGTAAAACTGTGTTTTTTTCAAGCCTTACATAAAGAAAGACCGCGCAACCGGATAACAGTTGCGCGGAACTTCTTGCATCCCGTACGCATCGCTTAGGATCGGCCTTAGGGCGATCATATATTTGCTTTGGATCTATGCTGCAGAAGGTGTTCCCCTAAGACCGGCTGTCTATGCAGCAATATTCTGGGCAGGAGTATATACGATACTTCAGAACGTGTTCTTCGGGCCGTTCTTTAACGCCTGGTTCTCCGGTCAGACCGATATCATCAATGGCTCCAGACTGCTCAGCCAGCTGGTGCTGTCCCTTATAAACCTTGCGGTAAGATTTGCGTATTTCGGTGCGATCTCTAAGCTGCTGCCATTCGAGGGCATTGCCGGAGCCCAACTGCCGCACATCATATTTGCCGCAGGCATATGCGCACTGTCCGTGTACACAAAGGATACCAGCACACGCATGAGCAGATCTTTCGAAGATGGTCCGTCGCTTTTTTCCGTTTACTTTGTACTTCTGCATCTTGCAATGCTTCTTGCACTTGTAATATTCGAGTACTCCAGACGCCGCGACGTTGAGCGGGCGTTGCTTCAGATACAGAACAACACCACAAAAGCGCTTATACAGAGCATTCAGGACAGGCAGATGTCGGAGGATGCAGTAAGGACGCTGCGCCACGACCTTAAGAATCATGCCATAAGCCTTCAGCTCCTTCTGGAACACGGCGAAATACAAAAGGCGATGGAATCTTCCGTAGCGCCGCAAAGAACCCCGTAGACGGCTTCGAAACGGGCAGCCAGCTTCTTAACGGACTGCTGCGGCAGAAGCTTTCGCCGGCAAAGGAGCGCGGAATAGATGTAAGCTGCGAGCTGGACTTTACGGAAGGCTCGTTCATAGATAACTTCGATCTGTGCGTCATAATTGGCAACATTCTGGATAACGCGGTGGAAGCATGCGACGCGCTTCCGGAAGGTTCGCACCGCTACATTAAGATCAGCGGCGGCCCGGCTGCAAACTATATGAACATAGAAGTTGAAAACGCCAGCGCACGCAAGGCGCATCTGCTCGACGGCCTTCCGGCCACAAGCAAGGCGGATAAAGCGATGCACGGATTCGGGCTCAGAAGTGTTAAGGCCGTGGTAGAACGTTACAACGGAATAATGAACATAGAACAAAATGACAGCAGCTACTCGATTTCCCTGATGATCCCAAAACCAAGCAGCTAAACTTGTGTTTTCCATACATAACCGCCGCCCCGGGAGGGCGATTTTTTGTTGTTTTCTGCAAATAGTAGGCTATTTGAAATGTGTTTTGCGGCCCGTAAAACCCTGTGTTTTGCGCAATTTGGAGCAAGCAAAATTTTCAGCGGCGCCCAAACCCGTTGAAATTTAAGCGTTTTTGCATATTGATTAAAATTTTGTATAATTCTCCTGTTTTCAAGCTCGATTTTTTGTGTTAATATAATAAAAATCATCGCGCTGTTTGCTGCAGTGCAGCATCGAAAGGAACCTACCAATGTCTACGATAACACTAGGCTCTTATGCAGCAACTAAATATCCGCTCTGCGAACGCAGGATCCCGGACGAACTGTACAGAAAATACAACGTGTACCGCGGCCTTCGCGACGAACGCGGCAAAGGCGTAATGGCGGGCATCACCAATGTGTCTACCATCTACGGTAAGCAGGTGGTTAACGGCGAGGAAGTTCCGGCGGAAGGCATTTTGCTGTACCGCGGCTATGCTCTTTCGGATCTGGTGGCCGGCGAGAGCCTTAAAAAGCATCGTCTGTCCGAAGAATGCGCCTACCTTCTGCTGTTCGGCGAGCTTCCCACCAAGAAGGAGCTTACGGAGTTTTCCAAAGTGCTGGCCGCTGCCCGAACGCTGCCACGCAACTTTACGCGCGACGTAATAATGAAGGCCCCCAGCAACGACGTAATGAACTCCATAATAAGGAGCGTCCTTACTCTTGCGTCCTACGACAAAAGTTCCCTGGACACTTCCATGGAGAACGTTCTGCGTCAGTCGCTGATGCTTATAGCCACCATGCCCATGCTGGCAGTTTACGCATATCAGGCTTACAACCACTACATTAAGGGCGGCAGCCTTATAATCCACCGGCCGGACAAGGACCTTTCGTGGTCGGAGAATCTTCTTATGATGCTCCGTCCGGACAAAGGGTATACGGAGCTGGAGGCCAGGGTGCTGGATCTTGCTATGGTGCTGCACATGGAGCACGGCGGAGGAAACAACTCCACGTTTACCACGCACGTAGTAACGTCCACCGGATCGGACACTTACTCTACGATAGCTGCGGCTCTGGCGTCGCTTAAGGGTCCCAAGCACGGAGGTGCCAACCTTAAAGCCGTAAAGATGATGGACGACATTCGCAAGCATGTCCGCGACATTAAGGACGACGACGAGATAGCCGCCTACCTGAAGCGCATACTCAACAGGGACGCCTTCGACAAGGAGGGACTTATCTACGGAATGGGCCACGCGGTATACTCGCTGTCCGACCCAAGGACCAAAGTGTTCGAATCCTTCGTAGAAAGCCTTGCGCGCGAAAAGGGCCGCGACGAGGAATACGAGCTCTACTCGGCCGTGGAAAGGATAGCTCCGCAGGTGATCTGCGAAAAGCGCAGGATCTATAAAGGCGTGTGCCCCAACGTGGACTTCCTGAGCGGATTCGTGTACAGGATGCTTGGCATACCGGACGAGATGTTTACACCGATATTTGCGATCGCGAGAATGGCCGGCTGGAGCGCCCACCGCATGGAGGAGCTTGCAAACATGCAGAAGATAATCCGCCCGGCGTTTAAGAGCATCATGGACGAACGCCCCTACGTGCCCATCGGCGATAGGAAATAGGCCGCTTGTACACCCCTCGACGAAAGAAAGTATCCAAATACGCGCTCATCGGCAGACGAGAACAAGCCGCTTGCACGCTCATGCGAAAGATAATATCCACATACGCGTTCTTCGGCAAACGAAATAGGCCGCTTGCACACCCCTCGACGAAAGAAAGTATCCACATACGCGCTCATCGGCAGACGGGGACAAGCCGCTTACGCGTTCATCGGCATAAGGGGACATCTTGCTTGTAAAATCATCAGCGAATGGAAACAAGCCGTATGCCGCGACATAGTAAGGCGCGGGCAGGTCTAACAGCAACTAAATTTCAGTTCTTAACAACCTCGAATCATGTTCGGGGTTGTTTTTTATATTAATAATCATAATAAACTGGTAATAATCTGTCTGTTTTTCGCCAGATCCCCACACTGCTGAAAACAGATGGTCCTGGGCCCCTGGTTTGTTTTACCTTTGCCGCGCCGCGATGGCTTGTGCGCATTTAGCGTATGTGGGCAGGCGCTGTTTACGCGTTTTCGGACTAGGCAATACTATTGGGGGCTTTCAGTCTGCAAATCCGTTGTACACAAAGATGATTCGACCATTAAACGCTAGTTGATGATGCTGTTTTGTTGCAGTTGCAACATTTACTAGTCGGTCGCCGGACCGTTTTGGCGTCTTCTACGCGGTTTACGTCACGGCAAACAGATATTATCGCAGATTATGCAGACTGTGCGTCCCGATTACCGTAAGAAAGTACGAAAACCGATAAAAACCGCCATCCTTCGTTGGAAAAGCTCTTCCGTATGAAAAGTAATTTCGTTGGAAAAGCTCTTCCGCATGAAAAGTCATTTCGTCGAAAAACTCTTTCGCAGGAAAAGGTGTTTCGTCTGAACGTCCCTTTCACAGGAAACTATACAATCGGTCAACAACTATCTTATACGTAGTAATGTCACGATTCCCCTATGATCTACAATTAATATAAAAAAGTGCTTGCATTTGTTCTGCTGCGGTGGTATACTCCGTTTAATTAAACTTTAATTCGGCAAAGTGCGCTCAAATAAAGTGGCCAGCTTGAACGCAATACAACGTACAGTTTTCGGACAGCTGCGCAAATGGCACAACCTGAAGAATCGCCGGCCTGCTAGATGGACAGCCGAATCGCGGGTCCGCTGATCAAACAGCAAAACAACCAGACAGTTGATCGGACAGTTGATCGGACAGCTGATCGGACAGCAAAACAACCGGACAGTTGATTGGACAGCCGAACCGCAGATCCGCTGATCGGGCCGCAAGATAGATAACGAGGTGAAAACATGAAGATCGCATTACTGGTAGTATACTTCGGCGTAATGGTAGCGATAGGACTCTACTGCCGCAAGAACGCCACGGACGTGGACGGGTTTGTGCTCGGCGGCCGCGCCGTAGGGCCCTGGCTTACCGCTTTTGCTTACGGCACCTCGTATTTTTCCGCAGTCGTGTTCGTGGGATATGCCGGTCAGTTCGGCTGGAAATACGGCATCGCCTCCACCTGGATAGGCCTGGGCAACGCGATAATCGGATCCCTTCTTACATGGGTGGTCCTGGGCAGACGCACACGCATAATGACTCAGCATCTGGACGCCAAGACCATGCCGCAGTTCTTCAGCGAAAGATTCTCTTCGCCGGCGCTTAAGATAGGCGCTTCGGTGATAATCTTCATATTCCTGATCCCGTACACCGCGTCACTGTACAATGGACTTTCCAGATTGTTCGGTATGGCGTTCAATATCGACTACTCTGTCTGCATTCTGCTGATGGCAGTGCTTACGGCTGTATACGTTATCGCTGGCGGCTACATGGCTACGGCGATCAACGACTTCCTTCAGGGGATCATAATGCTTATAGGCATCGTCGCGGTAATCGCGGCGGTCCTTGTCAGCAAGGGCGGACTTATGGCAGCGCTGGACGGCCTGGCCAGAGTATCGGACGAGACGGTCTCCTCAACTCCCGGCATATTCGCGTCCATGTTCGGCCCGGATCCGCTGAACCTGTTCTTTGTAGTAGTGCTTACGTCCCTCGGAACCTGGGGCCTGCCGCAGATGGTGCAGAAGTTCTACGCGATAAAGAACGAAAAGGCCATTCAGAAAGGTACTGTAATTTCAACGCTCTTTGCAGTCGTGATCGCAGGCGGCAGCTACTTCCTGGGCGGATTCGGCAGACTGTTCTCGGACCAGATAGACATCGCCAAGAACGGCTTCGACTCCGTAATACCCACCATGCTCTCCGGTCTTTCGCCGTTCATGATCGCTCTGGTCGTGATCCTGGTGCTGTCTGCATCCATGTCCACGCTGTCCTCGCTGGTGATCGCCTCCAGCTCTACGCTAACGATAGACTTCCTGAAAGGGCACTTCATTAAGGACATGAGCGAAAAAAAGCAGGTCCTGCTTATGAGGATCCTGATCGTGGTGTTCATTGCGATCTCCGCTGCGCTGGCACTGGTGCAATACAAGAGCTCCGTAACCTTTATAGCGCAGCTGATGGGCGTGTCCTGGGGCGCTCTGGCCGGCGCGTTTCTGGCTCCGTTCCTGTATGCCCTGTACAGCAAGAGGGTGACCAAGGCGGCCTGCTGGGTGTGCTTTATCTTCAGCAGCGTACTGATGATACTGAACATGCTTATCCGCCCGATGTTCCCGGCAATCATGCAGTCTCCGATCAACAGCGGCGCCATAGCGATGCTGGCCGGCCTGGTGATCGTTCCGGTGGTAAGCGCGTTTACGCCTAAGCCCAACAAAGAGCTGGTAGACAACGCCTTCGCCTGCTACGAGAAACCCACCAGCGTCGCACAGAAAACAGCGCTTGGAAAATGATACAGCGGGACGGTTCTTCCGTATTATGATACAGCGGGACGGTTCTTCCGTATCATTGCTTGCAACACCGAGCTTTAAACCGAATACTAAACAAAACGACCCCGCTTCGAAGGCGGGGTTTTGTTATACATAAAAAGGCCCTTGTCCGTTCAATAAATCGAACAAAGGGCTGATTTATTGGCCTAAACCCGGTTTTATCCGGCTGCTTTACTAGTCGGCGGCTGGTTTTATCCTGTCGTTCTATTCCGTGGTATTCTTATCTTTCAGCTCCGGATTTAAACGGCACAGTACTTTCTTAACCGTTCCGTTTTCGCCGGTGACCATGCGCTTTACGCGGCTGATCGTGGACGTGCTGGCCTTAGTCTCCAGAAGGATGTCCAGATACACCTTGTCCTCCAGCAGAAGCTTGGCCACCTGGTAGCGCTGCTCTATCGCCGTAAGCTCCGACTCCGAGCACAGATCCTCGAAGAACTGTCTGCACTCCTCCTCCGACTCCAGCGACATTACCGCCTTGTATAATTCGGGAAGCCTTTCGGGGCTGGTCTTCTTTGCCATGTTTTGCCTCCATTGTGTATTACTTTAATCAATCAAAGTATAATACATGAAAACCGCAAGTGCAAGCATAAAAGGAACGAAATGTTTCCCGATGCCCACGCAGCCGGCGCGCCGCGCCATGTGTCTACCTGTGCGGAGCGTCCCTGCCATGCACGTTTTTTCGCCTGCTTCCTGTGCGGGGCGTCCCTGCCATGCACGTTTTTTCGCCTGCTACCTGTGCGGAGCGTCGTCTATGTGCACTGTCGTCTTCATTCCCTCCACGTAGCGCTTGTTATTGGACACGCAGTCGTACAGAATGTCTATCACATCTATCTCCGGCTTGCCCGCGAAAAGCTTCAGCGGGAAAGGCTCGCCGAACATGTCGTTATATTGAAACAGCAATACTTCCAGCATTTTTACCTCTGATCTTCTTTGTACCAAAGCGGCAACGCCTGCCACTAAATTTTAGTTGCTAAGTCCCGAAAACCGTTTACTCTTCGAAATACTCCACGCCCTGCTGCCGCAGGAAATCCTTTATCTTTTCTGCGTTGATGCACTGCCCTACGTGCAGGAACGGCTGATTGTTTATCGTGTGCTCCTTGCCGTGCAGCAGCATTTTTTCGCCCACCATGTCGAAACCCAGGTGCAGGTGCTTGGTGGCGGACTGCATTCCGCAGACACGTCCGTCCTTTGTAAACAGCGGCCCGCCGCTCTGGCCCCTAAGACCCGGCGTGCTCAGCTCTATCCCGTAGATGTTGCCGTCCTTATCCGCAAGCTGCCTCGTAAACATGCCCTCTATCGGAAATCTCGGCGTATTTCCCCTGCCGGAGCTTCGGTCCCACTCTATGGAATCCTTTTCCGCGTTGTAGCGAAAATCCGCAAACTCCGGGAACGGGAAGCCCAGCCTGCACAGCATGTCGCCCGGCCGGACCTGCTTCATGTCCTTTACAAACACCGCATGGCCCTTGTACAGCACCCGCTCAAAGCCCTTAAAGCGTATAAGCGCCAGGTCCAGATCCGGATGCAGGTTAATGTCGAACCCGGTAAAATTAGAGACAGCGCCGTCGAACTGAACCTTTTCCTGTATTGGCGCCCCTATCTTAAGCTTGTGAACAAGCTCCAGCTTCTTTATGGCTGCCGCCTTGCCTTTTCCCTCCGGAACGCGTGCGCACGCCGCCTTGTACTCCGCGTAACGCTTATTGATCTCCTGCGCCGCTATTATCTGCTGCGCAACGTGCTTGCAGGTGACTGCGCAGCCGTTGTCGTTAACGAAAAACAGCGTAGCAAGGCCGGGGATCACCGCCGGCTCCTTGTAGTTTCTTGTTATTGTCTTGATCGGTCTGGTAAAACCGCCGACTTTTTCTATAGCGTCTGCAAACATGCTTCTTCTCCTTTAAGCATTTCCTTTCCGGAACACCACCCTTGCAGACCTGCGCAGGTCCTGATGAAGTATCGTCTTTGGATCAAAACGCACGGTCTTAAACGCAAGCTGCATCACCGGGCCGGTGCCGAACGCGCAGATTATGGTCCCAAGGCCCACGGGGCCGCCCAAAAGCCAGCCGATAAACGTTGCCGTTCCAAGCAGCAGAATGCTTACAAGCCCTATGGGCAGACGGTTGAGCCGCTTTGCAAGCCCCACAAGCAGCGTGTCGCGCGGGCCGCAGCCCAAAGACGCGGACATGTAGGTAAACTGCGTATACGCCAGGATAACCAGGCCTGCTATCATTACAAGAACGCCCGCTACAGGGTCCTTGCACGCGGGCACAACGTTCAGCCGGTTATAAAAATCCACTGCCTTGCCGACGGTAAGCGCATCTATGAACATGGCTATTCCTATGGGCTCGCGCATTATAATGTCGATAATAAGAATGGTTATGGAAATTGCAATGGATGCGTTTCCGTAGAGTATGCCCAGTGTTTTGGAAACGCCAAGGTTGAGCACGTCCCAGGGGCCCGCGCCGATGTTCGCCTGAATGGTAAGATAAACACCAAAACCATTAACGAACAGGCTTACAAACGCTATTAACATGTTTAAAAGGATAGCGCCTGCAGTGCGGTTCTCCTTAAGGTCTTTGATCATATATTGTCTATGCCGCGGCCTGTGCTACGGCCAAATGCTATGCCGCAGCCTGTGCAAAAGCGCGGCCGGCTAATCGCTCTCCGGCTCGTCTATGAATGTCTCCTTGGCGTCGAACGTCTTGCAGATGGCGGAATAATCGCCGAATACCGTTACTCTGTCGCCATCCTCGAACATAGTGTCCGACTTGGGATGCTGCATTTGCTGACCCTGCTTTTCTACAAGCATTATCAGAATGCCCTTATCTTCCTTAAGTCCGGACTGGAACAGCGGAATGCCTTTAAGCGCTTCCGGCACGTTCACAAGAGTAACTCTTACTATGGCGTTCCTGCCTATGTGGTCCAGCACCACCATGGAGTTTGTGGCTTCTATGTTAAGCACCTTGCCTGCAATCTTCTCCAGTATCCTGTCGCTGCGCATGCGCATTGCGGGTACACGTATGAAGAGAATGATCACTGCCAGCGCAGCCAGCGGTATCAGTATGCCAAGCATAAGGTTCGTTGCCTGCGGCGCCTGCTTAAACGAAAGGATAACATTGATAAGCGATGTTACTATGGTAATGCTGAACACATACCCGAACAGCATCGTTATTCTTGCAAGGCGTCTTCTGGATCTGGTCGAAATAACTATCTCGCTCTCGCGCGTGGTAAATCCGCAACCGGTAAGCAGTGACGTCACCTGAAAACGCGCTTTTCCGTAGGGCAGCCCCGTAAAGCGGAACAGTATCGTAAACAACTCCGATATTACCCAGTAGAGCAGAATTACCAGAGCAAACAGCGCAAACGCAATGAACACATTCATGGCCGCCTCCTGTTATTTTGTGTAGAACTCCACCGTGGGCATCTTGCTTGCAAGGCCCATTTCGTCGTCTTT
>Ga0247611_10011245_pt1 | contig 10353 bp, 8 predicted proteins | sample 177DNAGHGhighgp2_FD_192422 | JGI IMG/M metagenome (GOLD analysis project Ga0247611, IMG submission 192422) | Sheep rumen microbial communities from Palmerston North, Manawatu-Wanganui, New Zealand - 1770 DNA GHGhigh gp2 | ecosystem: Host-associated > Mammals > Digestive system > Stomach > Rumen ... | reverse complement strand
ACCTGATGACGCTATACGACGGAGACATCCTGCGCTACGTGGTGAGCGAGGAGGAGAACGTATGCCCGATAGAGGGGCACGGACGCTTTCGTTTCAACAACGCCACACTGGTGCGCACCATACAGCCGCAATACAGCGACATAGATATCAACGGTCATGTCAACTCCATAAAGTATATGGAGCATATCCTCAACCTGTTCTCTCTGGAGCAGTTTAAAAAGGGTATCAGACGCTTCGAGATTGCCTACAAGACAGAGGCAAGAGTGGGCGACGAACTCTCATTCTACATACAGGAAGGAGAGCACGGGGAGAAAGACGTCGAGGTGAAGAAGGCAGACGGCAGCGTTGTGTGCCAGGCAAGAATAATTTTCTGTGAAGAAAAGGAATAAGAGAATAAACAGTAATCAAATAACCAAACCATTTAAAAAAAGAAAGACAATGGCAAAAATGAATTTTGGCGGCGTTATCGAGGAAGTGATGACCCGCGAGGAGTTTCCTCTCGAGAAGGCTCGTGAGGTGTTGAAGGACGAGACAATTGCCGTAATCGGTTACGGTGTGCAGGGTCCCGGTCAGGCTTGCAACCTCCGCGACAACGGTTTCAACGTAATCGTCGGTCAGCGTCAGGGTAAGACTTTCGACAAGGCTGTGGCTGACGGATGGAAGCCGGGTGAGACTCTCTTCTCCATCGAAGAGGCTGCCACCAAGGGCACCATCGTGATGTGTCTGCTTTCCGACGCAGCTGTGATGAGCGTATGGCCCACTCTGCAGAAGTGTCTGCAGCCCGGAAACGCTCTGTATTTCTCTCACGGCTTTGCTATCACCTGGAACGACCGCACGGGTTGTGTTCCCCAGAAGGACATCGATGTTATCATGGTGGCTCCCAAGGGTTCCGGCACATCTCTGCGTACAATGTTCCTCGAAGGTCGCGGTCTGAACAGCTCTTACGCTGTATATCAGGACTACACGGGTAAGGCTCTCGAGCGCACTCTTGCTCTGGGTATCGGTATCGGTAGCGGTTACCTCTTCGAGACAACATTCCAGCGCGAGGCTACTTCCGACCTCACCGGCGAGCGCGGATCGCTGATGGGTGCTATTCAGGGTCTGCTCCTGGCTCAGTACGAGGTGCTGCGCGAGAACGGTCACACTCCCTCTGAGGCTTTCAACGAGACCGTTGAGGAGTTGACACAGTCGCTGATGCCTCTCTTCGCTGCTAAGGGTATGGACTGGATGTATGCCAACTGTTCTACAACAGCACAGCGCGGCGCTCTCGACTGGATGGGCCCCTTCCACGATGCTATCAAGCCTGTGATGGAGAAACTCTATGCCAGCGTGAAGAGCGGCAACGAGGCTCAGATCTCTATCGACGCAAACTCCAAGCCCGACTATCGTATAGGTCTGGAGAAGGAGCTCAAGGCTCTCCACGAGAGCGAGATGTGGCGTACCGCTGAGGTGGTTCGCAAGCTCCGTCCTGAGAACAACTAATTGACAATAAGCGGAGAGCGCCGGCATCGCAGAGGTGTGGCGCTCTCCACATTTTTTTTTATCATTTCCACCATGAGAGTAGCACTTCTTCAATCGGATATATTGTGGGCGAAGCCCGAGAATAACAGACAGCACTTCGGAGAGATGATGCGTCGTACCGATGCTGATCTGTATGTGATGCCTGAGATGTTTGACACAGGTTTTGTTGTAGAACCGGAAGACTGTATCTCGCCGCGTTGGAGCGCAGAGACACTCGAATGGATGAAAAGCATGGCCGAGGAGCGCAAGGCTGTCGTGTGCGGCAGTGTGGCAACAAGAGTGGTGGAAGACGGTGTGTCGCAATGGCGCAACCGTATGTACTTTGTCCGTCCGGAGGGAGAAGGAGGTGTGGTGTACTACGATAAGCACCATCTGTTTGAATACGGCGGTGAGACGATGTCGTATACACCCGGAAAAGAGCGTGTCATAGTAGAGTGGAGGGGTGTTCGTTTCCTGTTGCAAGTGTGTTTCGATTTGCGCTTCCCGATGTGGGGACGCTGTATGGACGACTACGACTGTATCGTTTATGCTGCCTCGTGGCCTAACAAGCGTCAGCACGCCTGGGATATCCTGTTGCAGGCGCGGGCTATGGAAAACCAGAGTTATGTGCTCGGTGTGAACAGAATAGGCAACGATCCCGTGTGTGAATACGACGGAGGTACGGTGGTGGTATATCCCTACGGTAATGTGATAGCAGCAGCGCCTACGGGCAGCGAATCTGTTGTGACGGCCGAGTTTGATATGGAGAAGCTCCGTACGTTCAGGGAGAAATTCCCCGTGCTGAAGGACAGGGATTTCTAAAGATTCTTTTTCAGAAACTTTTCGTGTGTGATGCAGGGAGGAAGTTCCTCTGCGTAGTGTGACACCATAATAAGTGTCTTGTTGCAGTCCTGCATGTAGTCGTCGATGATTTGCTGCACCATCAGGCAGCGTCCCAGATCGAGTCCGTGAAGCGGTTCGTCGAGAATAAGTAAATCCGGCTGTTTCACGAATGCTCTGGCAAGGAGGCAGAGACGCTGTTCTCCGCTTGAAAGTTTCAGGAATGTGCGCGAAGCAATTGCTTCAATGCCGAAACGTTGCATCCACTCAAGACATTTTTCGCGTTCTGAGGCTGTGGGACGGTGGTAGAGACCCACAGAGTCGGAGAGTCCTGAGGCTACGATGTCAATAGCGGGAATATCTTTCTGATAAGCCCGATGAAGCTCCGGGGACACGTAGCCGATATGTTTCTTGATGTCCCAGATGCTTTCTCCCGTGCCGCGTTTGCGTCCGAAGAGTGATATGTCGCAGGCATATCCCTGCGGGTTGTCGGCAGTGACGAGAGACAGAAGTGTGCTCTTTCCCGCACCGTTCTCTCCGCGAAGAGCCCAGCGCTCTCCCTGTCGTACTACCCAGTTGAGATTCCTGAGGATAGTACGTTCTCCGTAGCGTATGGTGACATCCGTGAAGCGCAGGATTTCAGGACGCTGCACCTGTGTTTCGGATGATGTCACACCTGTTTTGAATTCGTGCGACGAGGTCTCGCGCCAGTGTTTGCGTGGAATGTATTCCTCGCGACGTATCATCTGTTTTACACGCAAGCCCTCTACAGGTACGATATGTGTGACAAAATCAGGTATCATGTCGTCCCGCGAGAGAATAAGTACACACACCAGACTGCATTCTCGTATCATTGTCTCGAAGAGTCCGGTGAGCTGGTCTCTTGTCTCAGCGTCAAGTCCGATATACGGATTGTCCATCACAAGAACGTGAGGGGCGGTGAGGAGCACTCGTGTCAGCTGGAACTTACGCAGTTCGCCGCTTGAGATGCTGATGATGTATTCGTTCAGCAGCGACTCCATGTGGAACATGCTGTAGAGACGTTCCCTCAATCCGGCTGCGGCTTCCGGCACTTTGGAGAGCAGTTGTCCCACGGTGGGAGTGTTCTCGTCTATATCGTGCTGGTTCCAGCGTTGCTGCAGATAATATGTGGTGTCGCTTTCCCCGTAGCTGTCGCGAAAAGTGATATATTTCAGGTTGTCGGATATGAGGGGGCGCGGTGTCTTTGAAAAATCATAGTGCACCTCGTTTTGCAGGAGAGGGTAGTGGCCCGTCAGGATTTCCACCAGACGGGTCTTTCCTGCAGCGTTGTCGCCTACAACGGCAATCTGCATTCCATCGTCAATGGTGAGATTTACAGGCGCATCCATACGCCATTCGGGGTTCCTCACCAAGCCCTCGTCAATCCGGATTATGCTCATTTTATTCCCAGTAAAGTATCTGACGGTTTATCTTCCACTTGTGATCCTTGGGGAAGTCGTCGCCCTCCCATGCTTTCTTGCTTGTCCACTTTTCTGCGGGAGCTGTCCAGAAGTCGTCAGTTTCGGGCAGACCGAGCGGCATGAACGACAGCGAGGTCATATATAGGCTGCCGTTGTTGGTGTACCAGTCAGCTACATTTGGATGACTGCCCACGAATCCGATAGTGAGATATCCGTCCTTTGTGAAGTTGCTTTCGCCCTTTCCGTCAAACATGCGGTGCATTACGGCTGTGAGAGCGGCTCTCACCTGTCCGTTGTGCAGTTCTTCGGGCAGTTGCTTGCGCCATGCGAGTTGTGCGAGAGGCTGCATTGTGGCCATGCGGTAGGGGATACTGCGTCCGAATACGGGGAATGTGCCCTCAGGAGAGATAAGACGTTCGAGTATGACACCGAACTTCTGCATTCTCTTCAGCGCTGCTGCGTAGCGGTAGTTGGCACCTTCGTTTCTGTCCGTTGTGGGGACGTATGTTCTTACGGTCCAGCTGTCGTTGCCTCTCACCTGACGTATCATCTCCAGACACTCCACATACATGGGCTGGATGACGTATGAGTTGTAGTAGTCGAAAGCGAACGAGGGACCGTCGGAATACCATCCGTCGCCTACGTACCATTCCTCTATCTTCTCCATTGCGCGATGTATTCTGAACCAGTCGGCATCGCCACCGGCTTTCGCGATGAAGCATTCTTCCATAGCAGAGAAGAGCAGCCAGTTGGTATAGCAGGGGTCATAGCGTCGCAGTCCCTGGAATTCCTTTATGTAGCGTGCTTTTGTCAGAGAGTCCAGGCGCAGCCAGATTCCGTCCCATCCTCTGTAGAGCGACTCTGCCACATATGCGCCGTCCACCAATGTCTGTCCTCCGCTCTTCCATCCGAGATAGTCGGGGCTTTCGGGATCTACGGCATTGGCGTAAGCCTTGAGTGCCCATTCGCGCAGCTGAGCTCTCATCTTACCTTCTGCTGTGTCGTCGTCCGGCAGGTTGAGCCAGGGAGCTATGCCGGCCATCAGACGGCCGAAGCACTCCATGTAGGCCACTTTCTTGTCGCGATTGTCCCATGTCGGAGAAAGTTCCAGCTGCATGTTCTTCTGCAGTTCTCCCTTTGCCATATTCTCAAGCACAGGAGCAGCCATACGGTAGGCGAGAGCCACCCAGTATTCGCGATCGGTCTGCTGGCGCTCGTTCTTCTTGGGTTTTGCGCTGACAGCAAAGACGGCCATCCATAGACTGAGGATGACGATAAGTGTTTTCTTCATAATATATTCAGGTTATAGGTTACTTATGACAGCGTTGCGTTATTTTGTCATTTCTCCTTCGATGACCAGACGCACCACTTCCGTCTTTGCGTTGCAGCGCACCGTGATGGTTTTGGTGAAGTGACCGAAGGGGCGTCCCTCTCCGTTGTATGTCACAGTGATGTTTCCACCCTCGCCGGGTTTGATGGGCGTCTTGGGAAATTCGGGTGTGGTGCATCCGCAGGATGCAAACGCCTGGTTGATGATGAGAGGCGCTGTGCCGACATTCTTGAAAGCGAATTCGCAGGTGCGTACGGCTTCCTTTTCGCTGAATGTCCCGAGATTCATCTTTACTGTCTCAAACTGGATTTCCGAAAACTTCTCTTCTTCGCCTTTCATATTTGTCACGAAGAGTACCATTCCTAATAAAAACAGAGCAATTTTTTTCATAGTTTTCCTAATATTTTGTCTAATACCCAGTTGACCGAAGTGGCCATCTGTAAATCTTCTTTACATGTTGCTGTTCCCCTCAGTGCTCCCACCACCTTTTCTATCAGAGGCAGCTGTACATGAGGAGGGTTTGCTATTGTTATTTCTTCCTTTCCTCTTTCTGTGTAGAGTGATATGGGTTTGTATGTGAATACGGAGAAACTGAGTCTCCCTTTGTCTCCGCTGAGCGCTATTCTGTCCATTTTTGCCGATTCGTCTGCCACGAAGCACCAGCTGCCGCTTCCCACCAGTCCGTGCTGGAACTGGAACGTTGCAGCCACAGTGTCTTCCGTAGCATACAGCCCGCCTCGGTTTGCTGTTACTCCCTGTGCTCTCACTATCGGTCCGAAACACATCTGCAGGAGGTCTATCTGGTGTGGTGCCAGATCGTAGAAATATCCTCCTCCGGCAATGTCTCGCTGCACTCTCCAGGGGAGATTCGTGCGGTCGTAGTCCAGATCTCTGGGCGGGCAGGCGAAACGTATCTGGAAGGTGAGTATCTTACCGATTTCCCCGCTGTCCACAAGTTCCTTCACTTTTTGGAAGTAGGGGAGTTCGCGCCGGTAGTATGCCACATAGCAGGGGATACCTGTATCCTGGCTCACGCGATTCACGCGCTGGCAGTCGATATACGATGCAGCCAGCGGTTTCTCTACATATACGGGTTTTCCGGCCTTCATTGCCATGATGGCATAGGTGGCATGCGAGGAGGGCGGTGTGGCGATATATATGGCATTCACATCGGGGTCGCAGATGAGTTCCTGAGCGTTGTCGTACCATTTCTCCACATTGTGCCGGGAGGCATAGTCGCGCGCTTTTTCAGGATTTCTCGACATCACGGCCACCACCTGCGAATGGTCCACCAGCGAGAAGGCCGGTCCGCTCTTTCGCTCCGTCACCTCTCCGCATCCTACGAATCCCCAGCGTATGTCTCTTATCTTGTCCATGTTGTCAGTCAAAGAAGTTCCACGACAGACCGAAGTTGATAGTCATGGGATTTATGGGATAGTGAGGTGCCAGATACATTCTTCCGTGCCCTGCGTTCACGTGAGCGGCAGCCACATAGATGCGGCATCTCTTGAGATGCAGATTCACGTATGCGTTCACGATGGGGTAAGCTCCAATCTTTACCGGTCCGTTGTTGTAGTCCTGCACAGCAAACTGTCCTATTGCCGTTGCGTAGTCGGGTGCATAGTATTTCGTGAAGAAACGTATGTCGCCGCCCAGCTGCACTCTCAGCACCTTGGCAATCCTGAAGAGCAGATAGAGATTGGAGTAGCAGTTGAGCTGGGGCAGGGGCAGCACTTCCGAATCGGTGCTCTTCTGCCACGTTATTTCGTTCTCCCAGTGCAACGGGCCAACTACGAGGTCCTGACACAGCTGCAGCATGAACACCTGCACGCTTCCGCTGTTCTGCTTCACCACCACGTCGTGCTTGTAGTCGCCGGGAATAGTGCTGCCTTGCTGCTTTCCCGACTCAAGCGTATTCTGCATGGCGTAGTAGGTATAATTGGTAAGGTTGCTCCATCCGAATCTTATCTTCGTGCGGGTGCGCTTGTTCGAGAGTTCTGCCATCAGCTGTGTGTGGAACTCCTTCGAGAGGTCGTTGTCCCACCATGCAAACTGCGTGTGTGTCTCCTCCATCCACAGGCTCGGGGCGCGGTTCTCCACCAGAGCCGTAGCCTTGAACGCCATTGTGTCGCGTCGTCCCATTGGAATGTTGAAGTCCAGATCCGCTGCGGCCCTGAAGTCTCCCACAGCGTGTCCTGCAAGCCACACTTCACCTTCCGCACCATAGTGGTAGACGTCTCCCTGCCGTTTGCTTATCTGTCCGCCCACTGAGAATTTGTTGCGTGTCTTGCCCGTATATGACGTATCGAGCGGGGCTACGACGTATTTTTGCTTCTGTATGAGCAGTTCGTGTGTTGCAAAGAGTGTGATGCCGAATTTCGCCCATTTGTTGAATCCTTCCCGCATACTCACTCCCAACGTGTTGCGGAACGAGCGCATCGCCTGTCTGTCGTCGTGCTCATCGGGCTCTCCGTAGTAGTTGTGTGTGTAGTATTCCTGTGTGGAGAGCGAGTTGGAGTAGTAGTCGTGCGTCATGTTCTGAATATCCAGCGTGTGGATGAAACTCATCACGGGAACGAACTTCTGCTCGTATTCTATACCTGCCTCCCAGGCGTTTTTCAGGCTGTCGAGAGTGACTGACAGTCTCAGCGTGTCAGCCATCACCACGTTGCGCACCGAGTCTCCCAACTGCAGTAGCAGCAGAGAGTCGGCCGGCATCTTGGGCTTCACGGAGTCGGGCATTTCTATCCGCTGGTAGTATCCCGTGTTGTAGCGATGCGAGAGATAGTATCGCTGGTCGTAGTTGCAGTAGAAGTTAGATGCCAGGTTCACGGGTATGTCGTCGCTGCTGTACGACTGCGGGAACGACTGCGGATTCTCGATATAGTCATCGTTCTCTATACCGCCGTTCACCGCCTGTTTGATGCGGTCAGCCTGGAAGTAGGCGTGTGCGGAGTATTTGTCTCCCCGGTAATATCCGTAGATACATCCTCCGAAGGAACTCAACTGCGATTGCACGTAATATCCTCTGCCGTAGTCGTAGTCTATCTTGAAACCGATGCCTGCATTCTTGTTTATATTACTTGCGAAGTAGGCTCTCACGCGGTCTTCTCCCGTCTGCTTGTTGCCGCAGGAGTGATAGGCCAGATTGGTCATCGGCGACTTGGTGTTCGTGAAGCGGAAGTCGAAGAGTCCTCCCAGGAAGAAGTCGTAGGGAGAGAGCTGTTCGAAGTCCCTCAGTTTTCTTCTGTCGAAGAAGATACGGTTGAGACGCGGGCTTCCCGTGTTGCCCAGGAATGAGTAGTCGCCCGTCATTCCGTCGGTGAATTTCCAGTTCTGGAAGTTGTTCACCACAGTGTCCTTGTTCTCAGCCGGTATCACGTCGCCGAGTCTCTCATCGATGGTCCACATGAACTGTCCCCAGGGCACCACTCTGTTTTTCGTGTGTCCGGTGGAGTCGCGTCCCCACATTCCGTTTGCCTTTTCCGCCTGCAGGGCGGAGGCCAGTTTCTGCTGCTGGAACGTGTCGTACATCTGCGCTGCCGCAGTCACGGGCAGCAACGCCAGCAACAACGCTGCCAACCTTATGTATATAATATGTCTGATATTTTCTGTCACCTTACTCTTCTGTGATGAACTTTCTCTTCTTCACCTCGACGGGTTTTTCCAGTTTCTTGGCTTCTTCTTCCTTGGCTTCGTCCTCGAAGAAGTCCATCATCTTGTCGAAGATTTTCTCCACGCGCTCGCAGGTTCTGTAGCGGAACTTGCCGCTGCCCTTTGCCAGACGGTTCTTTTTCTTGTTGAGTCCGTGTGCGTCGTCAATCCATTCCTCAGCCACATAGACGATGCCTTCCTCGCCCGTAGGTTTGTTCTCATCGTCTATCCTCTCGTCGTAGAGATAGCTGATTTGGTTGATTTTCATCGTCACCCTGTTGCCTTCCACCTTTGCTGTGACTGTGTAGCGGAAACGTGTGGCATCCAGATATGCGAATCCTCTCTTGAACACCATCCATTCCTCCACGCGTGCCACCATTGTGCCGTCGTCCTTGCCGTCGTCCACGAGGCGTGTCCTGTTGCCTTCGATACCGCTTCCCACGAGCGTGGTCTTGATATATCCCAGCACGAGAGAGCGTATCTGTGCCTCTTCCATTCCCTTGATGGAGAATGTCTTGGTGAATGTCACGATACCGTTTTCCTCCACTACGGCTCCTGCCAGATACTTGGTGTAGTCGATTTTGTCAACCTTTTCCCTTGCCGTCACCATCATAACGGAGCATACTGCGCATAGCAGAATAATAGTCAGTTTTTTCATATCAGTTGTTATTTTTTTGTTATTCATATCTTATAGCCTCGATGGGATCCATCAGCGCCGCCTTCCTTGCGGGCACGTAGCCGAAGATGAGACCGATGCAGGCACACACGCCGAACGACAGCAGCACACTCCACAGGGGTACGCTTGCGGGCAGTGACATCAGCATTGCCATCCAGCTGCCCAGATATCCCACGCCTATGCCTATCAGTCCTCCCGTCAGGGATATTATTATACTCTCGAAGAGGAACTGCCGCGAGATATCCCTTCCTCTGGCTCCCACGCTCATTCTCAGGCCTATCTCCTTTGTTCTCTCTGTCACGCTCACCAGCATGATGTTCATGATGCCGATACCTGCCACCAGCAGCGAGAATGCTGCGGCCACTACGAGTATCAGCGTCACTGTGTCCATCGTTGTGGTCATCGTCTCCATGATTTCCTGCTGCGAGCGGATGGTGAAGTCGTCGTCCGCTCCGTCCTTTATCTTGTGGTTGGCACGCAGCAGCTGTGTGAGTTCGTTGATGGCCTTCTCGCTCATCTCCTCCGAGAGTGCGCTCACGTTGATGGTGGAGAAGTAGTTCTGCGCAGCCAGTCGCTTCATCACGGTGGTGTAGGGGGCTATCATCAGGTTGTCCTGGTCCATGCCCCAGTTGTTGTATCCTTTGCTTTTGAGCACTCCAACCACTCTGAAGGGTATGTTCTTGAAGCGTATCGTGCGTCCTATGGGGTTCTGTCCGTCGGGGAAGAGTTCGTTCGCTACGGTCTTGCCTATGATGCACACCTTAGTGTTTTTCCTCACGTCTTCGTCCGTGAAGCTGTCGCCTTCCTGCACCTTCCACAGTCTGATGCTCATGTATTCGGGCGACACGCCGTAGACGGTTGTCACCGTGTTGTTGTTGCCGTTCACCACCTGTCCGCTCTGCGACACTTCC
>Ga0247611_10011244_pt1 | contig 10354 bp, 9 predicted proteins | sample 177DNAGHGhighgp2_FD_192422 | JGI IMG/M metagenome (GOLD analysis project Ga0247611, IMG submission 192422) | Sheep rumen microbial communities from Palmerston North, Manawatu-Wanganui, New Zealand - 1770 DNA GHGhigh gp2 | ecosystem: Host-associated > Mammals > Digestive system > Stomach > Rumen ... | reverse complement strand
ATTCTCCAGCCGCTGATTGAAAACGCCCTGTACCACGGCATCAAGAATCGCCGGGGCCGCGGCAAAATTGAGATCACCGGCGAGGAAAAAGACGGGGATATCTGGCTCCGGGTTTCCGATAACGGCGCCGGCATGGAGGAGGATCAGCTGCAGCAGCTCCAGTCCGGCGCTTACGAGGAACACCACAGCGGTCTGGGGCTCAAAAATGTCCATCAGCGCATCCGTCTCTACTGCGGCGAGCCTTACGGCCTGTCGTTTGACAGCATTCCCGGCAGCGGCACAACGGTGACCGTCCGCCTGCCCGGAAGCGGCGTCTCGCCCATCGAAGAGGAGGAATCCAAATGAAAAAAGCCACGCTTCTGCTGCTTCTCAGCCTCTGCCTTCTTCTGTGGGGCTGTGCTGCTCCAAAGAATGATCTCTCCTCTGTCCAGGAGGAACTGACCGTTGTCGGGTTTTCCCAGGTCGGGGCCGAGAGCGACTGGCGCAACGGGAATACCCGCAGCATGCAGCAGGCCCTCTCTCCTGAGAACGGATTCCGTCTGATCCTGGACGATGCCCAGCAGAAGCAGGAAAAGCAGATCACCGCCATCCGCAACTTCATCAACCAGGGCGTTGACTATATTGTGCTCGCCCCCACCACGGAGCGCGGATGGGATACCGTGCTGGCCGAGGCAAAGGCTGCCGGCATTCCGGTCATCATTGTGGACCGCATGATCGAAATCGGGGATACCAGCCTTTTCACCTGCTGGATCGGTTCTGACTTCCGCCGCGAAGGCGATACGGCCGTCCAGTGGATGGAGGAGCACCTGCCGGAGAATCTTCGGATTGTCCATCTGCAGGGAAATATCGGTTCTTCCGCTCAGATCGGCCGCACCGTCGGCCTGGATGCAGGGCTTGCGAGGAACAGCGGCTGGCAGCTGGTCTTCCGCGAAAGCGGTGATTTCATCCAGGCCAAGGGACAGGAGCTGACCGAAGCCATCCTGGCTGACGGAACAGACTTTGATGTGATCTATTCAGAGAATGACAATATGGCCTACGGTGCCATTGACGCACTGAAAAAAGCCGGGCTGCAGCCCGGCAGGGATGTCACGATCATTTCTTTTGATGCCAGCAGCGAGGCGCTTCGCAGGATTCTCTCCGGGGAAATCAGCCTGGATGTGGAATGCAATCCGCTCCACGGCCCGCGGGTCCGCGCGATCATCGAGCAGCTGGAAAAAGGGGAAACGCCCCCGAAGCTGACCTATGTGGAGGAAACATCGTTTGACGGAAGCAATCTCACAGAAGAAATCATGAACCAGCGCGGTTACTGATTCCCGTACCGGTTCCGGTATTCCTTGGGCGTCATTCCCTCATACTTGCGAAAAACATGGCTGAAGTAGTTGGGTTCGTTATACCCGATTTCCATGGCAATGTCGGCAAGCTTCATGGAAGACTTCGTCAGCAGTTCCTTGGCCCTCTCCAGGCGCATGGCCGTCAGATAGGTAATAAACGGGCGGCCTGTTGTCTGTGAAAACACCGTGCTGAAATGGGCTGCGCTCATGCCCACATGCCGGGCCGCGCTGATCAGGGAAATGTTGGGATCGCAGAAGTTATCCCGTACATACTTTTCCGCCTGACTGATCACATGATTATACCGCATGTCTCCGGTGCTTTCCTGTCTTGTGGAAAGCGCCTTCTGCAGAAGCTTTCTGGCCGCTTTGCTGAAGCTGTCCTTTTGGCCGGCTGCCGTCAGGATATCACACTCGCCGCTTAATTGGGCGGCGAGTTCTTTTTCATCTGCCTCCGGACGCGCCTTTGCCATGATCCGGATGGCCGTTTTCATGATGGAAATCAGGGCATTGTAGCGCATCATCATGCTGTCAAACTGGTCCGCCTCGGGTGCGGAAAGCGCTTCCTTCAGCAGTTCCGGCACCTCCTCTGCATTGGAGAACTGTAGTTTCTGCTGAAACTCAGCACCAAAAGGGCTGCCTAACTGCACGATGTCGGCCGTCATCTGCGCTGTATCGGCCACATTGATCACCTTGCCTGCAGCCACACCCCCAACCGTTTTCAGCAACCTCGCAGCAGTTTCACAGGATTCACTGATGCTGCCCAGCCTCTGCGTTTCCCTGCCGACCACAGTCGTAATCACGGGGCATACATCCGTAAGCTCGTGCTTGAAAATACCGATAAACCGATATACCTTTTCATCGAGCTGTTCAGGATCATTGTCATACGCAAGAATTGTCATCTGGTCAGCAGAGTTCAAATCATACAGAATGTCGCCAACACTGTCTGCTGCTTTTTTTGCTGTGCTCTGCAGGAGTCCGGGATTCACACCGGGTCTTTCAAGGGACAGCACCGCGGGAAGGTAATGACTGCGGACGATGTCCATTTTCAGTGTGCGCGTCTTTTCCAGAAGCTCGCCTGTATCCATTTCACCATAGAGAAGCTGACGGATCAATTGCTGCCGAAGAGCCGAATAAACCTCGTTTTCATCAAGTTCGGTCGGGAGCATATTCCGCTCCGCTTTCTGCTTTTCGATTTGGGCCGCCATTTCCTCAATCACGTGTACCAGTTCTGTCTGACGTACCGGCTTGAGTAGGTATTGATCCACACCAAGGGTAATGGCCTTCTGGGCAAACTCAAAATCCCCGTAGCCGCTGATAATGACGGTTTTCAGCCATGGCATCATGGCCTTTGCATGCCTGATCAGTCCAAAACCGTCCAAAAACGGCATCCGAATATCTGTCAACAGAATATCCGGCATAAGATCCTGCATCATGGATAAAGCCATTTCTCCGTCTGATGCCTCACCACAGAAAACATATGGCCCCTGCATTTTTTCAACGGCATTTCGGATGCTTTGGCGGATCAGCAGTTCATCCTCCACCACAAAAATCTGATACATTGGCCTTCCTCTTTCACTTTTTTGCTACTATACCACACTTGCCAATGTGAGGCAATGAAAGCAAACTTCATATTTATCTTAAAATATTTAAAAAAACTGATACTTGAAACGTGCTTATCAATGTGATATATTAGGCATCGCCTGAGCGCTTTTGCGTTTTCTGGTGATCTTTTTTACATTTTACACATTCTTACCACGGGACCTGACACACGAAAGGAGAAAAGTATGAAAAGGAAACTGCTGGCTCTCATTCTTGCTGTCGCTATGATGCTTCTGTGTGTATCCGCTGTTGCGGAGAACATCGGAGAACCCTTTGAAAAAGAAGTGTTCTTTACGATGCTGAACTCCAAGCCTGAGATTACCAAGGCACTGCAGGCTGCTGCGGATCAGTTTGGCGCACTTTACAACGTAAAGATTGAAGTCAACGAAACAAGCAACCCGGGCGATGAGATTTCAAAGCGCTACAACGGCGGCGAAGCTCCCACCATCTCGATCGTTGATATTGCTCAGGTGAAAGACCTGGCTCGCGAAGGCAAGATCATTGATCTTGGCGCAGAAGCCTGGGCAGCCGTGGGCGGCAAGGATCTTGGCGCCGTGATCAACGACGTGCTCTATGGCATGCCGCTGACCATTGAATCCAAAGCGAACCTGATCAACAAGACCGCGATCGAAAAGATCACTGGCGAACCTTTTGATCCCATGAAGTACATCACGAAGGAAGACTTCGAGGCACTGCTCAAGCAGCTGCGTGAAGGTGGAATGGAGAACCCGGTCATCATCAATAAGGAAGACTGGTCCATCGGTTCCCATTTCGTGCAGTATTTCTACGGCATCCAGGACGGCACCATTGCTGGTGCGGAAGCCTTCATTGAGAAAGTCCGCGCCAAGGAAGCATCCTTTAAGGATGACCCGGTGTTCAACGCCTGCATGGATATGTTTGACCTGTACATGGAGTACAATATCAACAAGCAGGATCCGCTGTCCGCAGACTATGACGTAAATGCTTCCTATCTGGCCGAAGGCGAAGCTGCCTTCTGGATCAATGGCACCTGGGCATGGCCGAACCTGGAACCCTTCGCAGTGGAAGGTCAGGAATACTCCATCATGCACATGCCCGTCAGCGCCGGCGCACAGGGCAAGCTGCTCGCTCAGGCAACCAAGTACATCGTTGTGGACAAGCAGAATGCCACGGAAGACCAGCAGAAGGCTGCTCTGATGTTCCTGAACTGGCTGGTTTTCACACCTGAAGGAAATGATGCAATGATCAATCAGTGCGGAATGGTTACTGCCTTCAACAACATTACCCTCCCGCCGTCCAATCCCTTCAACGTCGGCCTGAAGGAATACATCGACAAGGGCCTGACCTTTGAAGCTGTCACTTACCTTCCCAGCGACCATCGCAGCCAGCTGTCTGCGAACATGCAGAAGTACCTGGATGGTTCCGAGACCAGGGAAGAGGTTGCTGCTGCATTCGACGCCTATTGGGCAGAGCATGAAGTGAACTATTAATGACAATCCATCAAAGATGATCCCCAGGGCATGAAGTGTGTGCCCTGACCAAGAATGCCGCAAAGCAGTATGTCCGCTTTGCGGCATTTCAGAAAGGGTGGATTCACCGTGAATCAAAATATGTCCTTCAGGAAGAAACTGGGTCTGTTCCTGAGTTTTGCCGGACCCGCAGTGTTCTTCTTTGTATGCGTCGTGATTATTCCGCTGATCTACGGTATCTATCTGACGTTTACAGACTGGAACGGTCTTTCTGACGTGAAGAATCTCGTTGGTCTGGACAACTATGCCGCAACATTCCGCGACAGTGCGTTCTGGAATTCACTGCTGCTGACGACCGGGTTTGCACTTCTGTCCGTTCTGTTTATTAATGTCATCGCTTTTTTCCTTGCTTATCTGCTGACAAGCGGTGTCAAGGGTCAGAATTTCTTCCGTGCAGGGTTTTTCACTCCCAACCTGATCGGCGGCCTGATCCTCGGTTATATCTGGCAGATCATTTTCAGCCGTGTGTTCCCGAGCCTTTACAGCATCTTTCCGATCACCCTGCTGCAGAAATCCTGGCTGTCTGCTCCAGGCACTGCGTTCGCCTCCATGGTCATCGTGCAGACCTGGCAGCTGTCGGGTTATATGCTGCTGATCTTCATTTCCGGTTTTGTTGGCATCTCTGAGGATGTGCTGGAAGCCGCAAAGATTGACGGAGCAAACGAACGGCAGACCACATGGCACATCCGTCTGCCCCTGATGGTTCCGTCGTTCGTGGTGTGTCTGTTCCTGTCGCTGACACGGTCTTTCAAAATCTATGATATGAACCTGTCCCTGACGGCGGGCGGTCCTTATAATTCCACCAAGATGACGGCCATGCACGTCTATACCCAGGCGTTTGAGAATCAACGCTACGGCATAGGCCAGGCGGAAGCGCTGATCTTCTTCATCGTTATCGCAGTCATATCCCTGACACAGACATATCTCGGAAAGAAACGGGAGGTGGAAGCATAATGAGCGAATCGTCTCGTGCTGCGGGTGGACATAAACCCCTCTCCCAGGTGCTCAAAATTATCATCGCCGTCATCGTGCTGTTCATCTACCTGTTTCCCTTTGTGCTGGTTCTGATTAACTCGCTGAAAACGAAAGTTGCGATTGTGAAAACGCCGCTGCTGCTCGTGGATGCGAAGGGACCGCAATGGGTCAACTACAAGAATGCCATTGAGGAGATGGACTTTATCCGGGCCTTCGGCAACAGCCTTTTCGTTGTCGGCGTATCCGTAGTTCTCCTCATGATCTTCTCCAGTATGGCTGCGTGGCTGTTTGTCCGCTATAATAAATGGCTGGCTTCGAGAATCAGCTTTTCTGCCATGCTCGCGTCAATGATCGTTCCCTTCCAGGTTGTCATGATCCCACTGATCGCTATTTACGGCGCACAGCTGCACCTGCAGAATTACAGGATGACCATGGTGTTCATGAACCTTGGATTCGGCGTCAGTATGTGTACTTTCATGTGCCACGGCTTCATCAAGGGCAACATCCCGCTGGCCCTGGAGGAGGCAGCACGCATTGACGGTGCCGGTTATCACCGCACGTTCTTCACCATCGTGCTGCCGCTGCTGAAGCCCATCCTTTCCACCATATCCATCCTGCAAATCCTGAACTACTGGAACGACTATCTGCTCCCGTCCATGATCTTCACCAGGAAGCAGTATTACACCCTGCCGCTGGCGATCCGTACGTTCTACGGCGAATTCTCCAGTGATTACGGAAACATTATGGCGGGCCTTACACTTTCGGTCGCACCGGTTATCATCATTTACCTGATCCTGCAGAAACATGTTATCGGTGGTATTGTGGCAGGCGCAGTGAAATAACCGGCAGCCATTCAAGAAAATCGTCATCTGACGGCTGTCCGCAGCAGACCACAAAAAAACGCACAAAAATCACGGGCAGTACGATTCAAAGCGTCCTGCCCGATTTTTTCCACTGAGGAGGGAAGAATTCTCATGCCACACATGCCGATCAAAAACAAAGCGATGCTGATCACTTATGCCGACAGTCTCGGAAAAGATCTGAAGGATCTGGAAATGGTGCTGGACGGCCCCCTGGCCGGCGCATTCGGCGGCGTTCATATCCTCCCGTTTTTCCCTTCCTCCGGAGACCGCGGTTTTTCACCGATCACATACCGCGAGGTTGATCCGGTGTTCGGGACCTGGGAGGATATCGACAGGATAGGCTCCAGGTATTACCTGATGTACGACTACATGATCAACCATATCTCGGTACGGAGCCCGGAATATCAGGATTTTCTGGCAAAGAAGGATGCATCCCGATATCATGATTTTTTTATCCGGTTCAAGGATTTCTGGGAGAACGGGGAACCGACTGAAGAGGAAGACAAAGCAATCTACCGCAGGCGGATCGGAAAAGGCACCTATATCATGGCCAATTTTGCAGACGGGACAAGCGAAAAAGTCTGGTGCACTTTCTCGGATGAACAGGTAGACATCAACTGCCAGCGCTCGGAAGAAGCCAAACGCTTCCTTCGCGACACACTGGCTTTCCTGGGAGACCATGGATGTTCCCTGATCCGGCTGGACGCTTTTGCCTACGCAACCAAAAAAGCGGGAACCAACTGTTTCTTTGTGGAACCGGATGTCTGGGAACTGATGGCGGAGGCTCGGGACGCTGCCATGGCACGCGGTGTGGAGATCCTTCCGGAAATCCATGAGAATTATTTCATCCAGATGAAACTGTCGGAAAAAGGCTATTATGTCTATGATTTCCAGCTGCCGATGCTGCTGTTGAATGCGATCTTTACGGGAAAGACACACTACCTGAAAAACTGGCTGAAAATCTGCTCGCCGCATCAGTTTACCACGCTGGATACGCACGACGGCATTGGCGTGGTTGACGTTCGTTACCTGATGCCCGATGACGAGGTCCAGGAAACCAAGATGAAGGTATATGAACTCAATCCGGGAACTGCAAAAATTTTCAGCGAGCTCCGCGGCCCTCTGGACAGGAATTTCAACACCTACCAGATCAACTGTTCATATTATTCAGCCGTCGGGGAAGACGATGACCGGTATCTGCTGACCCGTGCCGTACAGATGTTCGCCCCGGGAATCCCTCAGATCCATTATCAGGGACTCCTCGCCGGCAAAAACGATTTTGAGCTTTATGAAAAGACAAAGCAGCCCAGGGATGTGAACCGGCACAATTATACGCTGGAAGAAATCCGGAAAGAGACAGAGCGCCCGGTGGTACAGAAGCTGCTGGATCTCCTGCGCTTCCGGAACACGCATCCGGCCTTTGACGGATCCTTCAGGATGGAAGACTGCGGTGAAAACGAGCTTGTGATCCGCAGAGAAAACGGAGCTGCTTGGGCGCAGCTCCGGGCAGACTTTGAAAAGATGACCTTTGAAATTACCTGCTCATAAGGTGCAGCGGTCCTGTGCTTCAGCCGTTTACAGTCCAAAGAAGGCAAGCGCCTCCTGGATCGCCAGATCCCAGAACCGCCATTCGTGCCCGAACCCCGGCCTGGAGAGCCAGTGTGCCTCCAGGCCGATTTTCTTGCAGTGATCCTGGAATTTCAGGTATTCATCATACAGGGGCCTGTCTTCCTCACCGCATGCAAACATCAGGCGGGGAAGCGTTCCGGTCGGTGCAAGGCGGTCAAGGATCGCCCGGACGTTTTCATTGGAGTGGATAAACCGGTCCACACCTCCGGCATTCCGGAACGTATTCTGCATTCTCGGATTATCCGTGTCCATCAGGCGGTGCGGATGGCCGGGACGCATTTCACTGAGATCCATCGGGACGGCTGACAGGACGGCTGCTGCCGCGAATTTTTCCGGGTGATTGACTGCATATTTAACAGCTCCACGGCCGCCCATGGACAGGCCTGCAATGAAATTGTCCTCCCGCAGGTCGGAAACCGGAAGCCATCCGTAGACAAGAGGCATCAGTTCCTCTGTCAGATAATCAAACATCCGGAATCCCAGCATGGTATCGTCCCAGTTGGAATAGTTGGAATTCAGCGCCGGAGGCATCACGACCGCGAGGTTTTTTTCTTCTGCATACAGTTCAATGTTGGATTTCCGTACCCAGTCGGTCTGATCGCCGAAGGTTCCGTGAAGGAGCCAGAGGACTTTGTATTTTTTTCCGGAGCGATAGAAAGCTTCCGGCGTCATATTCCTCGGTTTATCGGGGAGAATGATGTAAACCTCATGATTATTGGAAAGGAACTGGCTTTCAAAGTTGATTTTCAGCAAAGACATGGCGGATCCTCCTTATCTTTTCGCATGCGGAACAGATGATGCTGAAGAGCTGGCAGAATCATCGGGACGGAGACAGCAGGAAATCCAGCAGCTTCTGCTCGTCCGTATTCAGGATCAGTTCTTCCGGAAAAGAGACGCTTTCCAACAGTTTCAGTGCAGGATCGAAGCATCCGACAGCGCTTGGATCGTGCGCATCCGAACTGACAATAACCGGAACCTTCAGACGCCTGCAGCACTCCAGCATCGTGCGGTAATTTTCAAAACAGTTCATACGGTATTCCGGTTTCAGGAGGGAACTGCTGTTCAGTTCGAGTGCCGTACCTGTTTCAAGTGCTGCTTTTGCAAGCATTTCGTAATCCAGCGGTGTATGGTCGTCGTCAGGATGGGAGATCAGTTTGACCAGGGGATGCTTCATGGCGGAAATAACATTTTCTGTATTCCGGAGCTTCCCTGCGTTCTGATAGCATGTTGTATGAATGCCTGCAATCGCATAGTTCAGATGGATCATAAAGCGTTCCTCAAGCGACAGCGTTCCGTCATTGAGAATGTTGATTTCGCATCCGTGAATGACACGGACACCGAAAAGTGTCTTCGGAACCAGGTTCAGGCAAAGATAATAGAACGGATCTGTTGTTCCGGGTACACCCGGAGCATGCTCGGTAATCCCCAGAACAGAAAGTTTTTTCTCTGAAGCCGCCTGGGCCATTTCCCGGATCGTACCGTAAGCGTGGCCGCTTGCGATTGTATGCGTATGGATATCGGCAACGATGTGCATCTACTACCCCTGCTTTCTGTATGATCTTCAGGCCTTTGTTTTACCGTCATTCGTATTTTATAGTGAGTCCGCATGATTGTCCAGAGAAGACGGCATCCGGACATGGGCAGACTAAACAACCCGGCTGATCCATGCTTCCGCGAAAAGAGATCACGCAGGTTCTTTTGAAATCCAGGACACTAACGGATAAAACACAGCTTCGATTCTCCGCTTCTGACTCGACCACCAGGGTCATTACTGCTGGTCGGTTTATCAATCATGCAATTGCCCGCGAGATATCATTCTCTGGAGAAGCGGTTTGGCACCCTGGAGGGCAGAAACTGCTCACGAGTGCATGCTTCCAATTCCCCATACAGTCCTTATCCATAAAGCAAAAACGGGATTCTTCACATTTTCCTTGGGGCTGCTTCCCGGCCTGATCATAAACCGCAGCCTTAGTGAATCCCGCAGAACGTACGATCATCATTCCCTGACTTTCCCTGAAAAGCTAAAAACGGAGAGCCTTTTCCATCTGAACTGAACGATTTCAAGGGCTCTCCCATAGATCAGAATACATTTTACAGCAGGGTGAATTCCCTGGCCACCCCCAGATGGCCCCGGCCCGTGACATACTGCATGATGCCTCCGGGCAGCGCGCTTTCAAAACTGAAATGCACATGGTCTGCCAGCACGGCCGTAATGCGTTTTTCCCGGTTCACATACTCCACAAACTGCTCTGTGGCCGCATTGGGGCGCTGGGTCACAGCCAGATATTCCTGATAGGTCATCTCCATTCGGCTGCAGCTGCACTTCCAATGCTGGCTGCATTCGTATTCAGTTCAGGTCTGCTTTGTGTAGAAGCGGTGCTGATCAGGCACCATCACGCTGCATTCCTACGGCCGGATTTTCCGTCCGTGGTGACAGCTTAGCACTCAG
>Ga0247611_10011243_pt1 | contig 10354 bp, 5 predicted proteins | sample 177DNAGHGhighgp2_FD_192422 | JGI IMG/M metagenome (GOLD analysis project Ga0247611, IMG submission 192422) | Sheep rumen microbial communities from Palmerston North, Manawatu-Wanganui, New Zealand - 1770 DNA GHGhigh gp2 | ecosystem: Host-associated > Mammals > Digestive system > Stomach > Rumen ... | reverse complement strand
AGGGCGGAGAATTCTCCGAGGGAATGGCCCGCGACCATGTCCGGCCGGGGAAGTTCCAGCGCGGCGGCGACCGAGACGACGAAAATCGCCGGCTGGGTCACGCGGGTCTGCAGCAAATCATCGGAACTACCTTCGAAGAGGATCTGCGTCAGGGGGAAGCCGAGCACAGCGTCGGCCTTGTCCATCAGCGCTTTCGCTCCGGGACAGCGGTCGTAGAGATCTTTTCCCATGCCCGGGAACTGGGACCCCTGTCCGGGGAAGATGTATGCGGTTTTACCCATCAATTCTTGATACAAACGTTTGTCTCGGCATTTCGCCATTCCTACAATTTCACAAAGATACGCTTTTTGCGGCAAATAAAAAAATTGTTTGTTTTTCGAGGAAAATGTGTAACTTTGCAATCCCTTTCGGAGCAAAGGATGCCCCCGTAGTTTAAAGGATAGAATAACGGATTCCGGTTCCGTTGGTCCCGGTTCGATTCCGAGCGGGGGTACTGAAAAAGAGATCTGGCGCGTTGCAGGTCTCTTTTTTATTTATTAATTTTGCAGGACAAAATAACACGAAAACATGAAAAGAATCCTATTGTTCGTCGCTGCCGCCCTTGCGCTCGTCTCCTGCGCTCCGAAGGCTCCCAAGTATGCCAACCGGGCCGAGGCCATCGCCGCCCAGATTCATGATCCCGCTTCCAAATATGTCGTCGTCACCGTCCATCGCGGCGACTGGCGGAACTTCCCGGAGAATTCCATCCCGGCAATCGAGAGCATCATCCGCATGGGCGCGGACATCATGGAACTGGACCTGAAAATGACCGCGGATTCGGTCCTGGTCCTGAGCCATGACGCCGACGTGAAGCGCTGCACCAATTTCAGCAAGGTCTTCCGCGACGAGCCCGGAAAGAGCGCCAAGGTCAAGGACCTGACCCTCGCCGAAATCAAGCGCCTGTCGCTCAAGCGGGCCCATGGCGTCGTCATCGACACCCTCCGGATGCCGACCCTCGAAGAGGCGCTCCTGTGCTGCAAAGACCGTATCTGCGTCAATGTGGACCAGGGATATGACTACTACGACGCGGTCCTCGCCATCACCGAGAAACTCGGCGTGACGGACCAGATTCTGATCAAGGGCAAGAAACCCATCGAGGTGGTCGCCGCCCATGAGGCCGCCTACGAGCACAACATGATGTACATGCCGATCGTGGACATCCAGCGGGAAAAGGGCAAGGCGCTCCTGGACTCCTACATGGAGCAGGGCGTCGTTCCGCTGGCCTACGAAGTCTGCTGGGGCAACAACAACGACAATGCCTTCGACGAGGCCTGCAAGCGGATTATCGCCCAGGGCTCGAAAGTCTGGGTCAACACCATCTGGGCCTCTCTCTGCGGCGGCGACGGCAACGATGACGATGCCGCCTTCCAGGCCAAGGATCCCGGCGAGGTGTACCAGCAGTATCTGGACAAGGGTGTGTCCATGATTCAGACCGACCGGCCGGAGCTGCTGATCGGATGGCTCAAGAGCAAAGGCCGCCATACGCTATGAAGCCGCTTCCGGACAGTGAACTGGTAGCTGAGGTCAAGAGAGGGAACCAGCGTGCGTTCGATGCGCTGTTCCTTCGCTGGTACCCTCAGGTCCGGCGTTTCATCCTTTCGATTACGAGGGATGCGACGCTGGCGGAGGACCTTGCCCAGTCCGTGTTCATGAAGCTGTGGAATGTCCGGAGTTCCCTTACGCCTGACCAGTCCCTTCGCAATTATCTGTTCGTGCTTTCCCGCCATGCGGCGCTCGATGTCCTTCGCTCCCGGCGCATGCTTCTTTGCAAGCAGCTGGATGAGGTTTCGCCGGAAGTGTCCGCTCCCGAGGAAAGTTCCCAGATGGCGGAGTACAATGAGACCTATTCCAGGCTTCAGCATGTTGTGTCGGAGATGCCTCCCCAGCGTCAGGCTATCTTCAAGATGAGCCGTTTCGAGTCCAAGTCGGCCAAGGAAATAGCTGATTCCATGGGGCTTTCGGTCAGAACGGTGGAAAAACACATCGAGTTGGCTTTGAAGGATATCCGCCGCTCGCTGAATTAAGAATGAAAAAATAATGTCGGGACCATTACGTAATGGCCCCGATTTTTTCGTTCTATAATAGCTATATTAACGGACACTGAAACTATGTCTATAAGTAATAAGCAGCTTCAGGACTACCTGGAAGGTCGTCTCTCTGACAAAGAGGCGCTCAAGGTGCAGCTATATCTTGCAGACCATGGGGACGACCCCTCGCTGCTTTCGCAGCTGGACGCCCATTTTGACGACTGCCGCGTCGAGGCCACCTCCCACGACCGGGATATGCTCTCGGAACTCCACCGCAGGATTGCGGCCGGGAGGGTACGTACCGGATTCCGTTTTGCGGCCGCCGCGGCGCTGCTCATGCTTGTGATGCTGCCTGCCGCATGGTTCCTTGGCCGCAGAAGCCGTCCCGTGGAGGCGCCTGTCGCCTGGCAGGAAATGACGGTCCCTGCTGCCGAGACCCGTACGCTGGACCTTTCCGACGGCACCCGCCTGGTCCTGAACGCAGGCTCGAGAATCACCTGGCCGGATCGTTTCACCTCGGCGGAAAGAGAAGTGTTCCTGGAGGGGGAAGTCCTCGCCATGGTATCGAAGGATGAGGCGCATCCTTTCGTAATCCACAGCGGCGACGTGAATGTCCGTGTCCATGGTACGACGTTCGCTTTCAAGTCTTTCCGGGACGAGGCCCAGGCCCAGCTCCTGCTCTTTGACGGAAGCGTGTCCCTGGATGTGCCGAGCCCGGAGGGAAAGCGGGAAATCAGTATGGCCCCGGGAGACATGGCGCTCTTTGACAGGGTAGTGGGAGAGGTTTCGCTGTCGAAGATATCGACCGACAATTTCCGGCCTTTTACCGAAGGCCGGTCCTTCAGTTTCTTCAACGCGCCCCTGAGAGATATCGCAGCATCGCTGGAGCGCGGTTTCGGCCGGCATATCGTCATCGGCGACGCCGGGATTCAGGATACCCGCTACCTGGCGTTTTTCACAAACGGAGAGTCCTTGGACGAGATACTCTCTCTGCTGTCCAAGAACGGGAATCTCCGCGTAGTCCATTCGGACAATACTATTTATTTATATGGAAAGAAACATTAAGACAAAGCTTCTTGCCGCGGTAGCCGTATGCCTGTCGCTCCTTGGATGCGGCAAGGAAGCGGGGGGGGGAGATTCTCCTTCAGGGCGTACTGATTCCGTCGGGCAGCCCATCCGCACGGAAAACGGCATTGTCCGTTTCTTTGTCTCGGAGCAGGAAGGTGAGTCGCCCCGTTCGGTTCTCCTGGGTGGCGGAACACATCTGGAGGCAGGTCAGACCATCCGCGTCAACGGAATGTCCTATGCTTTGAAACAGTCGGACGGCGGAAAACTCTATATCGATGTCAAAGAAGCGGCGGACCGGGTGTATGTCGCGACGGACCAGTCCGCTTCGCTGGAGGAAATTCTCATCCCTTATTCCCAGTTCCAGGGCAAGACGCGGCAATCCTTCAAGGAAAGTCCGCGTTACGCCGTCTACACCGAGGCGACGGGAAATCTCCTGACCTTGAAGGATCCGATGGCCCTGCTGAACCTGAAACTGAAGGGAAGTGTGAACGTCTCTTCCGTCAAGGTCCGCTCCCTGGACGGGAAGGGTATCGCCGGCAAAGGCAGCATCCAGGAGGGGAAACTGACCCTTGGCGATGCGCTGGACTTCGCAGTGGTCAACTGCACGGAAAACGGAAGTTTCGTTCCGCTGAGCAGCGCAGGAACCTCTGTGGGGGTCCTGCTCGCTCCGGGAGCCTATCCGGGCGGCTTTGAGGTGACGGTCTGCACGTCCGATCACCGGATGGTCCGTCGGACGCTTCCGGGCGGCAGCCTCGGCTCCGGCGAAGTCCGGACGGAAAGCGTGGATGTCACGCCGGAAGGAGACCTGGTCTTCTACGAAAGCTTCGACAATTTTGTCTGGGGCGGCAACTGGATGGGCGGAGAAAGCGCGTTCGGTTTTGCTCCCGATGCAAACACCATCAATCCGGTAACGACCCTGGTTCGGGACGGTTATGCCGATGCGACGGTAAAAGTGGCCTACAATACGCCGGGCAGCAGCTTTATCCAGAGTGACGTATGGACCACTGTGGAAAATAACACGGTGGGGCAGTCCCATCTCATGGGGAAGTCATACATCACCAGCCGGAACATTGCGGACTGGAACTATCTCTATCGCTGCCAGGAGTATCAGGGCGCGCTGGGCGTCGGGATGGGAACGGCTTACCGCGGCATCCTGGAACTGCCCGCCCTGCGGGTCCAGGGCATGTGGGATGTCCGCGTCCGCTTCAAGTTCTCCTTCCGGAACGGTGCTACGGACGACCTGCTTTTCAAGGTGGTCAACGCCGGCCATATCACAGCCTGCAAGGTGGACGGCCGGGCGCTTCCGTCCGAGATTTCTTATTACCTGAATACCGGCAGCGCGGTCCTTCCTCGCGCAAGGATTTCCATCCCCGCCACGGCTGTTGAGCCCAAAACCTGGCATGAGATCGAAATCACGGTTTCGGGTGTCGGGGATGCGACCCACCTGCAGATTGCAGGCAATCAGACCGGATCGGGCGTCCATGGCTTCTTCGTGGATGACATCGAGGTCCGCACCCTTCCCGGCAGTGCCAAGAAAGGGACGGTCCGACTGATGTACATGAACATCCAGAACGGGATGTGGGCTGACCAGGGGAACAATTATGACAATTTTGTCGCCTGGGTCAACCGCTACAACCCCGATATCTGCGTCTGGTGCGAGGCCGAGTCGCTCTACAAGACCGGGACGGATACCTACCTGTCCTCTTTGCAGCGTTATCTCCCGGGCCATTGGACGGAACTGGCGGCCCGCTATGGACACAGCAATTACAATGGCGCCCGGCGGGACGATTACCCCCAGGCGATTACCTCCAAGTACAAGATTACCCGGGTCCAGGGTATTGGCGGGCCGAGCGACCTGCCGATCTGCCATGGCGCCGGCCATTTCCAGCTGACCATTGGTGGCCGGAAGATCAACATTGTGACGACGCACCTCTGGCCGAAGAAAGACGATTCCTACAAGCCTTCCGTCTATCCGACCGGAGACGAGTACCGCGAATACGAGATGAAGTACCTGCTGAGCCAGACCCTCAATAACCCGAGCTATGCTTCTGAACAGGATTGGATCTTGATAGGTGACTTCAACTCCTCCTCTTCGCTGGATATCGATACATACGGGTATGAGCCCGGTGACAAACGTTTCCTGGCCCAGGATGCCGTGTTGAAAAACACCAATCTGAAGGATCTGATTGCCACCTGGTATCCTGCGCCGCAGTTTGTCCAGAGCACCTACGGCAAGGACCGCCGGGATTACGTCTATGTGTCGCCGTCCCTGCTGCAGACGGTGGTCCGCGCCTCCTGCTTTACCGACAGTTTCACCCCCGGGACCCGGACGGGTATCTCCAACTTTTCGATTCCCTCCGACCACCGGCCGTTTATTGTGGATTTTAATTTATAAACTATAAAGTAACACTAAAATAGCGTAAAAACAATGAGAAAAACAGTCTTCCAGCGCATCTTGCGCGTCATGGTGCTGTCCATTTCCCTGCTGCTGCCGCTGAGCCTGGGCGCCCAGCGGGTCAGCCTGGAACTGAAGAACGCCACCGTCCAGGAGGCGGTGACCCAGCTCCAGAGCCAGGGCAATTACACCATTGTCATCAACTCGGACGAGGTGGACTTGGGCCGGCGGATCTCCGTCTCTGCCAAGGATGCCCCGCTTTCCGAGGTCCTCGCCCAGATTTTCGCCGGGCAGGATCTGGATTTTGAAGTCAGCGGAAACACCGTTTCCGTCGTCCGTCACAAAGCGCCCGCAGCCGCGGTGCCTGCCAAGGGCGGCTTGAAAGGAACGGTCGTGGACCGCAACGGCGATCCGCTCATCGGCGCCTCCCTGGTCGTAAAGGGAACTTCCCTGTATGCCCTGACCGACGAGAACGGCGCCTTCAGCCTGGACGGGATCGCCTGGCCGGCTGTCCTGACGGTATCCTACCTGGGTTTCAACGACCAGGAGGTCACCCTGACCGGCCGCGAGCGCCAGCCCTACACCATCTCCATGCTGAGTGAGAACACCGTGCTGGACGAGCTGGTGGTCGTCGGTTACGGTACCCAGAAGCGGGTCAACCTGACCGGTGCCGTGTCGGTCATCGACGGAAAGGAACTCAATTCCCGTCCGGTCACGAACACGGCCATGGCCATCCAGGGTGCCGATCCTTCCCTCGTCCTCACGACTTCGAGCGGTTCCATCGACGGAACGAACTACTCCGTCAACATCCGCGGCAAACTGAGCCTCAACAGCGGTTCTCCGCTGGTGCTGGTGGACGGTATTGAAGGGTCCCTGAACCAGGTGAACCCGAACGATATCGAGAGTATCTCCGTCCTGAAGGATGCCTCCGCCTGCGCTATCTACGGTGCAAAGGCATCCGCCGGCGTGATTCTCATCACGACCAAGAGCGGCAGCGCCGGCGAGGCGAAGATTACCTACAACGGCCGTTTCAGTATCTCTTCCAATACGACCTCGACGGACTTCATGACCTCCGCCTATGACTATGTGACCCTTACCAACGACTTCTACAAGACCTTCAAGGGTTACGGCGCCTGGACCTACTCCGACGAGCAGATGCAGATGCTCTACGAGCGCCGGAACGATGTGACGGAAGATCCTTCCCGTCCCTGGGTTCTCCCGGATGCGACGGGAAAGTATTCTTATGTGTATCTCGCGAACTACGACTGGTACAGCTTCCTGTTCAACCGTACCCGTCCCGAGACGGAGCACAATGTCACGGTCCGCGGCGGTACCGACAAGGCCCGCTACTATGCTTCCGCCCGCTATCTCTACCGGAAAGGTCTTTTCACCGGTAATGCGCAGGATATCTACAACGGCCTGTCGCTGCGCGGCAAGGTGGACGCCGACATCACCCCCTGGCTGACCTACGCCTCCAACATGTCCTTGGAGCGGACCCAGTATGAATGGGGCGGCTTCTATGAAATGGACGGTTCTGCCAACGTTTTGGGCAAAGATATGCAGGGCATCATCTGGAATGTGACGCAGAATGTGTCGCCGAGTTTCGTCCCCTACAATCCGGACGGTACCATCGCGATGGTGCCGGGCTTCATGGCGGACGCCGACTCTCCGCTGATGTCCGGCCGTGCCGGCGCCTTCCTGGACAACCGGCAGCACAATGTCAACCTCAATAACTACTGGACCTGGACGAACCGGCTGACGGCCCATATCGTCGAAGGACTGAACTTCATCGCCGACTATACCTATCGCCGCCGGGACCGCCGGGCCAACTACCGCTGCCTTCCGACCGCGAATTCGTATGACAATGCAAACAAGCGGATGTATGTCGGCAACGGTCTTACCGGCGGTCTCTTCTCCAACGGCTCGGTCTATGACTTTACGCGCGAATATCGCTATCTCCAGGACGGCCATGTGGTGAATGCCTATTTCTCCTACGACAATACTTTCGGTAAGGACCATCATGTCGCGGCCACCCTCGGCGGTAACTTCGACGATTATCATTCCACGAGCATCACCATCCAACAGAAAGGTTCCCTGAGCGATGCTCTTTCCTATATCAACATGGCGAACGGTGAAATCGAGCAGGCCTCCCAGGGCAATTCCGCCTACCGGACCCTCGGTTTCTTCGGCAGGGTCAACTATGACTGGAAGGGGCGCTACCTCGTGGAACTGAGCGGCCGCTATGACGGCTCCTCTCGTTTCCCGAAGGGTCATCGCTGGGGCTTTTTCCCCTCCGCTTCCGCCGGCTGGCGCATGAGCGAGGAACCGTTCTGGACGAACATCAAGCCCTATGTGTCGAATGCCAAAATCCGGCTGAGCTACGGTACCCTCGGCAACCAGCAGGTGGACAACTACTATTACTGGGAAGAGCTGAAGACCGGTCTTCTGAGCGGCTATACCTTTGACGGGGTCGCAAATGCCGGTCAGGCCTATGTCGATGCGCCAGTTTCCAACACCCTGACCTGGGAGACGGTTGTTTCGAAGAACCTCGGTATCGACCTCGGCTTCCTCCGCAATCGCCTGACCCTCAATGCGGACTTCTTCATCCGCGACACCAAGAACATGCTCACCGCCGGCATGACGCTTCCTGCGGTCTATGGGGAAGCGGCTCCGAAGGAGAATGCCGCCGACCTCCGCACCAAGGGATACGAACTGGCCCTGAGCTGGAAGGACAACCTCGTCGTAGCCGGACAGCCGATGTATTACGGCGTGACGGCGACCATCGGCGATTTTGTCACCCACATAACCCGTTTCAGCAACGAGAAAAAAGTCATCAGCCAAAACTATGTCGGCAAACGCCTCGGCGATATTTGGGGCTATGTGACGGACGGGGTCTTCGCCACCGATGAGGAAGCCGCCGCCTACGAGGCCTCCATCCAGTCTTTCGATACCGCCAACAAGGGCATCAAGGGCCAGGCAGCTCCCTGGAACCACCTGATGGCCGGAGACGTGAAGTATGTGGATGTCAATGGCGACGGCAAGATCAATACCGGTGACAATACGCTTGACAATCCCGGCGACCGGAAGGTCATCGGAAACTCGCGGCCCCGTTACAACTATGCTTTGAAGGGAGACTTCAGCTGGTTTGGCTTCGACCTCAGCGTCTTCTTCCAGGGTGTCGGAAAACTGGACTGGATGCCGAGCGGCAACTGTATCTACTTCTGGGGGCCGTATTCCTACCACCGTCCGACCTTTATCCCCACGGATTTCAAGGAAAAGATCTGGTCGGTGGAACCGGGGGCGGACAACAGCAAGGCCATCTTCCCGCGCATGCGGGGCCGTATCGCGACGACTTCCAACCTGGTTACCTCGGACTTCTACCTCCAGAATGCGGCCTATCTGCGTCTGAAGAACCTGACGGTGGGCTATACCCTTCCGCTGAAGACGAAGGTCATCGAAAAGGCCCGCATCTATTTCTCGGGCGAGAACCTCTTCTATCTGTCTCCGCTGAAGAAGGCTACCAAGTACATCGATCCGGAAGTGGCGACGACCTCCATTGCCGATGACTGCACCTATCCGTATTCCAAGACTTTCTCTTTCGGTGTTGACATTACATTCTGACGATTATGAAAAAGATTATCATACCGATGGTCCTTCTGACCTCCGCCTTGATGCTTTCTTCCTGTGAGGATTTTCTGACCAAGGCGCCGGAAACGACCCTTTCGCCGGACACCTTCTTCGCTTCGGCGGCGGAACTCGACCTGTGGACCAATAAACTCTACAATGACATTCTGCCGACCCCTTCTGAACTGGCGGAACTCAATGCGGATGACAATGGTTCATCCAGTTCCCTGAACGCCCTCCAGAAGGGGACGCGGACGCCCTCGTCCAAATCCTGGGACGCAGATACCTGGAAACCGCTCCGCAATGTCAATTACATGCTGGAGAACAACCGGTGCTCCGATCCGGTTGTGAAGGCCCGCTATGACGGTGCCGCCTATTTCTTCCGGGCCTGGTTCTACTACGAGAAACTCCGCCAGTACGGCGACATCCCCTGGTACGACAAGGTGATCGGCTCCGGTGACACAGAGGCCCTGAACAAGCCCCGGGATCCCCGCGGCTATGTGGCCCTGATGATTCTCCAGGACCTGGACAAGGCCTACGAACTCCTGCCGGCCAAGTGGCCCTCCGATGCCGTGTATCACGTATCGAAGGACGCTGCCCTCGCATTGAAATCCCGTGTGGCCCTCTTCGAGGGAACCTTCCGGAAGTACCATGCCGGGAGTGTCTTTGTCCCGCAGGACGAGCAGACCTTCGGCGAGGTGACGATCTCTTCCGAATACTTCCTCCGCCAGGCGGCGGATGCGGCCGGAAAGCTGATCGGAACCCGTAAACTTTACACCGGCAACGAGCGCAAGTTCTCAGATAACCCCACCGAGGCATCTTACCGTGAGTATTTCATCCTGGAAGATGCGGAGACCGACGAGACCATCCTCTCCCGCCGTTATAATGTGGACCTCAAGGTGCGTCATGGCCTGCAGTTTGATTTCAAGAGCCAGCACCGGAGTGCCAGCGCCCGTCTGGTGAACCATTATCTCCAGAAGGACGGTACGCCGATCCAGGAACGCGCCGGCTGGGAAACGCTCAGCTATTACGATGTCTTCCAGAACCGCGACCCGCGCCTGGCGCAGACCATCCAGGGCCCCGGGTTCCTCCGCGCCGATATCGATGAAACGACCAAATTGCACCTGACCGAGCAGTTGCTCTGGACCATGACGTTCAACGGTTACCGGATTATCAAGTACATTTCTGACTCCAGCCATGA
>Ga0247611_10011242_pt1 | contig 10354 bp, 5 predicted proteins | sample 177DNAGHGhighgp2_FD_192422 | JGI IMG/M metagenome (GOLD analysis project Ga0247611, IMG submission 192422) | Sheep rumen microbial communities from Palmerston North, Manawatu-Wanganui, New Zealand - 1770 DNA GHGhigh gp2 | ecosystem: Host-associated > Mammals > Digestive system > Stomach > Rumen ... | reverse complement strand
GATCAGGCTCCCATCCACGAACTGCCCCGCCAAATCCGACATCCGGTTCACCAGCAGCAGCGGCACCAGCACCGCCAGCGAATACCCAGCCGTGATGCCATTGATACCGTCCATGAAATTATAGACATTCGTCGCCCCCACGCACACAATCAGCGCAGCAATGGCAATCATGGCCCATACCCACCAAGCAAACTCCTCACCCGCAAAGCCCAAGCTCCGCACAATCTGCAGGAACATCAGGCCCATAGCCACAAACTGCACCACCAGCCGCACGCTGTCTGGCAGCGAATGGATATCGTCCACGAAGCTGATGCCCGCCGCCAGCGTCACCGCCGCCAGCATCCATGGATACTGGAACCCGAAAAACACACTCCATACCCACAGCCCGACCACAAAAATCACCCCTCCCCCGCGGATCACCACCTTCGTGTGCGAACTCCGCCCATTCGGCTTGTCGATGATGTTGCACTTGTCCGCGATGCGAAAATAGAGCAGTTCCGCCGCCAGCAGAATGGCGGCAATAATCAAATAAGAAATCCAGCTATTCATAATCAAGGGATCCCGATGCTAAATCTCAGGCTTCTTGCTCTCCAGTTCGATACAGAACAAGTCGAGGCTTTTATTCCGTTTTCTGCAATTCTTGAGTTCTTTGGCGAGATACGAGCCAAGTTTCACGTAGTTCAACGACTTGCGTTCCGTGTCAACATAAGTTTTCACCCGCTTTTTATCCATACTGATCAACTTGGATAGCGTCTCTTTGGCACGGACGTGCGATGCAGTATCACCGGCTTTGTTTTCAAACAAAGGGATGAGCCAGGCATCCGTTTCTTCAACGGCAATGGCATAGACAATCTTCTCACGGTAAGGCTCTGCAATGAGAGCTTTAACCTTCTCAACTACATTTTGACGTAGTTGCTCGGTATAAGCAGAAAAATCTACACCTTTCGTGCGCTGCGGTTCATCCACATCATATCCTTCTTGTCCCCGTTCTGCGGTGTCCATATGCACAATCAGCATCGCATCGCCCTCCAGCGAATCGAAGAATGCGCCTAAGAAATCCGCATCCTTGCAACTCTCAAGCACAAGTTGCCAGTTGCTGAAATTCAAGGCCTGCAAATCCGTCTCATCAAACGCTTCCTCTGGTCGTAGCACACGCATATCCGCACCATCATACCCTAACAACTTTTTTACGATGGCCTTGATAACATTCGCGTCTGCAAACCCCTCTGCAATTATCCCAATCCTCATAACGCTTAAAACTCGTTAGGAACACCGCCAATCATTCCATTCATCCACATCTCAGACAGCTTCATCCGCCTTTCCGATTGGGGCTTAACCCGTATCTCGTTCACCCTGGTATCACCACTGTCGGAACGATCCACTGCAAACAATCTCGTATTTGGATCCCCCAGACGTAAGCCGTCAAGTACTGCCGGATTATGGGTCGTGATGATAACCTGTTTCCCATTCTCCTCTGCCAATGCTGTCATCTCTTTGATAAGAGCCCTGCACAAACGAGGGTTAAGACCGGAGTCTATGTTGTCAATTGCAAAAAACACGGGGGTAGCCTTGCTTGTCATCAACACTAAATAGAAGAGCAAGATCAGTGCTCCTTCATTGACGTTCTCTGCAGAGAAGAAACGATTCCTTTTCTGCATATACCGGTCATTGAAGTACAGATTGGAGCTACTTCTGCCCAGTTTATAGCCTCGATATTTCATCTCCCCCTCTGTATCATACACCAAATCGTCCAGCCAAGTTATATATCGGTTTGCTATTCGTTCCACCTGTGAGATTTCCGCCTTTGTCATCTGATACATCAGGACATCCAGTCCCTCGCCATGCAGACCTATTGGGAACAGCTTTGAAGCAGAAGACAGTCCCCGGAGAGCATCGATAGAAGGAGAGTAAATCAAGTAACGAGAATACTGCGATTCAAAATCTTCAGGAGACACGTTCCTTCCCAGATATGCATACGCATCGGCCTTCCAAGGGGTATAAATACTATCCTCATCCTTTTTCGTTATCGTATATCTTACATAACCGTCTTCATTCTCAAACCGTAACCTGATAGCGCGGGATGCCACTTTGCCATAGAAAGAATTGACCATCAGTTCCGGCATGGCTATTCTGACCCCTCTCTGAGCCATACTGTCCAATTCTATGGTATTTCCATTCTTTGCTGCCACCATACCGATTGCCTCCAGAACGTTCGACTTCCCGGAACCGTTGGCTCCAATCAGCACATTCAGCCGGCCAAGTTCAAGATCCACCTTTTCTATGGACTTGAAGTTATTTATTACTATCCTATCTATCATAACAATAGTATTATCTATTTTTACAAAATTAACGATTCTCTTCGGAAATTATTGCATAAAAGAGCATTTTTCCGATTGTTCCTATTTGCACGACCTCGGCTCCTTATCCATCAACACATCCTTTTCCCGAATCCGCAATGCCCTTAACCACGATAAATCCGAGAACATGCGTGCTCCTACTCGCTCGCAAGCAATGCCCCTCTGCCAAAATCCTGGGCATATCCGAGTTGGGACTTGAAGTCCGTGACCAGCGAATCATATCTAGCGGTGGGCTTTGTCCCAGCGATGCCATGAACCAGCTTCGTAGGGCACTGAGCGACCTGCCGTGAGTTATGGAAGCCATTATCCGTTCTCCGTGAAAAGAGTTTCATCGTTCGGTGGGACTCTTTTTTATCAACGCATAGATTTCTTAGTTGCGCTTTTGCCAGTGTTCATCCTGTGTCATGATTTTTCCCTTTCTTTCATCTCTGGATTCCTCTGATAAAAATCAGCAAGTACCCTGTTGGCCTCATCATGTATGGGATTGTTCATAACAATCGATTCCAGCACTTCCTGAGCCTGTTCCTTATTTCCTATTGCCTCATCTAACAAACCTACGCCCAATGCCTCATACACATCTCCAGCTGTCCTGAAGAAGCAGTTGTACCGCCACATCTCAGCAAACACATTGGGTTTCTGCTTTCTGCCATCCTCAATAGCCACCAGTTGTTGCAACAACAACAGATAGTGCATTGTATCTAAGCAACTTTCACAGTAATCCCTGGAGTTTAGGCCATTCAGCTTAATATACTTGAAATAACCATCCACAGCCATCTTCACCCCATCTTTAAGGAAATCCGTGTATTTGGTTTCATACCCTCTATATAAAGAGTAATCAGGGTCATACAACCATCGCTGACAAAGCATCAGCATCAAGGCACATTTCTCCGTAGGATGATTAACCGCAGCACAGTGGTTCTTTATCTCCTCCGTAACTTCATGAGACTTATTCTTATCTACAAACATTGAATGATTCTTTACCACGGTTAAATGTAACAACGCCTGGATCGAAAAGGCTGTAGGTATAATCTTCTGCTGTTTGATGATGTTGTCAAGAATGGTGGGCACGTTTATCTCGTCATCCTCTCTGCAAATAGATGGCAACATCCATAGCAGATGCCCACTATGCAAAGCAAAGATGGCATTATCCATAAACATCCCCAACAGAGAACGTTGCACCCTATCAGGGAATCCTCTCTTTGCTTGTACAAGAGCGTGTATAATGGCCGTTATCTCTTCGTCCGATGCTGAAGGTTCTCGAAGCCGCTGTTCAACATTAGCAATTATTTCTTGATACTCGCTCTCATCATGCGACATCAATTTCTTCTTAAGAGCATCTGTGGCCTCATCATAGTCGTCATTTTTCTTACGAATGGCCCGCATGATTTCGGTACAGCTCATCTCTCTCAGCTCCGCTTCCACAGGTTTCTCGCCATAAAATGTCTCGATATTTCCTGGCGTTACAATCTGTGCACCATGTATGCGGACTCTTGCAGGCAGACTTACCACCTTAAGGCAAAACACATTGTTGCAGATATAATTGAAGAAGCACAGCATATGGTTATAAGCCTTCATCAACTTATCAACGTCCAACGCATCTAGCTCGTTGTTGATTTGCTCGACTGTACTGTCCTCATCTAAATGGCCACAAGCATGATCGCGCACATCCCTGTTTTTCTTGATGTAAGCTTCCACTTGATAGCGGGCATCAAACCTAGCAAACGCACCTTCCAACATCTGCCTGTCATCATTCTTCGATATTAGCGTCAAGAACAATTTGTCAAACCCTTCTTCGTATTGAGGTGCATTCTGTTTGATGTCCGTTCTGGTAATCAGGTTGTCGTGATAGTTGTAAACCATGCATACCAGAAGCCGCTTGAACATCCGTTCAACCTCTTTTTCCACATATTTGTTGTTATGCAAGGCATACGCCATCTCCACCATCACCTCAATGCTCCTCAGACTCTGACCTTTTGCTTGTGCTACCGTTGTGCTTATCACCCCTCCTTTGTTCACGCCAAACAGGTCAAGAGCACCGTTTGTCAGATAGGCTTTGTCGTCTGCATAAAGCGACCGTAGTGTATTAGTAGCTGTAATTATATCTTCGTCACACAATCCTTTGACCGTAAGCTCAACACCCTCTATTTGCGACTGTACGTCCTTTATAATGTCAATCATACAAGCAGTGTTGGCATAGTCAACCGAACTGAAAATATTGAGACTGCCAAACAAGACATCCCCATTATCAGATTTTTGATAATGCGCCCCCAACTTGTCCCTCACGCTCCTTAGACCTTCATTGTACTGCGTCTTAACACCATCTGTCAAATGACGCACCATGGCCGTCTGAGGAATGTTATGACTCCATATCTTCGTCACATCATCCACCCGCATCATCACATATATCCCCAACAGTCTATTGCAGAAAGTGTCAGCAACCTTCGAATCTATCAGCTGCTTCACCATCTGCATTTCGTTAATGCAAAGATGTATCTGGTCTAATGACTTTGGGTTCATTATTGTAGTGTTTTTCCGTACTCAGCAAAAAGGTACTTCATATACACACATGTCTGATGATACCAAAAGAATGATAAAACAACCAAAATACCAACAACCCATATAAAATGGCCCCACGACCAACCACCGGCAAAAGCCAAATAATAGATGCCGGCTATTAACGTTGCGCCCCAAATGTGGCGTGCCATGATTGACTGATAATAGCAGCGTGATACCACATCCTTATCACCGACTTTCTGTTTGGATGTTTGTTGAAAACGATTTGCCTCCTTATTATCCACAGTATCACCCTTTGTGATTGCTCGACGCAGATCGTCAGCCAAAATAAACAGACTGCATTTCCCATTCAAGACAATACGAGAAGGTCTTGGGATACCTATCCAATAGAGAATTCTTTCCAAGCACGCCATCAGACATTCTATAAAGTAGCCAAACACAAACCCGACAAAAGGCAACAGCACTATAATGATAGCTGAAAATCTGGCAATGGCATCTTTCAGCTTTTCATTGTCGCTTATCTCGTTGAAATTAATTACAAACACCAACGCCAGCAGAAACAATCCTGGCGTAATGTACCTGAACACTTCTTGTATTCTGTCGTATTTCATACATCCTTAATTATTTTTCCGTTTCTATATCTGTAGTCAATCCCAATCCTTTATAATAGTATCCCGGAGGGCGGCTCTTAAACTTAGCATCACCATCTTTTCTCTGAGCATTGTAAAGTCCGGCCACAGGCAATAGGATAATCTGATTCGTGTAAAGATTGCCTCCTTCATGTTTATACACATACCGTTTATAGTCCTCACGATATGGCGCAAATGCTATAGAGCCACCGTAGAAGCCCGTATTACAAATAACCACATTACAAAACACTATACGCGAAATGGCCTCTGCCAGATAATAGAATGACTTCACATCCTTGTTATAGGCTATGATGAACAGGTGCTGAATCCGCCCTCTATAGATGGTAAAGCGCTCAATATCATAAAAATCAGCACATATAGCCAAGCCCATCTTGCCATATATTCCAGCATCTATCAAATACATTTTGTCGTATGGCTTCAACTCATAGCCAATCTTCTTAATGAACTCCTTCTCTTCATCCGCAAAGAAATACTTGCCATACTCAAAGTCTGGTGTAGATGTATTTCCACGGCCATTGGGCCATTTATACGGCACAAGCACAGCCGCCTTGTTCATTATCTTCTTTCCGGGCACCTCAACAAAATTTCTTCCAGCAATAACCAAGCAACCCGTTTTGTCCGACAACTTCTTCAACTGCCCATAATATCCTTTATCAAAGGCGAATTCCGGCAAGACCACCAACTGTGGCCGTACTTCCTCATCCATATTCATAATCTGCTTGAAGTACATCACAATCTCACTCCAGCACTTCTGCATCTCACTCTCCATGATGTTGTAGCCATCTTTCTCCAGACGACTCCAAGCCTGCCGGTGATCCAAATTGGTTTGTATGATGTCCACCTTCAGAAAGTCACACAGTTCACCAACTTCCAAGTCTTTCCCGGTCATTATCTTTTCAGCAAACTTCTTGTAGCTTTCAAGACTTATAACTGACAGAGTTCTATATTTATGGTCAGGCAAACTCACTCTGTTTTCTTTCAGCAGTTTAATTGATTGCTCCACATGACAAGCCATATCCTGTAGGTTGGAAATGATAGGTGGGTCCAAGTCATAGTCTAACCTCAGGTCTTTCACACCACTCCAGATGAAATACATCGTCTCACGATTTCTCTTGGAGAGGCAAGCCATCAGTATCATGTATGTATAGAATGACATATACCCCTGCTTCATCAGACCTTTGATAATTCTCTCCCATTTATACCCGTATTCCGCATCCACCAGATAATCTGTTGGCAGATGATTGAGCGTCAGCATTTGGAGCAGGATAACCCCTATGTCATATACATCGCAGTATTCACTGGGGAACAACCTGTAGTCAAATGGATAGTTCGATATGGGATATATGGTAGGTTCATATTTGGTGATATTTTCAGCCTCATCCCAATAATTGTGATTGCCTATTTCCGATACACACTCCTTTTTTATGCATAGATTGAACAGGTTAATATAGCGGTTGGTTGTAAAGTTGAAGATGTCTTTATGGTTCTCGTCCATTGTCTTAATCACTGACAGTGCCACCTTCAAGGCAATATACTCCAGGTGTTCCGTATGAAGCAACGAAGCATCGTTATATGCCATCAACTGGAACACCCATTCTGACAATGTAATGTAGCCTTCACATGCCCGTTCTATATCCCCCATTTCAAGGAATGAGGCTATCATGCCACGGTACTCTTTATTGAATGAGCGGTAAACGTCTATCACCAGATGATGTTTCTTGATGTATTCTATTACAATTGTATCTAACGAAGCATCCTTCAGCACTTCTTTCTGGAATGCAGCATTGCTCATGCATTTCAAGAACAACGATGGATAATAAGGTGATGTCGTTGAAATGCTATGCAATACTGTCTCTATGACCTCATCTTTCTTTTCAGTATTTGTTGCGGCCACAAATTGCAAGTAGAAAAGCGTCCAGAAGTCCACATCTACATGCTCTCCAAAATATAACTCTTCTGTTGGAACATCCATCGTGGCTTTATTGTTAAACACTTGTTCAAGCATCAGCACACGCTTTACAAACAAATAGGTCTCACATTCATAGTATTTGACCGGAACAAATTGTCTTTCTGTCGCATTCAGTATAGTCGTCAGTTGAAGCCTTGCATTCTCATACAATTTCAAGCCCTCTTTATGTGGCAAATCCCTCACGATGAGTAATGCAAGTCTGTTGAGCAGCATCATCCTGAGATACAGAATGTCCAGCGAATGCAACTTTGACTTAATAGCCGTTCCATCGAGTAGTTTAAAGACGTCGCTCAAAAGTTCCGGCTTATGCTTATAGCAATACTGTAGCATCCTTATCCATATCCTCGTCCGCTCTGGCACGTCTTCAATTGCTCTGACTATGAGTTTAAAGATATACCGATGTTTTCTGTCGCTATTGTTTGCAGCAGTTTCCAACAATTCATTTATCCTCTGCCGCTTTTCTTCTACTACTGATAAATCAGGCTTCTCAACATTTTCTTCTTCTGCCTCAGGAATATCGGGATACACCTCATTCCTATAGAACCACTCTTTCCACTGTTCATTTGCGGACAGTCCTCTGGTTTCAAGTTCCTTCCTTAGTTCCTGTTTCAACCTGCCCAACTCTTCATAGTCCACATCACCATGAACAAGAATACGCGAGAGCATAGTAACAGCAAATGAAATTCTTGTTTCTTTCTTAATCTCCTGATCAGAAATGTCCATTACCAGCAACTCCTGCAAGTCCGAGAACAGCATGTCAAATTCAGCCTTTGTTAACTGGTCAACATTCATATCTGCCATCTGACTCACCTTTTGCAACGTAACTGTCATCAAGGGCTGAGGATAAGCAGGATCAAGGCATTTCAACTCATCCTCTGCCTTTTCTCTTTCCACATCATTGGACGCACTCAATATCTTCGAAAAAGCCGCAGGTTCTATCTTGTCTTCATTAATGGTAAATCCGTTGTCACTCAGTAGTTTCTGATATTTCCTCACCCACTCCACCAATTCATGTTTGTCTTGCGCCAGCACAACATGGTCATCCACATATCTGAAGTGTGCAATCTTGTGATTCCCCGCAAGCCATTGGTTCACCTGAATGTCAATTCCAAGCAGAGCAAGATTGGAAAGGAAACCGGCAACCAACAGTCCTGTTGGCAGTCCCAAGGGATAAGTGCCATCCTCATTGATCTGCATGGCTTCAAGTTCCTCTTTCGTGAACCCTGTAACATCTACTTTGAAATCATGCAAAGCGTTTGTCAGTGCCCAGAATTCCTTAGTCTGTCGCTCATCATATATGACATTGGCAAGGTTTTGGGTAATAAGCTCCCTATTGATTTCAGGATAGAATTTCTCTATATCTATACCAGCCCAATATAGTTCTGCCCCATTCAACTCTTCAAAATACTTCTCTTCCAAATAGTACAGTTTCTGTTCCGGAAAACGTTCATTATCTTTGAGCAACTGTTCCTCCTCTTCGCTCAGATCCACATCTTTCTGGGTTTGTCCTTTTGCTCTGCTCATCAGTTTGATGGTCAAGGAAAGCAACTTGCGATAGCGCGGCCATGTCATTGCCCACTTTTTGTAGATGCGGTCTCTGGTGTTTCTGTAGTTTCCTGCCTGTAATTCTCGCTTGCCGTCCACATCCCTGTACCACACCCTTACATCAGTACGGTTACCAAAACTCCAGCCAGGCATCCTGCGCTCAACATACTGGGCTATCACATTACAATAAGCTATCCATACCAACTGGTCCTCAATGTATACATGGAAATATTGTCTCACCCTAAGTTCGTTAACTTTCCCATTCTCATCCTTGGATGCACCTTTCGGGAACGGAAGTGGCCTAAGTGGTCGCATGTGATAAGTGCCATTCACCAATCGTTCGTGAAGATCATCCAGTTTATCTTTTAGTTGGAACTTATACGCATACAACTCCATAACATCGCACCAGTCATCCTGATGCGAGATCTCTCCTTCCAGTTTTTCCCATGCCAGCATCAAGTTGTTGATATTGGCGATGTCATTAACCAAATCTGAGTTCTTCATGAGCTGCGTAATAATCGCCAATATCCTTTGACCCGTCTTCCAGTTGCAATTCTTTCACAACAGCCAACCGTTTTCCCATCTTTTCTTTTATCTCCTTCAGCAAGTTTTTGCCGGGTTTGTCATTGTCAGGACATATAAAAACAGTAAAGTAACATAGCATATCCACATATTCCTCCTTGAAAGCAGATACACCTGCAACAGCCACTGTATTATCAATGCCGCATGACATTGCGGCCAAGGCATCTGTTACCCCCTCGGTCAGTAGCACCGCACTCCCTTCCGGAAGGTCATTTAGTACGGATGCATTATATAAATTGGTCTTTGAGTCCTTAATAAACCTAAATCTTGACGGATACTTTCCAATGACAGGTTTAAGATAGCGGCTTTGTATATTGACAAGTTTTCCCGACTGGTCATAAAACGGGAAAAGAAGGCAAGGTACGTTCCAAGTTAAGATATAGTCATATTTCCCCACAGAAATGATATGATTATCCAAGAGTCTTTTTGCCCCAAATTGGGTCAATAGCTTTTGTATCATTTCAGCAGCATTGTCCACTGCCCTTACTTTCATTTTCTCATAGACCTCTTTCTTTATCTTCCTCTCTTCATCAAGGAATTTTAAAGCCTGTGGCGTAAGTGTAGTATTGGCAACAATCCATTCCAACACATCACTGTCAACAATTTTTTTCCCAGCTTCTTTATCCTTAGTGGCCTTTGGTCGCTTTACTTTCTTCCACTTCCATCCTTCGGGCTTAGGCGTGATATTAAACTCCACTTCCAACCATTTGCAGGCTTTCTCGTATCGTACTTGAAAT
>Ga0247611_10011241_pt1 | contig 10354 bp, 16 predicted proteins | sample 177DNAGHGhighgp2_FD_192422 | JGI IMG/M metagenome (GOLD analysis project Ga0247611, IMG submission 192422) | Sheep rumen microbial communities from Palmerston North, Manawatu-Wanganui, New Zealand - 1770 DNA GHGhigh gp2 | ecosystem: Host-associated > Mammals > Digestive system > Stomach > Rumen... | reverse complement strand
CATTGCTAATTTCTGATATTCATTTCCTGTCATTTACTCATCCTCCCACTCCTCATCATGTTTATAAAACGGACACTGTGGACATCTTTTTACCCACTCTCCATTATCATTAGTGTAATAATCATCTCCATATCCACCACATTCGTAGCAGTAATCGTCTTCGTCAATTTCGATCTGAGCATCGTCTATCATTTACCACTACCTCCAATTCTAGTTAATTCCATCTCCTGAATACGCCGGGATAATACTTTTTTCACGCTAGATAGAAGTTCTTGTGCATTTTCTACTTTTGCTTTCATTGTTTTATATGCTCTTGTATAACTTGATGATACAATAAACTGCTCCTGACTTGCTAACTCTGCCAAACTATCTTTATCCGCTACCGTTCCCTTGTCTTGACTTGCTCTTGCCGTATGGTACATTTCTTTATATACTGCTTTTGCTATATCATCACGAATACCTAACTGCTCTGTCATCCCGCCCGCAAAATATATGTATGTAGAAAGATTCAAACAAAAATCATCCAGTTCATCTGTTGTCGGCGGATTTTCTCCGTCTTTCAAACAATCTTTTATAAACGCAACATAATTATCCAAATCTTTACAGTACGGACGTATAATACCATTTACTATTTCATCAATGATTAAAGACTTACTTTCCACATCTTCTTTAATATCGTGAATTTCATCCAATTCCTCATCCGTTAGATTGAATTTCATCTTTTTGATTCTCCCTTTTCACAAGTCTCCATCTACGCACTTGAATAGCTTGTACAGACCTTTCCAACATTAATGACAACTCATTATCAGATACCTCATGTTTTACTACTAACTCATCCTCCCACTCTTCCCACTTTTTAGGAATGTATAAACTGGAACCCGTCCTATCACGATACCGCTGTTTTTGCTTTTTACGTGTTTCACGATATTTATCTAAATTCTTATAATCTTTACGCCGACAACTCATCTAAAAAAGTCTCCATATCATAATCAAAGAAAACTCTTTTCTTTTTTCCTTTTATTTCTATGATTTTATCAATATTATTAAATCTATGGTAAAAATCGTATCTTATACTTTTATCGTTTAATCTTTGCATCCTTTCTAATACGCCGATAGGGATATACTTTGTAACATCTTTATCTACCCACCAACAAATAACTCCGGCAAAGACACCTTCTATCTGCGATTTTTGTAAAAGTCCGTTCCATTGCGTATCTGTAATATTACTAAACGGTAAACTTGCTCCATGCACAGATTTACATTCGATATAATATTCATAAGGCTCTCGGTATACTATGAAATCGCAGATGTTTTGACTTCCTTTAAATCCATTGGTTTGATCGTGAAGTCTGTCTATAGATACACCGGGAACTTTTTGAAATGCTTCTTTAATTACATTTTCAAACTTCTTTCCTCTGTTTTCAGTCAATTATCCATCCTTTCTGCATTGAGTTTTATACATACAATAACTACATGCTTTCTTTAATACATTTTCCGGTTTAGGTGGTGCTATCATACGTTTCACATATCCATCACACTCTTCAATATAACCAATTAAATCAGCTTTCATTTCTGGAGTAACCTTAAACAAGAATGATTTCATATCAAGTACATCCCGATTGATATATACAAATATCACTTCATCTAATTTAAACGCCAATGAATAAGCAACAGCTTGATTATAGTGAGAATTATCTACGTCTTTTCTGTTAATAAATTTATAACCGCTTTCGGTCTTTAATTCCAAAATATAATAATGTCCTTTGTATTTGATGATACCATCACACATAAAAGACATATTAAGATTTTTATGGTATAATTTTGTTTCCATTCCATTCTTGGAAACGATTTCAAGATAATCAAGATTTCTACTTTTGACGAAATCTGCAACATCTATATATTCACAGTCCATACCATTTTCTTTCATCTGTTCAACTGCTGTCTGAACACGGACGTGAATGTCAGTACCGCTGTTACAAATACCAACTAATGAATAACTTGAACTAGATTCGTCTGGCTGTACTCCCATTATCTGATAATAACTTGCTCGTATACAATTCATGCCAGATGGCTTATATGTCTTACTTGGTAATCTACTGCTTTTATCCGCAGTCATTTCTATTGACCGCTTCAAGTCATTCAAAAAATCTTGCTCTGGTGGTAACGTTTCCTTGACTGTTTCAATTAGTCTACATACGTTTTTAAGTGAATTTCTAGCCATTACAAAACTCCTCTGATAATATTTGTGGATAAGCAAACAAGTCCGATTAACATCTGATTAACTGTTGTGGTTAATGGTAAATCCACACCAGTTTCTACAGCGTAATCACAAGAACCGACTGCACCAATAATTACAAATATTCCAATTACTGTTAATGTTGTTATTAAAGCATTTAAGATTTTGAGTTTCATTTTTTATCCCCTTTATTTTTTCTTTTATTATACTACACAATTTAAAATATGTCAATAAAAATCGTAACTATAAATAAACAGTCTCGTTATCTATAGTTACGATTTTATAACTTTAATTATTCTTCCATATCATCCTCAAGCAATGCTACAATAATAGTGATGTTTCCATCCGTCATCTTAATAGCATTATCTTCACCATAACACAATTCAATCACATCATTCTGAATGGCTTTGATTTCCTGTATCAACATCTGAATATCAATAGAACAGGTAAAGTCTTTGAAATTTTCACTGGAAACATAATCAATAATCTCTACACCACTTGCGGCTTTAGAAGATACCTGAAGTCCATTCGGAGTAAATGTAAGATGAATTGCATTTTTATCATAAGTTCCAACAAACAAGGAAAGTCTGTCAAGAAGCTGTAAAATAGCATTTTTAGGAATTGAACAAAAACTATCCATCTCTGTATCTACTAATCCCATGATAGCATCAATGGCATAGTCTTCGATACCTTCCATAAATTTACCATAAACGATACAATCTGATGTACTACATACAATGTCGTTTTGGGTCATCTGAACAGTTATTTTCTCTGAATTCATAACAGACAATAACTCCATAAATTCAGGACTAACTAATCTTGCTTCATCAAACAATTTAACATCCATACTTGCAATCTTATATGTATCTGTAGCTACAACTTGATCCCCAACATAATATCCTGTATAACAAGGATTTTCAAGTGTAACAGCAAGTGCGGGTTTAATTGTATCCAAAATAACTTGAATAGTAGTTCTGTTAATGGTCTTTTCTACAGCATTGCTCAAATTTAAACTACTTACAGGGTCAGGATATTTTATCGGTTCTCCATTTTCATCCAACGGTAATTCAATCTTATAATTACCGTTTCCCTTCACTTCAAGTGTATATACACCTGATTTCACTTCAAGTGAAACATTTTCACAAGTCATTTTAGAAATCAACTTAGAAAAAGTATTAGCATCTACTACTACATAAAAATCATCTGCTACTACCTTATCTTCTACAACATATAAATAGTTCGTTGCATCTGTAGTGATAAGAGTAAGTGTGTTATCTTTCACTTCAATAGCCATAAGACTTGTAAGAGGGATTAACTTGTTATTGCCAACACCCTTTACAGCACGTGATACCATTTCTTTCAGTTTTTCAGTTTTTAGCGTCAGCTTCATTTTTCTTCCTCCTTAACCAACTGTGATACACGATACATCATCCATATTATAAACACAAATCCACTGATGCTTATAAATCACTACAAAATTGTGATCTATATAATCATAATCAGTCCAGTATTTCTGTGGAATCGTGTCCAATTTTCCGTCTTTAAAATAAATCCTGATTGTCTGTTTCTTATGCTTTTTCTTCGCCATCTTTCTTTCTCCTTTACATGTACGCCATTCGTGTATATGCTACATCTCTCCAGTGAGTAGAGAAGTAACTATCCAATCTTTCCTGTACAGTCATACCTGTCATAGTTCTATAGGTAGAGTAATCATGTTTATTTACATGTTTTAATCCACCACGCTTCATACGACTATGTGCTACTGATCTATCTAACTCTCTGGTATGTACTTGTTCCGATACTCTTCTTGACTTCTGCATTGCTTATCTCCTCCGTGTGAAAAAATAGAAAAATGGTGTATCTAACAATGCTAAAACAAACTTAATACAATACTGACCAATCATCAATCCAATTAAATCATTTCCCTTCATCCCTAATCCAACACCAAATCCAATACCAATAAATATAACAGTATCAATAATTTGGCTTGTCATTGTACTACCGTTATTCCACATCCATCTTTGCTTATTATATTTCTCCTCACCAAACTTTTTCTCTGCCCAATCTTTTATCTTATGAAAAATAAATACATCCCATGTTTGAGAACAACAATATGCGATCAAACTACCAAGCGTAAACCATCCTAAACTATTAAGAGTCGTATAAGTATCACTTCCAACAAACCACGGTTTAAAAATAATAGGAGTTAAAAATATCAATCCTGTACATAATACCTGTGCGATAAGACCAATAATTACAGCGAAATTTGCATCTTTCTTTCCCCATATCTGACTTATAATATCTGTAGATAAAAATGTCATGGCATACGCTAAAACAGCCGCAGGAGCAAGTAACTGAATTTTACCAATATACAAATTAGTTAAAATCATTCCATTACTGCTTATAATGTTAGCTGTCAACAATGATGTTACAAAAATTACAATCAACACAATAAGATTTCTTTCGGTTTTTTTCATTGAGGTTTCCTCTCTTTCTTAAAATAATGATTTTTTAACATTATTACCCTTAAATTGTATTTTTGAAAATCTATCACTCATCCATAAACCATTATAAATAATTCGATTATTTCTACTACTAGATAAATCATCAATCGTAAATCCGAACTCATCTAACGAATTATAAAACATAGATAAAGAATTAGCAAATAATCGTAAATAATAATTCGGTTCATATTTTCTCTGTTCAGTTACATATACCATACCATTATCAGTTAATATACCACCTGTCACACCAGTCATTATCCATGATGTAGAATCTGCACTTGTTATTGGAAACTCTTCAAGAAGTTTACGTTCCGTCATACCAAATGTGTGTACTTTAACCTTTGAATTAGAGGATAATCTAATAATATTAAAACACATATTCAAAAAATTCCTTCTAACTTCTGTCGGTTTTCCTACCAATCCTCCTAATGCTATATATGGGATCGGTTGTCCATCAGAATCTTTCCATTCCAACGCCATTTTTAAATATTCTTTTGGTTCACCAATATGAAATGTATATAATAACTTCTTAGGTGAAATAACACGATCACGCATATATAAATAATTTAACCAAGATTCATAACCAGATTTTTTAACATTCTTCTGGGAAAAAATCTGGTTTCTATCACCGGGAATGACATCCAACTGACCAAACAAGTCAATACTATTATCATTTTTATTAAGCCAATATATATACATGTCAGTATTTATTTTTACACCTTTTGTCCAAGCACTAAACGCACCACTATCAACAAAAGATTTCCCATTTAAAATGGTATGTGGTATTGATATAACTTTATCTGGATTATATATATAACTAAATAATAAATTTGAATTAACCAGTCTACTTAATACTTCTGGATGTTCTTGTTCTGCACCTGCGAGGTATAAAATCATATTGATAATTCCTCACCATACCATTGTTTAGTTACTGAAACATCGCATTTAATAGGAATTGTTAATCCACTTTCTGCCGCCTTTGCCATAAGCATTGCAAATCTTTTCGAACATTCTTTTACATTCTCTTCTGGACATTCTGCTATTAACTCATCATGTACAGGTATAAGAAGTCTGAATCCTAATTCTTTTAATCTTTCATCATTACCGACTAAAATCATTGCCAACTTACTCATATCTGCGGCTGAACCTTGGATTCTAGCATTAACACATTGTCTTTGTGCATCTGCTATTTTTGCTCCGTTATCAACAATCCATATTCCTTCTTTGTTTGCTTCTTCAAAAATTTTACGCTTTTGTCCGAAATAACAATTTCGTAGTTTTCTAATATAGCGTTTCTGCACATCTTCCGGGACATCCGTTTCTGCATCTTCATCTCCAGAGCCAAAGTCAAGCAAATCAGTGTCGGGTCGTACTCCGTCTTTCCACTTAAACTCAAACTCAGACAACTGCAAATCAGGCAATCTTCTCTTTCTGCCCCACAGGGTAGTAACATATCCTTTTTCATAAGCCATATCCAAACTATCTTGTTCAAACTTCGGTATTGCAGGAAATCCCTTAAATACAGAATCTTTTATTGCTTGTGCTTTTTTTGTAGTTGTTCCCAACTGCTCTGCAATAGAGGGCACTCCTCTTCCGTATAGACAACCTAAAAGTATACTTTTTGCTTGTGTTCTTCTTTCCTTACCTTCTTTATTCACAGTTCCATCTGGACGAAATTCAAGGCAATTATCGTACGTTGTGTTAAAGGACAACGCGGCAATTTCTGCATACAAATCTTTCCCTTCTTGATATGCTTTAATCATCTTTGGGTCACCACACATCTGAGTCATGACCTTTGGTTCTTGCTGGCTGTAATCCGAGGACATAAGCACATAACCATCTGATGCTACAAACATTTTTCTAATGTCTTTATTGTGCGAGGGTATGTTCTGAAGATTTGGATCTGAACTACTAAATCTTCCTGTATCTGCTCCATATTGATTAAAACTACAATGTATTCTTCCATCTTTCGGATTTACACATCCGGGCAATTTATCAATATAGGTAGATACTAACTTTGACATTTCCCTATAATCAAGTATTGCTTTTGTTATAGGACTATCAATCTTCTGTAAAATTGCTTCTCCTGTTCCTCTTGGACTTTTCGGGTCCGGTGGTTCAATCTGCATTATATCATATAACAAAATTGCAATCTGTGTAGGACTTCCAATATTGATAGGAGTATCTAATTTATGATTCGGATTTTTCTTTTTATACTCTTCTATCTCCTCATCATATACAGAACACACTTTATAAAATTCCTGTGTCTTTTCTTCAAGTAGTCTATTATATTTCTCAGATAACTTCTGCTGATAATCAAAATCAAATTTTACACCGTTATCTTCCATATCACAAACTACTTTAATACACGGCATTTCAATATTGAAAAATACCCACGACACACCATTCATACCGTTTCTATCTTCATTCGGCTTTGTCTCGTCATAATATAGATACTGTTTCTGGTACTGATACAGTTCATACGTGATAATAGCATCATGTGCGGCATAAAGATAAAAAGTATTGATAGGAATTTTATCCGCTGTTATTCCTTTAAATAAAGCATCGAACTTAAATTCATCTTCTTTTCCATCAAGAACATATTTTTGGTGAAGTGCTTTAAGTCCTTTTGACTCCTCATTTTCATTCATCAATCGTCCGGCTAAATAACAATCCCATGTACAGTAAATATCTTTAACACCTAGTTGATTTCTTATCACACGCATATCAAATTTGGCATTAAACATAATAACATCTGGATGATATTCAAGTAACAACTTTAGCTGATTTGCCACCTGCGCTTCAGTCAATTGATTATCAACTCTTACACCAGTTACATAAGAAACATGATTTATTGGAACATAAGCAGCCTGCATATGTGGTGTATAAATACAAAGGCCAACAATCTTATCTAAAATTGGATCAAGTCCTGTTGTTTCAGTGTCAATACTAATCACATTATTATGGGCACATTCAGCAAAGTAATTACTCAGTTTTTGTTCATCTGTAATTACTAAATAATTATCCTTGAACTTTCCAAGATGCTTTTCCACCATTGCCTTAATCTGATTTATCTGTCCAAGCACACCACTACCTTTTACAGTAGTGGGTGCTTTAACTTTGGACTTAGACTTTCCGGCAATAGTTTTATCTTGTTCTCTTCCCGGTCTTTTTGGAACACTAAATAGTGCCATTTTAATCCTCTCCGAATATACTCATAAATACTGAAATAACATCACCTGATGCATCATGATTATTCTTAAAAAACTTTTCACATTTCTTTATCTTACTAGTAAGTGCATCTACCTGTGACTTCAGCTTCTTAATTTCTTCATCTTTCCTCCAACTTTCCCGCATATAATAATCTTTTGACTTCTCAACTTCCATACGGGACTCAATTAAATCACGGTATTCATCTGTTCCAATAGTAACAGTTCCGATCACACTATAAACTTTCTTCTCCTCATCCATTAGAATGTCTCCCTTCTTCGATTGCTTGCTGGTGTCCTACGTGTTCCTCTTCTATCTTCATCAAAAGGTGGTTCCTCTCTTGATTCAGATCTTCTTCTTACAGGCGCTTCATCACCTTCGGGCGGAAAATAGTCGTTTTCCAAGAAAAACTCCATATCATCCGCAGTCTTATCCAGTACAAGTTTACCAAGAATCTGGGTCTGCTCCGGTAAATCTTCCAGTGTCGTTTCATCTTTTCCAACTTCATAAATTTCGTAGGTAGTAGAAGTTTCTCCCTTTTTACCGTTACGTTCTATTTCGAATTTATGGGAAACAACATCCGGATATCTAGCGCAAATTGAAGAAATCTTAGAAATAAACTTCTTGCCCCTCTCCCATACCTGAACTCTATCTTCATCAATGTTATAGATAGGAACAAACAACTTTGCCGTGGTATACTTATTTGCCCTACAGAACGGACAAACGTCTTTCGGCTGATTATATTCCCTTAAACAATTGACGTATCTTTTCTTTCCGTCAATTTCTACTTCATGTACAGCATATCCAGTTACATCATCTATGCTATTGTACATAAACCGGACTGTCGCAACGTCCTTGTCATTCTTGAGACTAAAATAGCCTCCACCACCCTGTCCACCGTAATGCTCTGCTTCATTGTAGTTAAATCTGGCCATCTTGTAACTCCTTTCAATATGTTCTTAGTTGTCTTTCGACATTATTATTGTACTACACATTTACTTATATGTCAACTATTATTTTAAAAAATTTCTTCTAAATTTCTCAGTTCCTCTTTAGTACACTCATTTGCGTCTTTTCTCCCTTTTGGAAATATATACTCCGTTATAATCTTGGTATTTTGCATATTTTGTCTTATCCTCTGTCTTGCCGCCATACCACGTTCATCTGAATCTGTTGCTAGTATTATCTTTCTACATGGTAATTCTCTTAATTGTTTAAACTGTAATTCATTACCAAGTCCATTTAATGCTACTGCATCTTTTCCTACTACCCAAAATGATAACGCATCTAACATAGATTCAGTTACTATAACTTCTGTCGGATGACTTCTTGGTTTCTGTCCATATACATCTGTCATAAATGGTGGATACTTTTTATTTAACTCATACAATCCATAAAGTGGTTTTTCTACTCCTTCCGGGTAATTAAAGAACTTAGTTTTAACAGAACGCCTCGCAACAAATAAACAATTCCCGCTAATATCACGGACAGGAAAAGTGAGACACTGAGTATCACGATCAAAGCCAATATCAAATAACTCAATAATCTCATCTGTTAATCCTCTTTTATACATATAAGGATGAGTATATCTATATTTATTTAATTCTTCTTCTGTAATATATCCCTTATTTCCAATAGAACTGTCCATATTCTGTTTGCCCACAACACCATACAAAGTATTCCTATTCCTATTAAAATCGAGTTTGACATCTTTCCTCTCCTCCACTTGTACCGTTGCAAAATTTTTTAGTAACCACTGCCATCCAAACTTACCTACAATATCATCTGTATAACCAAAACAATAGGATATTACTTCCTGTAAAGAATGGACTTCATTACAGGCAAAGCAGTGAAACATTCCATCTTCTTTTCTTAATCCGGCTGATGGTCTACGTTCCATACCGTTTGCGTGATACGGACAACAGATTTGAATGTGAGTCGGCCCTTCTTTATACTTCTGTATCAACTGAATGTTATTGACTCTTAATTGACTAATTAACTCTTGTAATATAGTCAATAAGTCAACATTAAATTGAACATCATTTATCTTCATCCTCTACTTCCTCTTCAAGTCCTATCTCTCTTATCCATCTTTCTAATTTCTCTTCTGCTTGAATCTCAGCTTTTGATTTAATAGTACACATATCTTCGTTACAATTATTATTCATGATTATTACTCCTCTCCCACTCTAATTTTTTATTACTCAACTTTGTCTGCTGAGTCCTTAATGTTGACAACTTCTTTTTATATCTATCCGGGTAGCAAAGATGAATTAACTCTTCAATCTGTCTCACATTAAAATCAATACCACTATAATCTTCTCTTAATTCTGCACTCTCAAACAACCTGTCCATAAACAAATTGAATTTTGTATTTTCCGCTTTAATCTGATTATAAGAGCCT
>Ga0247611_10011240_pt1 | contig 10354 bp, 13 predicted proteins | sample 177DNAGHGhighgp2_FD_192422 | JGI IMG/M metagenome (GOLD analysis project Ga0247611, IMG submission 192422) | Sheep rumen microbial communities from Palmerston North, Manawatu-Wanganui, New Zealand - 1770 DNA GHGhigh gp2 | ecosystem: Host-associated > Mammals > Digestive system > Stomach > Rumen... | reverse complement strand
CGATCCTTTTCGGCTCCAGCTCGTCCACCACGCCGAAGAATCCGGCGAGCGGGCCGTCGTTTACCTTTACGCGGTCGCCGACATCATAGCCGACGACGATCTCCTGATGCTCGACGCCGAGATCAAGGATCTCCTGCTCGGTCAGAGGGACGGCCTTGCCGTCGCTGCCGACAAAGCCGGTCGCGCCGCGGACGTTGCGGATCAAATGCCAGCTTTCGTCCGTCATGATCATTTTTACGAGCACGTAACCGGGGAACACCTTGCGCTCGACGGTCTTTTCGCCGGCGTCGGTATACTCGGTAACGGTCTCCATCGGGATATTGACCTCCCGAATCAGGTCGGTCATTTTCCGGTTTTCCGCAGCCTTCATGATCGCGGCGGAAACCGCGTTTTCATACCCGGAATAGGTATGAACAACGTACCATTTTGCCTCTTCAGCCATGTGCTTAACCCGCCAGCTTGATCAGGGCGTTCACAAGACCGCCCGCGAGCAGATCAAAGCCCCACAGCACCAGCGCGGAAGCCACCATCACGACGACGGAGACGAGCGTGTTGTTGAAAAGCTGCTGCCTCGTGGGCCAGATCACCTTTTTCAGTTCGCTCTTCATCTCGCGGAACCACTTCGCGACTCTCTTGAAAAAGCCGGGCTTGGTGTCGTCCTTCTTAACGGCGGTAACGGCCTTGGCAGGAGCGGTGTTCGTCTTCTTTTCTTCAGCCATTTCTACGCGTCCTTTCAGAAGTTACTTGGTTTCCACATGCTTGGTATGCTTTCTGCAGAAGGGGCAATACTTGCTGCGCTCCAAACGGTCGGACGTATTCTTCTTGTTCTTGACCGTGTTGTAGTTCCTCTGCTTGCATTCGTCGCATCTGAGTGTGATTTTAACTCTTGCGTCTGCAGCCATTCTTTCGGCACCTCCTATTTTATTTACCCGCCTTTTCTGCGCGGGCATTGCCTCCCTGTATGATGGATCGAGGGGCGTTTGCACGGAAATGAGCGCACAAAAAGAAACCTCTCGTCCGACAGGTAAAATGAAGTATAGCACAGCGCCCGCGCTCGCGTCAACCATTTTTTGCACGAATTTTTGCGCTTTTTTCAAGGCTTTCCGCCCTTTTGCCAACCCTGCCGCTATCTTGCGTCGGGTAGTGCTTTTCAAACACAAAATATGTGATATACTATTATAAATAAGATATTCATTTTTGAAGATCAAAACGGAAAAAGGAGAAACAGCAATGCGGATCATGGCGATCGATTACGGCGACGCGCGCATCGGTCTGGCGGTGTCGGACCTCACGGGCATCCTCTGCGGCGAGGCCTGGACGATGGAGGAATGGAACATGGAGCGCGCGTCAAAGCGCATTGCCGAAGAGGCGGCGAAGCGCGACGTAGGCACGCTGGTGCTCGGGCTGCCGAAGAACATGGACGGCACCGAGGGCCCGCGCGCCGAAAAGAGCCGCGCCTTTGCCGAGCTGCTGCGCGCCGACAGCGGTCTGGAGGTCGTGCTGTGGGACGAGCGGCGCAGCTCGATCGAGGCGCACGCGATCCTGCACGCGGCGGGGAAAAAGGAAAAGATCCACCGCCGGACGGTCGACGCCGTGGCGGCCAGCCTGATCCTGGAGGGCTATCTCGGCAGCCGGCGCTGAAAACAGCGATACGGTTTTAAGCGGCACCCCGGCCGCGGCGCTCGAAAAACGCAGAAACGATCTTGAGGAGCATCCATGCCGCGGCGCTCTGAAAAACGTCGCTCGAAAAGAAGAAAAATGTGGCAAAAGGCGGTCTTTGCTCGCGCGCAAAGGCCGCCTTCGGTTTTGGAAAAGCAGAAAGTTTTATCCTCCGTTATTTTGCATCGCGCCGCACATACTGAAAGTTGCGAAACGAAAAGCAAGCGAAATGCGGGGAGGAACGGGATATGATAAAAAAGAAGATCGCGGCGGGGCTCCTCTGCGCGCTCGTCTTTGTCATGACGCCGTGCGGCGTGTGGGCGGAGGAGCTGCTTGTCGGCGGCCAGGCGGTCGGCATCGAGATCAGCTCCGACGGCGTGATCGTCTCCGGCTTTTCCACGGTCGAGACCGAAGCGGGCACGGTCTCGCCGGCCGAGGAGGCGGGCTTCAAGCCCGGGGATCTGATCGTGGAGATCGACGGCGAGACGATCCGCACGGCCGAGGATCTGATTGCCGCCGTGGCGCAGCTCGGCGGGAACGAGGCGACCGTCGCCGTGCTGCGCGGCGGCGAGACAGTGCGGCTCCGCGTGCGCCCCGCGCTGTCGCCCGGCGGCCAGTGGCTGCTGGGCATGTGGCTGCGCGACGGCGTTTCCGGCGTCGGCACGCTCACATTCATCGAGCCGGAAAGCGGCCTGTACGGCGCGCTCGGCCACAGCGTCAACGACGAGAGCAGCGGCCAAAGCGTCCCGCTGCGCGAGGGACGGATCTGCGCGGCCGAGATCGTGGGCGTCAGCCCCGGCACGCCGGGCACGCCGGGCGAGCTGAGCGGCAGCAGCGAGAACGGCGCGTCGATCGGCAGCGTGGAGAAAAACACTGCCGCCGGCATCTTCGGCCACCTCGCCGTGATCCCGGGCGGGCGGCTGATGCAGACGGGGCAGATCCGCACCGGCGCGGCCAGCATCGTCTCCACGCTCTCGGGACACGAGACGCGCGAATACGCCGTGGAGATCGACCGCGTCTATTCCGACGGCGGGCACACGCGCGCGCTGCTGACGGTCACGGACGCCTCGCTCGTCTCGGGCGCGGGCGGCATCGTCCAGGGCATGTCCGGCAGCCCGATCATCCAGGACGGCAGCATCGTCGGCGCGGTGACGCATGTGTCAGTTACCACATGATACCCACCGAAAAACAGGCGTTTCCTCACACGATATTACATAGTCACGGGATACAAAAGCGAGAATACGGAAAAAGCAACAAGAGCGCAGCGTCACGGCTGCGCTCTTGCTGCTTCATTTGTCTGATTGCATGATTATGGCCGCAAAAGACATACAACAATTCTTTAGATTTAATAGTTGACAAAATAGGGAATTTTTAGTAATATAGGCGCAGAAATATTTTGGAGGTTTAGCATGAACCATTTCGATCTGAAATCTGATCTGATTACGCCCTCTGTTGCTCTGAAGCTTGTCCCTGCATTTGTTTCCGCTTATGAACTTGCCGCCTCTGCGGCTAACGAAATTGAGTTTCTCGGTGGAGAACTGCGGTATCAGATTCTTCCGCATCTCCGCAACTGGGCGGTCGAGTTTGAACTGGACAGGCGGGCGCGCTTGGGCTTGATCCCGTTTTCCAGTAGCTTTGAGAGCAACTCAAGGAACAATCACAGACATCTTGAACTTCGGAAAGGCAATGTACTTCTTACGATAAGCCAGACGCATCACTGCATCGATCTTCCGCGTGATTGCGTGTTTCGTAACGAGCACTGCGAAAATGGGCAGTATTGCTTGGAAGGCTTCGAGGAAAAAGTTGACACCGCCAGCAAAAACATTTATGCTATCCTTACGCATGGTCAGGGCAAATCTGCTCCGGGCTTCATCCTCTGTGGCGTCCCTGCGCCGGATATGAAAAAGTGGTCCCAGGCGGTCAACCTTTATGATGTTGTTCGCAATCTTGAGCTCGTAGACGATGCGCCTGTTACCGAAGAAATCCACCTGGGGTACAGAGAGTCCGTGAAAAAGAATATTACCAATGCTTGATGGGAGGCTTTAGACAATGTCTAGGCAATCCAAAATTGCTCAAAAAGAGCCTTTGGTGCCGGAAAGGATACGAGAAGCTCGGCTTGCAAGGGGCATGTCGGCAATAGATCTAGCTAGCGCAATTGGAGTATCCAGGCAAGCAATTTCAAAATATGAGCTTGGAAGTGCCGAGCCTAGTTTTGCAGTCCTTGAGGCTCTTTCTAATACCCTTAGAATGCCTATTTCTTTCTTTTCAAAACCACCTGAGGCCGGAGCAAACCGGGGAACGACCTTTTACCGCAGCTTAAAAACCAACGCGGCACGTGCAAAAGACATTATGGCGACCAAGAGTGAGTGGGCTTCAGAAATAGCAAGTTTTGTAGAGCGAGGAATAGTTTTTCCTGATGTGGATATCCCGAGCCTTCCCGAAGAATTCAATAATGCAGAAGCATTTTCTGACGAGGAAATAGAAGATATTGCGGAGTATGTTCGACGCTGCTGGAAATTAGGGAATGGCCCTATCCCTAATATTTCGAGGACGCTTGAGGCCCACGGGGTTGTAATCTCCACCATAAAAACCGGATGCGAAGAAACTGACGCTTGTTCATGCTTCATAGATTCTCGCCCATTCATTTTCCTGGATACACAAAAGGAGTGCGCCGTACGAACAAGATTTAATCTCTCACATGAACTTGGGCACCTTATTTTGCATGGCGGGATCTCGCAGAGTGACATTGCAGACAAAAAAGAGCAAGATCGAATTGAAAAAGAAGCAAACCATTTTGCTTCGTGTTTTTTGCTCCCAAGAGAATCCTTTCTGCGAGATATCCGCTCAACATCGCTGACTTCCTTCCTGCCGTTGAAGAAAAAATGGAAGGTTTCTATTCAAGCTATGGTATATAGGTGCAAGGAACTTGGCGTTTTTTCAGATAGCCAGATGATCTATATACAAAAACAAATATCTGCAAGGCGCTGGAGAAAAAACGAACCGTTTGATGATGAGTGGCCCTGTGAAGAACCAATCGTACTAAGGACTGCGGTCAATATGCTTGTTGACCGAGGAGACTTTTCTAAAGAGGATTTTAGTTCAATCCTTAGGTTCCCTGCGTTAGATATCGAGGAGATTTGCTCTTTGCCAGAAGGATTTCTAAGCGAAAGGGAACAGGATATGCCAATAATCATTGATTTTGCCACAAAAAGGCAGATCTAACCGAAACAATACAATATTGTTGTCCTTTAGGGAAGCATGTTTAAGAAGCATGCTTCCCTTTTCGCGTAGAAGCTATTCCAATTTAATCACAAGGAGGCGGACAGAACGCATGAGAGCACTGGTTGCTCAAGAAGGGGGCTTTTCTTTTTACCGGGTTCCCCGGCAGCTTGTCAAGGGGCGGGAGTATCGCCCGCTGTCGCCTGCAGGGAAGCTCCTGTTCGGCTTGCTGCTTGACCGCGTGAGCCTGTCCGTCAAGAACGGCTGGCGGGACGAGGAGGGCCGGACGTATGTGTATTACGCCATTGCCGAGATCTGCGAGGACTTCGGCTGCAGCCGCGTCACCGCCGGGAAACTGCTTTCGGAGCTGGAGCGGATCGGTTTGATCGAGCGCAAAAAGCAGGGCCAGGGCAAGCCGGATCGGATCTATGTCCTGCAATTTTGTGCTTGAACCGGACTTCTAGACTTCCCAAAAGGAAACTTCTAGACTTCCGCTTTCCCGAAGTCTGGAGGTTAAAATCTTTTACATCAAGAAGCCAAAAACTTATGCCCTAATAAGACTGATGGAAAGAAACTGATAGAATTATACTCAGGGATCTATCCATCTATCTATCATTACTGCTAATCTCCGCGCCGAAAGCAGAAGTCTGAAACCTGAAATGTGTCTCACCGTGAGACAAGATTTTTTACACGAAGAAAGGATTGGCAGTTTATCACTTATATAATCCTTGCACTTTCCAAGGCACGAGATGCCACTCCCCGTTTTTCCTCCACGGAAGAGCGGACTTTTTGTTTTCGTCTTGATATATGCTTCCAAATTCCAATGGCTCGGAAATTAGCTTTCCATTTTCTTCCCAACTAACTTGTACCAGTATTCGAGTCATGGCGCATCCTCGCTCCTCTATTTCTTTGATTTCAAAGGAGCGGAAATTCTTTTGAGCAAACATTTTCCGACATTCTCCGGCACGTTTCTTTTCGGACTGCTCGTATGAAAAAAGTCTTTCGAGATGTGAAGAAAGGGCTCCGTAGTTTTTTGCTCGCCAAGCATCAAATGCTTTTATAATTGGAACCACATATTGATAGTTTGCACAGTCTTCAATAGTCGGTGTAGCAGGAATATCAGAACCAACTATAACCTCCCGTCTCTGCCATCTGTTCATTTCTTCCCGATCTTTGGCTATTTCATTTAGAGCTTTGATGGATTCTGAAATAGGGGGCGGGTTACATTCCTTCTCAAATTTAGCTTTCCTCTTTTCCTCCGAGCTTTTCATGTTCATCCAATCAGCCAGTGCGAACATGAGAGCAACACATTTGCAAGAAACAAACTCATTTCCATAGTTTAGGTCTCTGCCGTGAAGAATACCGTTCCTATAGGGAAGCCGGATTTCGTCATGATTTGTTTTGTTTCTTCCTTTGTTGAAAATACCTTTCATTTTTGTAAGGCTGTCCCCACAGCCTACAATGCAATCCCAAGCCGTTACATCGGTACCTTCAGCAAAAAAGCCTTTACTCTTAGTAAAGTCATTTACTGCACCATCCATGATAATGAGGAAAAGGGGGACGCTGGCATAATATCTGCCGGCAAAATGCTCTTCGAATGCCTTATTAATCAAATCATATCTCTGCATAAAAGGCTCGGCTTTGTTCTTTAGCCATGGAACAATATCTTTGACATCTGTTTTATAATAATCGACCAAAACCTTTTCTCCTGCATCTGCGCCGGAGGCTTGATATTCTGCAACCGCCCGCTTCATCAAGGGCAGATTCATGGAGTCATAGGAACACCACCCCAGATCAGAATAATAGCGATTAAATAGCATAACTGTTTTTTCTAATTCCTTCATCTGTTGTTTTAATTCCTTTATTTTTTCCCGCTCTTTTTTGGGGAGCAGAAAGGAGATCAGCCGAGTTATTTTGACATCTTGCTTTAACTTGTTGAACGTATGTAAATTACTATCCACGTCTTATCCCTCCCAATACAGAACCGGTCCCCAACAAAGAAGACCTGTTAAGATACCGAAAATCGCTTCTCATGAGCATTATAAGTGCTTGTGGAAAGTTAATCAACAATTCGATTTGATGTGCACAATGATATAGTAATTGCAGGTCCGGCAAGTATGGCATTTGTTAAACACAAACGCCCTTGTTAGGGGATGACCCCTAATACCCCGCGCAGCGCGATGAACGGTGAGCTCCCGAGGCGTCGGGCATGCCAAGATATGCCGTTGACAATTAGCACAATTATGCATATAATAATGCTAAGTAAGGAGGTGGCGAGATGCCGAATATTCGTCCTGTTTCCGATCTGAGAAATCATTTCGCTGAGATCACCAAAGACGCGCAGCTCAGCGGTGAGCCGATCTTCCTGACCAAGAACGGCGTCGGCTCCATCGTTGTCATGAGCATGGAGAGCTACGAGCAGAACCGCTATGACAGCATGGTCTATGACAAGCTGCGCGAGGCGGAGCTGCAGGCTGCCAGCACGACAGAGCGTTTGAGTCATGCGGACGTAATGGCGAAAGCGCGTGCGTTTCTGAGCGGTGCGGAGGAGAAAAAGCGTGCATAAGATCGTTTATTTGCCGCTGGCGGAGAGCGACTTGATGGACGCGCTGGGCTACATTGCCTACACACTGGACGCGCCCAAAGCTGCCCGCGATCTGCTGGCCGAGTTTGACGAGACGGTACAGCGCATCGCGGAGTTCCCCTACGCTCACGAGCTATACCGAACAGATCGCCCGATGAAAGACGAGATCCGCAAGGTGCCGGTCAAGAGTTACGTGCTCTATTATGCTGTCTTTCAAGACCGCGTGGAGATTCGCCGCTTTCTCTACGGCAAGAGAGACAGAAGCAGAATCGATGAAGAATAGAACAGAACCGAAGATGAAACCGCCCGCCGTCCCCGTCCCGGACATGAGCAATCTCACGAAGGAGCAGTTGAAAGCGGAAATCGAGAAGGGCTTTACTGACACTGCCGCCGGGCGGGTAATGCCAGCCGCATCCGTGTTTGCCGAACTTCGAGAGAAAGACATGCTGAAATCCTAATCCGTTTCACCGTGAAACGAATTTACAACCGAATAACGATCAACCGGAAACTTGTCTCACCGTGAGACAAGTTTCCTTTTTTCATGGAGGTGTTATGAGAGAACGCAATCACTTTGTCGGCCTATGGCTGAACGATGAAGAATACACCCATCTGCGGGAGCAATGCGAGATCACGGGCTTACCAGCCAGCGTGCTGATCCGTCACGCCCTCGCCGGGGTGCAACTCCGGCAACGACCGCCCGGTGAATATGCGGCCCTGCTGCGTGTGCTGTCGTCCATCGGCAACAACATCAACCAGATCGCCCATTGGGCCAATGCCAAAAAGAGCATCCAGGAGGCAGAGATCCGGCAAGCTGTTCTGCTGGCAAACAAGGCGTGGAACCTGGTGAAGGAAACGCTGTAAATGTGTCTCACCGTGAGACAAGTTTCCGTGAGATTTGCATTTATCTCTCGTGCTGATATACTTTTCTTTTGGAAGGGTCTCGCCATTATTATCTGAAAATAGAATTTTGCAATAAATCATCGCGACCAACGGCGACTTTTTTTGTAATATATCTATGAGAGCTCTTAACACGAAGGAGGATCAGTATGGAAGACGCAGCGATTGTTGATCTGTACTGGCAGCGTTCCGATCAGGCCATATCGGAAACGGATCGCAAGTATGGCAGGTATTGCCATACCATCGCGTATAACATATGCGCAAGCAACGAAGATGCGGAGGAGTGTGTGAACGATACATGGTTTAATGCCTGGAATCTGATGCCGGACAAGCGGCCCTCTGTTCTCTCGACTTTTTTAGGGTATATTACGCGAAATCTTGCTCTTAACCGATACCGTGCAAGAACCAGCAAAAAGCGCGGCGGCGGTGAAACGCCCCTGGCCTTGGATGAGCTGGAAGAGTGCATCCCAACAGTAATCAGTATAGAGCAGCTTTATGAAGAAAAGGAACTGGAGACTGCGATTGATGCATTTGTCAGCACATTACCTGAATCAGAGCGGAGAATGTTTATTGCCCGCTACTGGTTTCTAGAGTCCGTTGCAGAGATATCAAAAAGGCTTGGCTATAGCCAGAGCAAGGTAAAATCGTCTTTATATCGGTCAAGAGGTAAGCTGCGTACATACTTACAGGAGGAAGGCTTATGTTAGATTCTTTTGCCTTACTGAACGCCATGCGCGGTATAAGAGATGAGTATGTCACGGATACCGCAAATGCTCTCGGTTATAGCGTGGAAAGTCCCCAAACCCATCACATTAACCGGAAGCTTTGGAGCACATTGCTGGTAGCTGCTATTATCGTTTCCCTTTTTACAGGAGTCGCCTATGCCACAAATCTCTTCGGCCTACAAGCGCTGCTCATAAGAGGGAGCAAACCGCGGGAGAATCCAAACGCAGATTATCTGTCTATTACCCAGCCGCAGGATGTGCCGGAGGAAATGGACGATGAAATCAGAGAGAAGATCGACAACTCCGCAAAAGCCTGGGAAGAGTGGAGTTCCTGGTGCGATGAGAACGCTCCCCACACCCCGGAGAGCTGCAGGTTGCCCGAGAACTGCAGCGGCATTATAGACGAGAAAAATGAGGACGGAACCGTGACGATGATCTTCCTGCGCGGTATAGAGGAGATCGAAAGACGTGTTATCAGCGCAGAAGATTACGCGCAGTTTGAGGCATATTTGGAAGTCAGATCAAAGGACTTCCCTGGCTACGATCCAAGTTATCACATCTATACACAGGAGATGGCAGACAAGCTGGAAAGCATTGCTGCGAGCTATGAGCTAAAGCTTAGGCATCAGATTACTGTGATCTATCAGAACTATGGAGACAGAGAGGAGTTTTCTACCCGCGAGGAAGTCACCGCAAGAATCAACGAAGTCTGCGCCGGAGGTAGCAGTTTCTTCCGCGTCGAGCCTGCAGGGTATGACAAATTCTATTATTTCGACGAGGGAACCTTTGCTGTCAGCTTCTTTATCACGGAAGACCAGACGGAATCCGGCCCCATCTGTTATCTTTACAACTCCCCCTATGGCACCCTATCCAGCGGCGATGAGATTTTTGACGTTGTTGCGGATGTCAGCGCCTTTACGGTTAGGAGCCATACTACCCCAGACGGGACGGAACTCACCGTTTTGCAAAATGGCACGGATGCCTATGCTTATATCTATTTGAAAAACTCGTTCGCCACGCTTCATATCTCACAAGTTAGCAGGCTGAGCGACTCTGCCATTGACACCATACTGGACATGGTGGATTACAGCACGATCCGATAAGAATGAAACGACAACTCAAAAAAGAGGAACCAAAAATGTTTAAACACAAAACCATGATAAGCGTTCTTCTGCTCATTTCGCTTCTATGCTGCCTATTATCTGGCTGTGGGAAAAATGAGCAGGCTCGGCTTTCTGAATCCGGCGCAATGATCCTAAACTCCGTAGAT
>Ga0247611_10011239_pt1 | contig 10355 bp, 15 predicted proteins | sample 177DNAGHGhighgp2_FD_192422 | JGI IMG/M metagenome (GOLD analysis project Ga0247611, IMG submission 192422) | Sheep rumen microbial communities from Palmerston North, Manawatu-Wanganui, New Zealand - 1770 DNA GHGhigh gp2 | ecosystem: Host-associated > Mammals > Digestive system > Stomach > Rumen... | reverse complement strand
TATAGCATTACGCTGGGTTTTAGGCTCGGGATAAATGATCTCGAGCTCAGCGCACTGCAAGCAGATCTCATTTATAACAGTTTCTTTTTTAATTCCTCGCGGGAAATCAGCCAGGTCAAATATAGTAGGGTCGTATTTATACATCCCCATTATTGACAGAATTGCCATCGTCAAGCACCTCCTCGCTGTTAAATCTAAAGCTTACTTTAATATCAAGCCCGAACATGTCATTCACTTTCGCTGTTGTGTCTCTGAGTGTCTCAAGCCAGATCTCTGCTTTTGATTTAGTGTCAACATTATTGCTCATTACCTCAGCCACGCTGACGCCTGAATTTTTTGCGATATTTACATTCGGGATCCCCACCTCAGTATTAAATCTGCTGTCAATTTTAGCAAGATCCTCCAGAAGATCTCCCGCAATATAATTCTGCTTTAAATTCTGTGTAAACTGCAGCCATGAAGGTGAACCGTCATTATCAAAGAGCTTTTTATCAGCAAAGACTGCCGGCTTTCCTGAAGCAATATCATCATAGAGCACCTTGAAAGATTCAGCCGCAGTTTTATTTTCAGCAGCGAATACATAGCTGAATTTGCTGTTAATAAGGTTAACAGCAATGGTTTCGGATGTGAGAGCCATAAGGTCAGCATAATAGCTGACTATATCCCAGGCGCCGCCATAATCCGGCTGCATCCTGATCAGCTCACAATTGACACCGATCTTCAAGTGTTTAGTCATGATTAACGGATTTGCCACGATAGCCTGGTTAGGCCTGTAGAATACATCAAAGCCCGCAAGTCCGCCATGCTGGGGAATTACTCCGAATTTATCTGTCCTGAATATTATAGCATATCCGAAAACAAAAAGCGTATAAAAGAAATAGTCTTTGCTCCAGTTTTCGGGTAGGCCCTCAAATTTAAACACGCTTATCAGCTTTTGAATAAGATAGCGCTTGAAATACCATGAGAGCCCCGATTCCGCAACATGCAGTTCACTTGGATGGTATGCAGCATTTGCTATATTTTTAAATTCGTATGGTGTTAACTTATCTAATAGCATCGTTTAGTGTCCTCCCTCTGTAAAAGGTTCTTTTAAACAACCATAATTTGCGGCCGCTGCCTCCGGGCCCCGGTATAGGAGGGCCAGGTTCTGTTCCGGCATATGGGTTATAGATAAATCCCTGAAATGTATAACCACCATAACCGTAATTACCATTATAAGAGATTTCATGGGTAGATCTGAAGAAATAGCCATGAAATGCCGATTCTGATACCTGGCACATCTGCCTGTCAAAATCTATAGCCTCAACAACACATACATGGCCCAGGCCCGAAAAATCACCGCCCGCATAACAGGCAATTGCACCGAGTGCAGGTGTCTGCCCTCGAGGGTATCCGTCATTATGGCCCCAGAAATCCTGCCCGTTACCTGTTGAAAGTGCAGGGCCGTTAGGTAAGTTCTGCCGGCCGGCTACCTCCCAGAACCGTCCCCAGGCATAACATGTACAGTTCGGCATGCCAAATTCTGGGTAAAATGGGTTATCAGTTGTATACATCGGGTTAGTCCTGAGCCCTGCGTCAGTAAAACGCGGATTATAATCACTCATAGTAGAACCCGCCTTCCAGAAAAGCTCTTATTTCCTCGCCTTCTGTGATGGTGCCGGGGATTGGTACATCGCCATCCTGTATGAGCATATAACCAGGTATGTTCTTTGGCTGTCTCATTTTACATAAAGGTCTGCCGTTCTGCGCTATATCATCATCAACGGGCCTGAAAAATTGATAATCCAGTTTTGGCCTGTATTTGATAGCTGAGTAATTGCCGCCCTGTCCGATAGTCTGTGATCGAGGAGTCAGAGCATTTATGGCGTTACCAACAGCGCCCACGCCTCCGGCAACAGCGTCTGCGATGCCTGCAGGGCCTCCCTTAGTTATTCCGCCGATCACACCCGCAACGCCGTTAGCGATCGAAGTAACGGCGCCGATATAGTCTCTTTTAACCTGCGCAAGCTGCACCGGAACGCCGACCTGGCTTTTTATCTCGTTTAAAAGTATGCCATTTGCTGACACTCTGAGAACGCCTTCACCGGTATAAGCATCGACATCCAGAGTGATGTCCAGCGTTGTTGCTGTTGATAAAACACTGGTATCAATTTCAATTGTACCGAATGGCGCAAAATTCAATGTTGCTAAGGTATATGGCGCAGCGTTGACATAGTTCCCGCGGCTGTTGGTGTCCGGATGTTTTTTAACAGTGAAACTATAGCTTTTTTCAACTCTCGTATAAACTACATACGAGCATGTCACATCTGAAAGCGTCCAGGCATAAAATTCCATACCACCGAGAGCCGGCAGGGTTCCCAGATCTGAAGCATCAAAAGGCAGCCAAATAGCAGATTTAATATATTGAATAGGATCAACGATTGACCTCTGTAATGCTGCGCTTGCATCATTTAAAGAATAGCCATTATTATTATTGTAGATAGCATCATCCATTAAATGAGATACAAGTGTTCTCATGTTGGTATTATCAACAACATAGTATGCTATAGAACCGGCAAAGCCACTGGTGCAAACTACACCTAATACATAGCAGCCTGATGTGTACGGAAAAGCTAAAAGATCGCTGTCAAACGAGCAGCCAACTTTACATGGATAGTAATTATCAACCACACTGCCGTCATACTCGTTAGAAGCTCGCAGCACATATAAAGAAGCATCACCTATTTGCGTTTTATAAGTAGCCAGCACATCCACCTCGAGGAAAGCCGTCCACAGTGTGCGATCAAACTGCCATTCCCTTATCGTATAATATCTATCAAACGCGGGAATGTAAGCATAGTTATAAGCGCTTGGATCCGATACAAGTCCGATATTAAGCTCAATTTTCGGCGAAAGTATCCCGGTGCCGTTCTTTACTACGCAATTAAAAGAAGTGCCTCCTGTTGGCCTTTTCGTTGAATTATATTTTTTTGTGAATTGGTAAAAAGTAACAGTAAAGCTCATAATTTTAATCCTTCTTAATTAAGAGGCGGCCAGGCATTAAGCCTTGACCGCCTGAGTCAGGATGAGAGGGTAGATTAGTCAAGCAGCAGGATGATTCCCTTCTCGGTGAAATCGTTATAATATCTGAGTACATAGGAGTATGTCTGATTCCAATATTTACCTTTAGTATTGTATGGAGTCATAGCCACTTCTTCATCTGCAACAGTGTAGCCCATAGCATCACGGTCAAAAATGACGCCCATGATCTGAGATACTGTCACAGCGTTTGCAGCCGTCTTAATAGCGCCGGTGGCACTGTCAATATATGACGGCGTAGCCTGCACCTGATTTCTTGTGTTAATGTTCTGCCAATAAGATACGCTCTGAACATCAGAAAACTTAAGAAACTCATAATTGTAGGCGTTTGCCAGAACTCTCGCATCAATGTCGTTTAACAGATCTGTAAACAGATATACCTTCTGATCTCTTAAAGGTGTGTGTCTGTTGATATCATAGCCTGCGACAGGGATCTGGAACAGGCCTGAGCGTTCTGTCATCAGCTTGGTAAGTGTGCTGATTCTGGAGTAAACCCACTCAATGAAAGGCTTGAAGTTTGCAGGCTCTTTAACAGTCTGCGCTGTGAGAGGTGTCTGAAATGCCATATCAGTATTATATTCAGTAAGCAGATGTATTACGCCGTTCTGCGCGTCAGCTTTTCCTGCAATGAAGTTGGCCATGCACATACGAGCACAGCTCTCTTTGGTCTGCGCGATCATATCAAGCGCGTTCTGTCCGACCATCGTCATGAAAGATCCGAACTGGGCTGGGCCCTGAAAAGCGTTATTGAGCTGATTTTTAAAAATGGTTACATCTTTTGAAAAGGTCAGAAAACCCATGTACTTTGTCTCGAGAACATTAGGCTTATTGACCTTATACATATCAACACTCTGACCTTCTGTAAGGCTGTAAGCATCATTATCACTGAGAGGCTTGTCGGCTGCTGTCAGCTTTCTGGTAACAGCACCCCACATGAGGGAATCCATCTCAAGTCCGCCAAACTTAGATTCATAAGGCCTGATAGAAAAGATCGTCTTGCCGATCACCTGAGAAATCGCATTTAATACAGGATCATAGCCGGTGGCCAGTGTTTTCTGCGCAACACTTATAAATTCCTTGGTATTAACAGGCGCGATCTGTGCTGACCCTGTAACCTGGGAATGTATAGCGTTTAACACCGTTGCCGCCTGTTCGAAATTCATAGTGTTTACACTCATTTGAATACCTCCATTTTATTTTTCTTTAGGATCTAATACATTTGCAAGCACTTCAGAGGCGTCAGGCTTATTTTCGGCAGGCTGTTCGCTTGCCAGGATAAACATCTTCTGCAGCGCCTCCTGATTAGCTTTATTTATCTTCTCAAATTCGCCGGAAATCATTTTTAAAAGATCTTTTTCAGGTTCTTTCTTTTCCGGTTCACTCTTCTCCGGTTCCTGTTTCTCCGGCTCCGTATCTGCTTCAGGTTCCGGATCCGCTTCACTCATGGCAGAGATCTCATCGCGGGTATAGCCGGCATCAAGCAGTTTTAATACATCATTGATTGTCATTTCTCTCCTCCTTTAAATTCCAATAAGCTCCGGGAAAGCATTTAACACGGTCTTTCCGGATCTTGCATCCCAGGCTATAAACTTACCTTTATTTATCTGCTTCTGGCTTTCCGACTGGAAACCCAAGTGAACAAAACCATTATAGAGTCCGGCTTCTCCTACTTCACCGACCTCATAGCAATAGCGCGCCCACATCTTAGCATATTTGATAAATTTCTTTTCATCTATTTTGATATTGCAATGCCAGTCTGCTGCGCAGCCTCTCAGATGATTTGAAGATGGCACACCGCCATACTTCTTATTTAATGTGCTGGTTCTATAGCCCGATGTTATAAACATCTTGCGCCTTAACCACCTGCGGAAGCGCTCCAGTGTCTGATAGAACAGCCGCGCCTCCGAGCTAAAATATATATCACCTTCACAATTCTGGCCGTATTCCTTAGCGCTGAAGTGCTCTGTGATCATGTCAGCCGTGTAGATTATTCTTCTCATTTTGCTATTACCTTAATAAGTTCTTTCAATTCATGTAAAATATTAGTGTTTTCTCCTATGGTATCGCGCAGCGCGTTGATCTCTTCTCTATGATTCTCGTTCTGTTTATTGATATACCAGAAAAGCGCGCACGCTACAATAATAGGAAAGCCAAGTGTGCTAATAGCATTTATTAAAACATCATAATCCATTTGTGCACCTCGTAATATATGGAGTGATAGGGGCTGGGTTAACCTCCCAGGCGTTGGAGTTGCGCAGCCTTCCGGGCCTGCCATTGCGCGCCCAGCCCTCTCTATATAGTATACAATTCAAAGAGTGATTTTGTCAACATATTTTCGAACCGAAATCGGTTCACAATATACTGATCATAAAATAATATACCATACTGTTTCCGATATCTTTTGAGCTCCATTTCATCAGTTTTGAATGTCGGCGGATCTCCTGCCCTGTGCTCCGATACATAATATAATTTATTTGATTTATGTTTATAAACAGTAATTTCACCAACTGTCACAACCGGATTAAACTCTTTAAGATTCATTGATTTAATATTATCAGTTGGATTATATATAAAATCATTTTGAAGCGCCATCCTGTTGAAAGTGCTGCCTTTTGTAAGATTATATAAAGCTGTACGGCTTTTTTTATTCCGGATCTGTTCTGATGTTGGCATAATAAGCGCTATGGATCTGCCTCTGTCAATATATACCTCCTGACCGCGCTCTTTCATCTTCTGAGCAATGCCTACAAGACCCAGCTCTAAAAAGATTGGATTGGCTATATCAAAAGCATTAGCCAGGCAGAGCACCTGGAGAGGCTTTTCGCCTTTTAACTCCCTGTTTCGGTTCATAGTTTCATAAGCATTTAAAAAAGCACTGCCCTCGTTTTTCAAGGGCCTTTCATGTTTCTCGGGGATAAATTCATCATACAGCAATAGCTTTATATCTTCAGCCGAAAATCCTCTCATGTTTGCTATAGTAGACAGCGCGCAAGTGTAGCCTATTATTTTATCATCTCTGATAAAGCACGCATTATATTTTGAAATTGATTTGGTTTCGATCTCAATGCTGAGATCTGTGCACACAGGCTTGAATGGAGAAAACTCGGGCTTGTTTATAAGGTCAGCCTGGCTCTGTGTTCGCCTCATCAGCATGAATGTGATATTATCCTCCAGAACCGTCTTTAAAGAGCCATATGTTTTACCGGTAGCTCGGCCGCCTACTATAAATATAAAATTTACACCGCAATTCAAAATATTCCGGATATTTAAATACCCGGAATTTTCATATATATTTATCATGTTTTTAACCTCTTAATGTGTCTCGATATCGCATTATAATTTTATAATGGTTTTTAGCTATGTCGAGCAGCTCTTTTAATTCGCCTGTAAGAGTGTCAACTGCTTCCTCATCGTCCGGCTGCTCATCATCGAGAAACTGCACAGCCTGCGCTACGATCATCGAAACCTTTTCAGGCTCCAATATCGCTTTAATTTCATTTCCGAATAACATTTAAACCTCCTTAATCCAGGCCCAGATCAGGGCCAGCGTAGTGATCCAGATAAAATTGCACATAAATCCCTCAATCGTCATTTAGAACCACCTCCAGAGTAGCCAGCGTACCCGGCGCAAACATGTCCCGGATTACATAATCTTTAATACTATTAAATATGTATGGGCTTCTAATCATGGGCCCTGCTTCTGTTCTCATTATAAACTTGCCGCTACTATCTTTCAGCTCAACATTGGCAGTTAATTCCACATGAGTCAATAATTCGATCAATGTCATTTTAAACCTCCCTGACACAACAGGGCTGCATGGCAGCCCTGTTAATTTAATCAACTATACAGCATGTTATAAAATCGCGCCCGGCCTTAGTAGTGCCGCCGACTACCTGGATCTGACCGCAGTCGCCTCCGAAAAAGTCAACGATGTCCTCAAAGGCCTCGATAAATGTCTTAGAGACTGTGCCGAACAGCTCACCGTCTGCCTTGATCGTCAGCACCTTTCTGAGCTCTCCGGTCTTGAGATCTGTGTCCTCAAAGAGGGCCCAGGCCTCGGGTGTGATAACACTGCCGGCAATGCTTGAGAGCTTGTTAACATTAGTTGATTTCATCAGCGCGTAAGATGTGCGCTTTCCCATGGTTTCAGGGTATGATCTTAATAATTCTGCCATTTTAAACCTCCTTGGCTATTTTAGTAAATAATATTATTTCAGTCTCGGAAATGATAAAGTCCTCGACTATCGAACAATAATTAAAATGATATTCAAGTGCCAGCTCGCCGGCTTCACCGACCTTTTTATTATTGCCGGGCTGTTCGTCTGCTTTCCAAATAGTCACCTTCATTTTAGGTGTGCACTTTGAAAGAAATGTTTTAACTAACATGTTTCTCACCTCCTGACATTTTGATTATAGCACTATACAAGAACACTGTCAAGCAATTTTTAAAGTAAAAGCATATCGCGCCAGATATTTGCATTTTCCAGGATCCTGCGATATTCAGCCGTCACTCCAAGGGTGTACTCTGAGTTAGTTATATATAAATTTGATGTAATGGGAATCCTCCGGCCCTCCCGGATCAGATGATCAACCTCAGGCACATCGTTATACTTGCTTTCAGTGCCTCCGGCTTTCCTAAATACAAAGCCCTCTTTGAACATCTTAAGACCGCCGGCCTCTTTTAATTCCTGTGCGCCAACACTTTTATTAACACCAGCTATTGTTATACCGAGAGAACCGTCCTTATTAACATAAGCGTATTTTTTCGCGCCAAGCGTTGAAAATTCCAGATATTCGCCATCTTCCTCCATTACGCCAAGATAATGCCGGCAGCCTGACGGATCCACAGCGCTGCCTCCATTTTTTAAAGCCAGCCTTTCCCGCTTCTGATTAAACTCTCTGAAATCCACATTTCCGATATACTTGACCGAATCTGTATCGCAGTAGACAGGATCAGCGCCTTTTGTATCAAATACCAGATGCAAAGCCTCATGTAATTCAAATCGTGCTATCGAGGTCGTCCAGACGCCCCATGAGTACGATAAAAAGGCTTTGCGGTTTGCCGCTTCCAAAAGTTCCCTTGGATCATCTTCACGAATGACGAAATCATCCAGGAAGTCAATGCTCTGTTTAATTTGATCCTGTACTGTGAGGCCGTAAATGCTGTTTAATTTATTTTTAGCCTTCATATAGTAAAGCTCCTGGCCTTTAACGCCTTTCAGATCTGTTTTAGTATTGAAATATTTAAGTACGGTTTCGCGCATAGGCTTAGGCAGCTTACCATATCTGGAATGGTAAAACTCAATAAACTCTATCGAGCTGAATTTATACTCACGCAGTATGATCTTAAGATCAAGATCTGTGATTGTGGTCTCCAAATAATCAGCATTTAATATACGGCCGTTGTCATAAGTGCCGCCTACTATATCCCTGCATTTAGCTCTTGCAAGATAAGGAAAGCCCCACAACGGCTCTGATAGCTGCACATCATACAATTTAACCACCATCAAGCAAGCTCTGCAGTGTTTATATATCTTGCGGATAACTCTGTCAAGATCGAGGCTCTCCGGATCTTCTTTGATCCAGGGCGACATTGGAAAGAGCTTATTGATCTGCGCTGAAGGGTAAGCGCTTGAAAAATCACGGCTTTTAACATCCTCAACGATCATATTGCTGTAGAATCTATTTGCATGCGTATCACCGCCGCGAAAGGCCTCCTGGAGCCTTTTATAAATCGAATAATCCGGAAGCATGTCTTTTAATTGCTGCTTATTAAAATGCCGCATGGCTGCCCTTACATCACGCCGAACATAGCCCGTTGAGGTTAAGGGCAGACTATAATAATTATCGTCATCGAGCTCCATGTATATTTTGAGAGCCTGTACAAGGCCTAAAACATCATTGATTATATACTGCTTTTCATATTCTGTCAGCTCTGTCCATGGATATCTCTTTTTAGAATAATCAAACTCAGACCCCGACAGCTTCACCGCTTCAACGCCCATTCTTTTAGTGAACGCTGCAAGGCTCATATTCGTTAAAAAGTAAGAGCAGCGAAATTCAAAGTGGCCGAACATTTCACATTTCAATACTTTTCTCGGTGCCGTGGCAAAAACTTCATCTTTTTCAAAAGGATATATACCTCTTAAAAACTGAAATTCATAGCTTAAATTATGTACGAAAATGACCATATACTCGTTATTTTTCAGCTTGTCAGCAATGTTGCTTAAAAATTCCAGAAACTCAGGCCAGGTTCTTCCGATCACGGTTATATCAGGGCCATATTGAAATTGCCATACATACATAAAAGCCTGTTCACTTTCCGTGTCGTTAGTTGCTTCAATATCAAATGCGCATATCACATCTTTATACTTGCGCTTATTATCTTTGCGGCCGGGGTTTCCTTTTCTCCGAATCTGACGCGGGCATCTTGGTATTAAACTGTAATCAAACTCCTTGACTGATATAATCATTTTATCGCCTCAATCGCTGCTTTAAAATCTTTTAACCTGATCATGGCACCAGGATCCTTAGCATTTTCAATAAAATCAATTTTCTCAACTTTGGCTATGTTCTTCTTAAAGTAATTGTAGTGCTTGCGCGCTATGTTAGCTGGTAAACCCAGACGCTCTGACTGCGTAAATACATCGGTAGCATCACCGGAATCAAATAGCTTATTTCCGTATTTATCACGCATATCGTCCATGAAATTGACCCAGTCCATGAAATTACTCTCGTCGATATCTTCATAGCCGGGCTTGCCTGCTAAAGCATTAAGAACATCGGCCCTGAACTCTTTAGCGCCTCTTACAGTGTGCTTAGGATCTCTCAGAAACCTTGACACCTCAGCCAGCTCGGAAGCCACTTCATCCTCAAACATATTTTCAAGTTTTCCGAACCTATAAGCGCCATATTGGCTTAAATTGTGCTTTTCCAAATTGCCAAGCCTTTTATTTGCAATGCCTCTGAGCCTGCTGTATTCTCTGCGGATCTGAGCTGGCTCCATTCGGTCAATTTGCGCTGGAGTAAATAGCTTCATTGCATCCCCTCAAAAGGTCCATTTAATAGAGCTGCTATATAAGCTCTTACAAGGCCCCGGATAAGGCTTGTTATGCTGTCACAGCTATCCAGGTATGCAATCAGATCCGCGTCTTGCACTCTGTCGAGCTTGATAGTATAAGCCTTGTACTTTTCTTTATAATAATTATATTCCATGATTACACCTCCTAAAAAGATTATAGCATATGCTTGTACACATTGCAACATGTATTTTTAT
>Ga0247611_10011237_pt1 | contig 10359 bp, 6 predicted proteins | sample 177DNAGHGhighgp2_FD_192422 | JGI IMG/M metagenome (GOLD analysis project Ga0247611, IMG submission 192422) | Sheep rumen microbial communities from Palmerston North, Manawatu-Wanganui, New Zealand - 1770 DNA GHGhigh gp2 | ecosystem: Host-associated > Mammals > Digestive system > Stomach > Rumen ... | reverse complement strand
TTTAGATAAGCTGGCATTGACCTTCCGGGCAGCAGCGAAGGAACGACCGTCCGCGAGTTGCTCGACATACTGCGCCGCCACGATGCCCTCCAAGAGGCGGTCTTCGTGCTGAACTGGCCCTACGAGAAAGCGCGGCGCATTTTTGGGACAGCGCTCGACAGCGTCGTCTATTGCCCGGTCATCGAAGATCGGATACCCAATCTCACCGATTACGTCGAGACCTTCCTGCGCGAGCTGCAGCCCGTGGCCTTTCAGTTTCGCATGGAATCGCTCGACACCGAAAGCTATCGCCTCTTGCCCCACGTCTTAGCTTCCGGCTCACGCGCTTTCGTGGCCTCAACCTGGCCACGCCATACGGCTGGGCACGACGATGAAGCCTCCATCTTCCGCAGCCCCGCGGAAGGCTGGGGATGGCTCGTTGGCCAAGGCTTCACCATCATAGAAACGAATTACCCTAAAGACCTCATCCAATTCCTCAGAAACAGGTCTGCTGAATAACAGCCCGTTTACAACGAAATCCCATGAAACGATTACTCAGCATCCTCATCACCTTATTCAGCCTCTCAGCCTTCGCCCAAGAGACGGATGACTCGCTGCTGATGGCTCACTTGGAGATCATCGACCGGCAGGAGATTCCCGCCGATACCTCCGTGCACAAGGGCGTGCTGAAGAACGGTATGACCTACTACGTCCGACGCTGCACCGAGCCCAAGGGAAAGGCCGACTTCTGCCTGTTTGTCAAGGCCGGTTCCGTGCTCGAGAAGGACGACGAACGGGGCGTGGCACACTTCGTGGAGCACGTGCTGTTCCGTGGCACCAAGCATTTCCCTGGGCCGGAGGTCTTGAACTTCATGCGCCGCAACGGCATCCACTTCGGCCACGACAGCAATGCCTTCACAGGTTGCAACTCGGTGCGCTACCTGCTCAATGGCATTCCCTGCGACGACACGGCACAGCTGGACTCCTGCCTGCTGCTGATGCGCGACTGGGCGTGTGCGGCCACGATGGCCGACAGCGCCATCGAAAGCGAGCGCAGCATCATCGTCGAGGAATGGCGACTGAAGAACACCGTTTCCTTTGGGCAACAACTCACGGGTGACCTCCTGAACAATTCCATTTACGCGCAGCGTCTGTCCATCGGCGACATGGACGTCATCCTGAACTGTTCGCCCAAGGTGGTGCGCAATTTCTACAAGCGGTGGTATCAGCCGCAGAATCAGGCCATCGTGGTGATGGGCGACTTCGACCCCGATGCGATGGTGACGAAGATACAGAACCTGTTCGGCACGCCGAAACGCGGCAAGAGCGTTGTTCCAGCGCAGCCCACAATACCCGATGCCGAGCAGCCGCGCATCCGTTTCTATCAGGATCAGCGCCTGTCGGCCCACACCAGCAGCATCTTCATCCGAGTACCAGATGTGCTGACCGACCACCTGATTGGCACCCTGCGCAAGGATCAGGTCAGGGACAAACTGAAGGACCTGATGAAGGACAAACTCGAAGCCCTCAAAGGCAAGGAAATCATCAACGGTTCTGCCTCCTTCTTCACCTTAGGCGACATTAAGGACAGCAAGAACTTCGTCCTTGAGATGAGCTCGAACGCCGACAACTGGGAACAGACTCTCGAGACACTCCTCAAGGCCATCGAGCATACCCGCCGCTTCGGTTTCAAGGACTACGAACGGAAGCCCGGCAACTGGTATGTAGGTGCTTACAACGCCGACTCCACAGCCATCCTTCTGCCCGACACCGCAGGGAGCGATTTCGGCAGCCACAAGAGCACGGAATGGACCGACAAGTGCTACACCAACTTCTTCTTCGGCACCGCCATCAATGACTTCAAGAGCGAAAACACCTGTAAGAACCACATCAAGAATACCATCACGCAGGAACAGCTTTGCGAGGCCTTCCGCGAGCTGACCACAGGGCGCAATATGCTCGTGACCGAGATGTTCCCAGCAAGCGCCATCCTACCTACGGAGGAAGAAGTCAATGAGATCATTCGTCGCGTCACGTCCATGACCGACGAGGAACTGGCCGCGATGGACGTCAAGAAAGGTCAGAAGCTGGAGCGCCTCAACGTGGACAGCCTCGACTTCGACCTCACGCCAGCCACCATCACCAAGACCACCACGCGCAACGACAGCATCACCGAACTCCTTCTGTCCAACGGTGTGAAGGTGTTGTTGTGGCGCTCCGCACCCAATGACAGCATGACTTACTCCATCGACATGAAGTTCGGACGTCCTCTGGGCTACGCTTCGCTGCCCGACGAAGACTTTCACTATCAGAGCTTGCTCTTCAATGGACGAAGGAAGTTCCTATTCGAGCGCGGAAGCAATGACGTGGAATTCGATCCTTACTACGACAGGATAGACATTGGCACCTATTCTTCCAATGACAGCGCCACGTTCTGGAAAGATGTGGAATGTTATCTGAAGATGATGTACGCCTCGCTGACCACGACGGAGGTGGACAGTGTGGAGGCCGACGAGAAGATTACTGAATTGCGCTCAACTGCCGTGGCATTTAACGAGCCTCTCATGAAGGCACAGCTCAAACTGCAGAGCCTGCCTTACGTGCAGACTAAGCGCAACGCCATACCCTCCGTGGAGGATGTCAAAGCGCTGTCCGTCGATGGCTTCCGACAATTGGTCAAGGACTACTTCTCGAACTTCAACGGATCCACGCTCATCGTCAAGGGGCAGTTCCCGACTGACACTATCATGCCATTGCTGCTCAAGTACATCGGTGCGCTGCCGTCGAAGCCTCAGCCCGTGAAGCGCGCCGTATGGCCCTCCGACCATTTCCGCACCACCGACACCATCGCCGTGGAGCGCATCACGAACGACACGCCCTATTGCATGACCACGATGTTCTACACGTGGGAGAAGGACTACCGCTTCTCACAGGAAACTCACGCCCACAACCAAGTGCTGCAAAGCATGCTCGGCACCCTGCTGCTGGACAAGCTACGCCAGCAGCACAGCGATGTCTATACGGTGAATTGCACTCTTGACGACAAACAGCTGCCCGTCCACCGCATGGCCTGCGTCATCTCGTTCGCCTGCGACCCCACACAGCGTGAGCGCATCGCTGCCGATGCCGACCGTCTCGTCCATGAGATGGCCAGCGGCGACCTCATCACCCAAGCCCTCATCGACAGTTACGTCAAAGAGCGCGAGAAGCACGCCGGCGACACCAACTACGGACGTCGTTACTACGAACTCTCGCGCGAGATGGGCGACATCGTCATCGACGACAACGACGTCACCTTCATCAAACAAGTGACCCCCGCCTCGCTCCGTGCACACCTCCGCCAACTGCTGAAAAAAGGTAATAAGCACATCGGCTATCTGACGACAGAATGAAGAATGAAGAGTGAAGAATGAAGAATGAAGAGTGAAGAATGAAGAATAAAATTCACCTGCATCCTCACGTCCTTACGACCTCACAACCCAAGAAATCAATGAAAGCAAATACGATCATACTCGAAGGCGGCCTCGGCAACCGTATGCGCGTGGCGGCCTCAGCTTATGCGATGGCCAAGCGCACAGGAATACCTATGCGCGTCCTCTGGACCAAGCAATGGGGGATGAACTGTAGGTTTGAGGATTTGTTCAAAGCAGACCCAGCAGACCCACCCCCCGCCCTCCCTGTAAGGGAGGGGGCGGTTACCTTCGACTCTTGCAAAGCGGACGCCTGCTCAGAACATTCTGCTCCCTCCCTCACAGGGAGGGCGGGGGGTGGGTCTTTTATCCGCGATGCCCACGGCTTCGAGAAGCTTCTTTTTGCCCGTCCCACGCTGAAGAACCTCCATGCGCCACGTCTGCTGCAGCGCCTCTGCTACCGTCATATCATCTATGCGCCGCAGATCTGGTATCTGAACCGTGATGGCTTCGACTACGAAGCCTGGTTCCGACAGGGCGGCACGCTGATGACGGCCTACCGCGACTTCTGCCCGTGGACGAGCGATGACCTGCGCACCCTCTTCCAACCAAACGAAGAAGTGCAGCGCCTCATCGATGAGCGCACGGCTGACTTCACGCCCAACACCATCGGCATCCACATCCGTCGCACCGACCACCAGCAAGCCATCGACGAGAGTCCCATAGAACTCTTCTTCGAGGCAATTGACCGCGAACTGAATGCCCCACCCCATCTCCCCTCCCTTGGGGAGGGGTCGGGGGTGGGCCCCACCCTCTACCTCGCCACCGACGACGAGGCGACGAAAGAGGCGCTGCGCCGACGCTACGGCAAGCGCGTCATCACCTCTGAGGCCGAAGCCACACGCGAATCCACCGATGGTATCCGTGATGCCCTCGTCGAGATGTACGCCCTCAGCCGCACACGCCACATCTTCGGCTCTGCCGGCTCCACATTCTCGCCCATTGCCGCCTGCTTAGGCGACGTCCCGATTACGATCCTTCAGCGCGACGGCACTGGTTCCGTGGACCTCCTTTGCCATAATTTGCGCCAAATATGACCAGCAATAACGATTGCTGCATCATCATCAAGCAAACAACTTTCCTAACCATTTTTCCTCCATCTTCTCATCGATTTCGCGCTATCATCCAATCAAATACGCTTCATTATCCCATCGAATACCATTCATCGAATAAGCTTTCTCATAATTCTCGTCACGCTCTGTCACACCTCTCGTCACGGTCTAATTATCAGTCAACCAACCTTCTGACCTCATCTGTGACGATGTGACAGCAAAAATCAACTTCTCACGCGCGCGCGAGGAAATAGAAGCGACTCTACGAGCTGATCGCTTGTAACTCGTTGTGCCTATATCTACATTATAATAAGGTATGTATTTGCGGCCATGTTTACCAACTGACCGGCCGACCCTTGCTGCCATCAAAAATTTCTCTAACGTGTAAGATTATGGTATGCCTACAGGCCATTCGCTGAATGGGCTTTTTTGAGCACCATCGCATGGACAATTGATTTTTTCGGCTCTCAGACCAAAATAGCTTTGCTTTTTTGCAGGGCGAAAAGAAAAATTGTATAAATTTGCAGGCGAAAATCATTTATCATATGGCAAAGATAATAGTACAAAATACAGAGATAACAGTCCTATCGCACGATGACAAGGACTATATTTCTCTGACGGATATGGCTAATGGCAAGCATGACGAGAGCCGTGCAGCCGATGTTATCAAGAACTGGATTCGCACACGCTATACCATTGAGTTTCTTGGAACTTGGGAGATGATTCACAACCCCAATTTCAAAGTGGTCGAATTTGACCACTTTAGAATGCAAGCCGGTCTTCCGAACTTCACTCTGAGTGCAAGCGAGTGGATTGAAAGAACGAATGCTATCGGAATTATCGTCAAGCGAGGGCGTTATGGCGGAACATACGCTTTTAAGGACATCGCCTTTGAATTCGGCACAGCTATCAGCGTCACTTTCAAGCTCTACCTGATAGAAGAGTTTCAGCGGCTGAAGGCTGACGAACAGAAGCAACTTGCATGGTCAGCCAAGCGTGAACTTTCGAAGATCAACTACCGCATTCATACCGATGCCATCAAGAGCAACCTTATTCCAGCAGAAGTGACTCGTGAGCAAGCAGCGATGAAGTATGCTGAAGAAGCCGACGTACTGAATGTGGCCATGTTTGGAATGACTGCCAAGCAATGGCGCGAGACCAATCCGGAACTCAAGGGCAACATACGCGACTATGCCACCATTAACGAGCTTATCTGCCTCTCGAATATGGAGAACATAAATGCCGTGCTCATCAACGACGGTATGCCTCAGGGCGAAAGGCTCGTCAAACTCAATCAGATTGCCATCCAGCAGATGCAGGTGCTGGAGGATAATGGAAGTAGGAAGCTGTTGAAGTAAAAACTTTCCCAGTGGCTGATGATTTCAGCTGCTTTTTTATGCGCGTAAGGAAATAATCACTATCTTTGCAGGCGAAAAACATTTATCATATGGCTAACGAACCTGGATACGTTTATATACTGACAAACCCGAGCTTCAGGGAGGATTGGGTGAAGATTGGAAAGAGCTCACGTCCCGTAGATGTGAGAAGCAAGGAACTGGATAATACTGCCGTTCCCTTGCCCTTCGAGATATTTGCCACGATGAAGACCACGAAATACAACGAGGTAGAGAAGTTGGTGCATAAGACCATTGATCGCCTCACCGATCTGCGCATACGTCAAAACCGCGAGTTCTTCAATGTGGCTCCACAGATGGCCCTCGACATCTTCCGCGATATCGCCAGCGCAATAGACGATGCCGAAGTGACACTCTACGAAGATAACAAGCCCATTGTGGAAAGCGAACGCAAGGAACCACAGAAGCGAGAGGTGAAACGCCCCCGCTTCAAGTTCTCCATGTGTGGCATCAAGATTGGCGAGCAAGTCACCTTCGACCCTACAGGCCTTGTTGTGAAAGTCGCTTCCGATGACAGCATCGAGTACGAAGGTCGCATCTATAAGCTCTCCCCCTTCGTTGGCACTTTTATGCCCGAAGACCATCGTAATGCCTCTGGTGCCTATCAAGGTGCCAAGTATTTTTCGTATAATGGAAAGGTACTGGAAGAGATAAGGAAAGAAAAAGAAATCTTAGAATAATACAGACTTCAAACAAAAGAACTAGGTATTATGGATAATAAAGATAACGAAACACCTCATTTTGTTACATCTCATGATTTCAACGGTGATGCGGAATATGTCGTATGGTTGCAAGAAATCAAAAGACGCTATCAGCGCATCCGTTCTCGCATTGCGCTTCAGGCAAATTATGGCACATTAGAGTTCAATTGGTTGCTTGGTCGTGATCTCGTCGAGAAGAAAGCGGAACAGCGTTGGGGAACAGGTGTTGTTGAGCAGTTAAGCCTTGATATGAGGGCTGCATATCCTGATATCAAAGGTTTCTCATCGCGCAATCTGTGGTATATGAAACAGTGGTACCTCTTCTATCGTGGTGACTCCCAACGCTTGGAAAAACTGCACCAGCTTGGTGCAGAATTGCAGGCTGCAGAAAACAAGAACCCTATAAAGCTGCACCAACTTGGTGCAGAAATAGCATCTCCCAATCGTATAACTGCTATTCTTGACAATGGCGAGATGCTACCAATCTTTGGCATTGTCCCCTGGAAGCATCATGTGCTGATTGCATCTAAATGCAAGTCGATAGAAGAGGCTTTCTATTACCTACAACGTATCATTGATGAGGGCCTGAGTAGAAGTGAACTGGAAGACTTGGTGGCCGATGATGCCTGGTCAAAACAAGGAAAGGCACTGACGAACTTCCACCAGCACCTGGACAAAGTACAAGGTGCATTAGCCAACAACGTGCTGAAAGACCCCTATAACTTCGACTTTATTCAATTGCGACGTCATTATGATGAGCACGATCTTGAAGCGGCATTGGCTAAGGACATCACTCGCTTCCTTCTTGAACTGGGTAGTGGGTTTACCTATGTGGGTCGTCAAAAAGAACTTGTGGTTTCGGGCGATGACTATTTCCCCGATATGCTGTTTTATCACATCCGCTTACGCTGCTATGTGGTTATTGAACTAAAGGTGGTGGAATTCATGCCTGAGTTTGCCGGGAAACTGAATTTCTATGTCTCGGCCGTCAATCGTTTGTTGCGTCAAGAAGATGACAATCCCACCATTGGCCTGCTCATCTGTAAGTCAAAAGACCAAACTAAGGTAGAATGGGCTTTCGACAGCATTCAGAACCCGATGGGGGTCGCAACCTATCAAGGCATCAAGATTGCCGATAAACTACCAAGCGTAGAAGCTCTCCAAGAGCGAATCAAACTGTTGGAAGCGCAGTTGGAGCAAAGTGTTGGATGAGATTAGGAAAGAAAAAGAAAAATCATAAATAATTGTGCGTTTTCACAAAAATATCGTACTTTTGCAACATAATTATCAATAAATGTTCTATAAACTTATAGAAAAGAAACGTAACGAATGGCTGGCATCTGAGAAATGCACCATCAAAGAACTGCTGCAATATATTTTGCAGCGGGGCATGATGCGTGACGCTCAGTTGGAAGCCATCAAGACATACCTGTTTCTGAAGATATTCTGTAAGAACCAGCCCTTGTGGCGGCTCTTTGTCGATGGTGTGTTCAATGACACCAACATCGGGCAGGTGGAACTGACAGAGACAGCCCGCCAGATATTCAGCACCAACAAGGCCGCTGTGGCTTTGTTCCAATATTCGCGCCTACACGACAAGAAAGGCAAACAGCTGGCTCCTGAGTTGGAGAATTATATCAAGCAGCATGCCGACGAGATAGACTACGAAACCACGTTCAAGAAGATATTCTACGGCGTCACATATACCGACTACCTCTTCAGTCTGCCTATGGGAGCAGGCAAGACTTATCTGATGGCGGCATTCATTTACCTCGATCTCTACTTTGCCCAGAACGAGCCAAACAACCCCGCCTTTGCCCATAACTTTATGGTGATGGCACCGTCAGGCTTGAAGTCCTCAATTGTTCCCAGTCTGAAGCATATCAAGGAGTTCGATCCCTCGTGGATTATCCCTGAACCATCGGCTACAGAATTGCGCCGACTGATTAAGTTTGAGATCCTTGATGAGCAGAAGACGGCCAACAAGAGCAACCGCATCAAAAATCCCAATGCGCAGAAGATTAACAACCATCAACCGTTTGAAGACTTGAAGGGACTGGTGGCTATCACCAATGCCGAAAAGGTAATCCTTGATCGCTTTGACCCCAATCAAGACCCTTCTCTTTTCTCCGAAGAAGAGAAGAAACGCATGGAACTTGCCAACGAACTACGCGAGCTTATCGGGTCTATCCCTCACCTTGCCGTTTATATCGACGAGGTGCATCATGCAGCTGATGGCGAAATCAAGCTCCGTCAGGTGGTGAACAAATGGACGGAAAAGCACACCTTCAACTCTGTGCTCGGTTTCTCAGGCACACCTTATCTGGATAGCGCCGAGCCTTTGAAGATATCGGATGCGCTGACCGTCAAGAATACCGATCTTGCCAACGTGGTGTATTATTACCCGCTCGTTGAGGGCATCGGCAACTTCCTGAAGAATCCCGATGTGAGGTTTGAGGACAACGACACCCAGACAATTGTCACCAACGGTGTCCGCATGTTCCTCGACAAGTATCGCAACACCACGTATTCTAACGGCACATGTGCTAAACTGGCCATCTACTGTGGCCAAATTGAGACGCTCGAAGAAAGCATTTATCCGTTGGTGTCAGAGATAGTTGCATCCTACGGACTAAACCCCACAGACACAATCCTGCCTTATCACGGCGGCAACAAGCAATACCCTCAGCATGAAGGTTCCGAGACGGCATTTGCCTCGCTCGACACTTCTATTTCGAAATATAAGATCGTGCTCCTTGTGCAGATTGGCAAGGAGGGTTGGGACTGCAAAAGCCTGACGGGTGTTATCTTGCCACAGAAAGGCGTCTGTCCTACAAATATGGTGCTTCAGACCTCTTGCCGCTGTCTGCGTCAGGTTGTGAAGAATAGTCAGGAAACCGCCCTCATCTGGCTCAACAAGTTCAATGCAGAGAAGTTGAACCACCAGTTGCAACAGCAGCAGAATATCACGCTGAAAGAGTTTGGCGGCAAGCCGAATGTGGAATCTAAGATGATAGACCGCTTCTCGCGAATGGAGCGTATGCAGGTGCCTGAGATAGACTTCTACCAACTGAAGGTTAGCTATGAGACCCTCATCATTGACAATGCCAACGACCCTGCCGGGCGGTTGCAAAGCGAAGATATCTTGGCTTTGGCAGATATTTCCCTGATTCATCAGCAAGATATGGAGGGCAATCTAATTGCTTCCGTTGAGCAGGAAAGCAAAGAGGAGGTGCGCACATCCTTCAGCTGGTGGCTCCACCAAATAGCTAAGGAGAGTTTCGGAATGTTGACGGTGGCTGACTTGAAAAAGTGTGAAGCAGAGTTGCGATCTATCTTCACAAAGATTACAACGGAGAAAGACGGCGTACTGATTGAGAACAGAAAGTATAACCATCAGCGCATCCGTTCGCTCATCCGTCAGGATTTTGCCCCGCAGCGTGACTTTACGACAAAAGAGGAGATTCTGCCCCAGCAAGCCAGTCTGTTGCAGATTGAACGGCTGACATCACCCGTAGAGGATAGCGAGAAGTTCTTCCCTGACCAGTTGGCTGTACACGAGATAATAGAGTGGGACAAAAAGCCTCCTCAGCAAGAGTTGACGGAAGAGCAGGTGGCTAAGATAGCAGAACTGGAGGCTTTGGGCATCGATGTTTCCGCATTGCGCAATCCCAAGCCAGACCCGCATCCTGAGCGTAGTCAAACCTACCACTATCTGCCTTACCGTTTCGACAGCGGTCTG
>Ga0247611_10011236_pt1 | contig 10360 bp, 9 predicted proteins | sample 177DNAGHGhighgp2_FD_192422 | JGI IMG/M metagenome (GOLD analysis project Ga0247611, IMG submission 192422) | Sheep rumen microbial communities from Palmerston North, Manawatu-Wanganui, New Zealand - 1770 DNA GHGhigh gp2 | ecosystem: Host-associated > Mammals > Digestive system > Stomach > Rumen ... | reverse complement strand
GCAAAACCTATGAATTTATTGATTGTGCCATCACGATCAAGGAAGATTGCTTTTTGTTTTCTAGATAAGTTTTTAGCCTTCACAATTCCCTTTTTAATATCTTCACCAATCGAATAATATCGATCAGGTGTTCCAGCGTCTTTTACATATTCGGTTGAATGATATGAATATACGCTTCCATTTGGAATTTCTAATTTAACAACATCTTTTTCAAAGTCGACTTTATTTAATTCTTGGAAATATTTATCAAAAATACGATTTGAAACAATATAGACCCCAGAATTAACAAGATTATGGTAGAAATAATTTCTTACATTGTGTTTAGAATCAATTGAAGTAACTAAGTCATTTTCGTCTGAAACAATGAGGTCGCTATCAAATGGATGAGCATTTGGATGAGATAACAAAGTGATTAGACCTCCATGAGTTTTATGAAAATCAATCATTCTTTTGAAATAAATATCAAAAATTAAATCTCCAAAGACAAAGACAAAATCATCTTTGATGACATCTTTTAAAAAGAAAAGTCCTCCTCCACTACCGAGGGGTTCTTTTTCTTCAACATAGTGAATATTAACGCCAAAAGAGGAACCGTCTTTGAAATAATCTTTAATTACGTTACCTAAATAGCCAATCAAAAGATAGATATCTTTGATACCATTTTCTTTTAGACAATCAATTTGATGTTCCAAGATTGGTTTTGAAGCAATCTTTGCCATCGGCTTAGGAATATCGATGGTAACCTCGGAGAGTCTAGTTCCTTTTCCTCCAGCGCTAATAACTGCAATCATTTTATTTCATCCCAAATATAACTGTGGCGCCTTCGTAATCGATTTTGAATTCGACTTCATGATAATCTTTCAAGGCTTCACGAACTTTTCCTTGATATTCTGGCTTAACATAAAAGAGCATAAAACCACCACCGCCAGCGCCTAAAAGCTTTCCACCACTTGCGCCAGCATCAATAGCTAATTTATACATCTTATCAATAGTTTCGTTAGCGATTTGCTTAGAAAATGACTTTTTGATCTCCCAGCTTTTTCTTAAAACTTCACCTAAATAATCGACATCTCCTTCTTCAAGGTGTTTTCTAAGCTCAACAGTCATTTCGCATAATTTCTTTTGAAGTTCGATGCGTTTTGGATCTATTTTCAAATCTTTGGTTTGTTGACCAAGAATCTTATTTGCATCATGAGTTAAACCGGTATAGAAAAGCATGACATTATTTTGAAGTCTAGCTTCTCCATCACCTGGAATTAAAATTGGTTCAATCGTAACCCTTCCATCTTTCTTGAAGGAAATAAAATTCAATCCACCAAAAGCAGAGGCAAATTGATCTTGTTTACCAATTGGAGAATGAGCCTTATCAATTTCTACTTCGCAAGCCTCACATGCCAGCGCGTATTTTGAATACGACATATGCTTATATGCCTTTAAAGCCTGCAAGGTCGCGACCGTAAAAGCAGATGAACTTCCTAAACCAGTACCTGCTGGAATATCTGCCATAGAAGCGATTTCAATACCTTTAACATCGTAATCTTTAAGCATTATTCTGAAATATTTGTGCTGGATTTCATCATAATGATTAACTTCTTCGGTTTGTGAATATTTAAGGGTAATAGTTTGTTTATAAAACGATGGGTGAATAGCGATATAAACGTATTTTCTTAACGAGCAAGAAAGAACGCAGCCACCATATTCTTTATAGAAGGCTGGAATGTCGCTTCCTCCTCCGCAAAAACTTACTCTAAGAGGTGCTCTAGCTATTATCATATTAGAAATTCTCCATTATTATTCGAAAGGTTTTATAGATAATAAGATATCTAAAAAAACCTAACTTTTCAATAAATAGGGGTAATCTTTGCACGTAGAGGAACTATCTGAAAAATTTAACAAGATTTGCAATTATCTTATTATGAAAACACTAACATTTAGTGAAAATACAAAGTATAGTTTTTAACAAGATTTTGATTTATCTTTGTTGTTATGCACAAAAAAGGTGGTGCCTTTTCGGGTACCACCTAGTTTATGGATTACTTAATTATTAAAGATCGAGTGCACCATCAGAACAATTGACTTGGGTTGCGATAATGCCATCTTTCCAATTCTCGCCTTTTTCAATAGCGGTCCACTCATCTTTTGTGCCTTCAAATCCAAGTGTTGCTAAACTAGTGCAACCTTTGAATAGATCTGCACCAATGTAGGAAGTACGAGCTGGCAAGGTAATAGATGCTAGTGATGTACAACCTTTGAAAATAGAATCTCTTAAATCGAGATAGGTATTTCCCGGATTTGCAGGATTAAATGTGACGGTTGTTAATGAAGTACAACCTTGGAACAATGAATAACCGAGAGTATTGATATCTCCACCAAGAACGACTGTCTCTAATGCAGTTGCATCTTTGAAGCCGTAATTGGAAAGCCATGAAATGTCTTCGTTAGTTGTAAAACTTTCGATGTATTGATGACCTTCTGCAAAAGCGTCATAACAGTTAGTTACTGTATTTGGCATGACCCAAGAAGTAATGGTGTTATTATTTGGCATGTGTACTAATGTGTTTACGTTTCTGATTAAAACACCATTAACTAATTCGTGATATGTGTTGCCTGCACCAATGGTAATTGTTGCGAGTTTTGGCATATCGTAAAAGTCACATTCAAAGTAATAACCCATTCTGCTTCCGATGTGGAATGATGTTAATTCAGCATTGGCTCTAAAGGCTGAATCTTGAATCGTTGGATCATCGCAATTATCGGAAAATGTGACTGAATTAATAGGATTTCCATAGAATGCTAAATCATCAATGCAGATTAAATCATCACCAAAGACAAGGTCTCCGGTAACTCCAGAGGTATTGAAAGCACTGTAACCGATGTTTTTAATCTTTTCTACTGAACCGATACCGGTTAAGTTTGGACACCAATGGAAAGCGTAACTACCAACTGTTTCGATTTTATCCAAATTAATAGATCTGAGCATCGTTTTATCTCTGAATGCACTTGAAACGATTTCAGTAACTGGTAAACCATCAACCATTTCTTCTAAACTAACGTCGGTAAGTTCGGATGGATTAGTGACGAAACCAGTAACGGCATAATGATCATTACGTTTTGAATATCTGATATTATTAATATCAAACGACTTTGAAGTACCATGTTCACAAGATTTGTCCATCTTGATTGTGAATGCTCCAAAGACTGGCTGGCCGGAATCACCACCAGAAAGTTTGAAGTAGTTTGGTTTTCCTCCACCAAAATCAAAAGTATAAGGAATGTTGTTTCCACTTATACTCGTTGAATCTAGATAAATGGGATTACCAAGACCATCAACTTCCCATCCCCATTCTAAAACGAATGAGTTTTGAAGAGTAATCGTTAGTGATAACATCGAACGGATTTCAGATGTGTTACAAATGTAACCAGGATTTTCTGGTTCACCATCATTATAATGAACATCCATATATTGGGTTTCATTGAATTCACGCCACTTAACTTGATTAAACTTAAATGTGACATCGTTCTCATTTTCATGAGTTTTTAAAACCTTTGTGCCAGAAACATATGTGGCGCTGGTTGTTAAATCACCAGGTTGAACCTCGATGCTCCAATAATCATCTGTACCTTCAGCATTAAAAGTGCCTTGGTTTGAAATTGCTACTAATGAGCCAACTGCGACACCACACGCTAAAAGACTAGATAATGTTAAAAGTAAAACTTTCTTTTTCATTTTTTTCCTTTCTAACAATTTCATGAAAATAAATACTTCTTCGAATCAAGTATTGTTTATTGCACAAAATTATTACTTTAATGATACAGGGAAATATAAATGCACGCAAGGAAGAAAAAGGACCTCATTAGAGGCCCTTATAAAGTAGCTTATATTTTAGATTAATTTGTTTTCGCTAATCACTCGATCCTTAAGATGATCAGGAAGTTCTTCATAACCGACGAATTCGCGGTTGAAGAAACCACTGGCCTGCGTCAAGGATTTTAGTTTAGTGACATAGTCAACAATCTCAGCTTCTGGAATCAAAGCTTCAATTTCTTGAGAGCCGTGTTCCTTTTCTTCGATGTTTTGGATTCTCGCTCTTCTGGTATTTAAATCAGAGAGAATATTTCCAGTGTAACTACTATCAGCGACTACTTTAATTCTCATGATTGGCTCTAAGATAATTGGCTTACATTTCATATAAGCGTCTTTGAAGGCTAATATTCCTGCCATCTTGAAGGCTTGCTCATTGGAGTCCACTGGATGATATTTACCGTCTACAAGGACACCTTTAACACCGATAACTGGGAAACCGGCAAGTAAACCAAATTGAAGAGCTTCAAAGAAACCTTTTTCAACCGCTGGGAAGTAGTTCTTAGGAACTGCTCCACCGAAGACTTCTTCAGTAAAGACATTTTCTTCGGCGGGTTCAAATCTCATCTTAACGACACCATAGAAGCCTGAACCACCAGATTGTTTGATGTATCGACCATCACCTTCCGCGACACCTTTAATTGATTCGCGGTAAATGATTTTCATCTTTTCAGTGGTTAGATTAATCTTATAAACATTTTTAAGTTTCTCTAAAACATATTGAATATGAGATTCACTTAAACCTCCTAAAAGGAGTTGCTTGGTTTCGTTGTTGCGTTTAACTTCTAAAGCAGGATCTTCGAGTTGAAGTTTATTTAAGGCTGGACCAAGTTTATTTTCATCGTTCTTATTTTCTAAGAGGATAGCTTTAAAGATAACCGCTGTTGGATATTTAACTGGTTTAAAAACAGTGATTGATTTTGGACTAGATAAAGTATCGCCAGATTTAATCTTTTCAAGTCTAGTCACCGCGGCGATATCACCAGCGATAACTTCGTTGACCGCTTTTAGGTTTTTGCCGCACATCTCATATAACATCGATACTTTTTGAGTTTCTCCGTTTACATAGACTTCGTCTCCAACATGGAGAACACCAGAACAGACTTTAATGATATTGATCGCTCCAGTATATGGATCAACGATTGTCTTAAAGACGTAGGCTGAGAATGGTTCGTCTACACTAGTAGGAACAACTTTTTCTTTGCCAGCTTCATCTAAAGCTGCAAGTGGTTTTAAATCATTTGGATTTGGAAGATATGAGATGAACATTTTTAACAACGTGTGAATACCGATGTTCTTCGTTGCACTACCAACGATGAGTGGAGTGAGTTCACCTTTTAAAACACCTTCACGAAGCGATTCATGAATTTCCTTAGTGGTGAATTCTTCACCATTAAAGAATTTTTCTAATAATTCATCATTTGTTTTAGCGACTTCTTCAACGATCGTGTTATGAAGTTCAAGAATCTTCGCGCGTTTATCAGGATAGATTTCCGCTTCGACGCATTCTTTGCCGTTGTAGATATGAGCTTTTAAATCGACAGCGTTAGCAAAGCCATCAAATTTATCATCGTGACCAAGTGGATAACAGAAAGAGATAACTTCTTTACCGAGCTTTTCTCTAATTTCTTCTAAGACGGATTCAAAATGAACATCTTCTTTATCCATCTTATTAACAAAGATGAAGGTTGGAACACCTTTCTTTCTAAGTAAGTTATAGTGCTTAATCGTACCGACTTGCACTCCAACGGAGGCATCGATGACAAGAACTGCACCTTTAATTGTGCCAATAACTCCGATAGCCTCGGAAATAAAATCATCATTTCCAGGGATATCTAAAAGATTGATTTTGTGATCTTCATAATGAAGAGGAACGACTGAAGTTTGGATTGATGAGCCTCTTTTTTGTTCATCGCTTGAATAATCGGAAATAGTGTTCTTCTTTTCGACTTCGCCTTTGGTGGGAATGAGTTTAGAGGTGAAGGCTAAAGATTCCACAAGAGTGGTTTTGCCGCTTCCTTGGTGACCCAAAATAGCGACGTTTCGAATATTTTCAACGTTCATAATTTTTACCTAAGAGATTATAAGTCGACAACCTTGTTGCCTTCTTTTTTGTAAACATCAATATAGAATTTTCCAGTGGTTGGATTCGAAGAAACTTCGTAAATTCTACCTTCGGTATTTCTTGCGACGACAAACATACCTTTGATGTAGCCCATCACATAAGTTAAAAAGACAACCTCGATCTCTTCGTGAGTTACATCTCGACCGTAGTTGTCTTTTTCAAGTTTAACGATTTCGTCTTTAGCGCGTGTTCTGAACGCATTAGTGTTTTTCATAAAACTTCCTCTCAATATTAATGACGAAAGATTAGGCAATATTTAATCGTAATCTCTCTTTAATCTTATTTTACATTTCTTAGAGGATAATTACCTTAATAAATTAAAGATTTTTTAAAATTGAGAGAAAATGAGTCAATCGAAGTCCACTAATGAGGCAACATAAAGAGGCGATTCACCATATAAACCAGTTTCATCATCTTCGATTAAATCAATAAGATTTGAATTATAAAGTTTGTCCCTAGCAGCTTTTAAAGTTAACTTACGTTCAGAGGCTATAATCTCAGTTACCTTAGTGATTAATATTGTTTTTGCTAATAAATGTTCCATTATTTCACCTCATAGCTCTTGATGAATTTAAGTTGCTTTAAAGCTTTTTCTGAGCAAAATGCGATTTGAGAATTTATCTTTTGGTATTTGAGTCTTTCTAAAGCGTCTTCCTTTTTGATTATTCCATCCATCACAAATAAGATTGTTTCACCTACATTATCGTCTGCAATTTTACCTTCAATAATGTCATATCCGTGTGTATATGACGCGTCGCTTCGACATTTCAACACTATTTCCAGCCATTCTAAATCTGGGTTGTTGAATTTTTTGAATTTAAGTTCTTCGACTTTTTTGCTCCAATCAAAAATACTCACAATCGCTTTTCCTTTGGTTATTTTTTGTTTTCTTTTCGCCATTCTTTCGGCTTGTTCTTTTATCGGGGTTAAGTAAAATGCTTTTCCAAAATCTCGTCCTTTTTCAGAATCAACTAACTTTGGATCGCTAACCTCCATATAAGAACCGTGGTATAACATCATAATCATTTCCTTCCAAGCATCTTGTCGAGATAGTCGTTAAGATAGGCAGTTGACATACCATGGAGATCTTCGTAGTCACTTTCGATTTCTTCGAGAATGCCTTTTTTAGATAATTGAGCGTACACCTCTTTACCACTTAATCCCGAATATGAAGCGTACTGCTCTATTAACAATATACTGAAGCGATTTATTTTTTTGTTGAGAATAGAATTAATTTTTTTAGCCCTCTTCCTTCTAGTGGTTGGAATAGAAGAAGTATCTATAGATAAATTTAGATTCAAAAAAGAGAGCAATTTGAATAAAGTTTCAATTCCACAGTTGCTCGTCCCTTTTTCAATCGAAGACAGAGTAAGCCTAGATATACCCAAGTTATAGGAAACATAATCCATTGTGAAATTAAGAGATAGTCTCTTCTTTCTAATAATCTTGCCTAATTCCTTTTGATTCATGACTACATTTTATAATGTAATATTTTTAATGATAAGTATATTTTACATTATTTATAATTGTAAAAGAAAAGACCACAAAGTGGTCTCTTCATCATATTAACAATAATTATTGTCCTTGAGCTTTAGCTTGAAGTTTAGCGAACTTCGGAGATTTGCTCGCAAGTTCACCAAATTCTGCTTCAGTTGGAATGTGGGCTTTTCCAGCTTCCATATAATTACGCATAACACCGACGAGGATGAATGGTCTAATTAATACGGAGTGGATGATGGACCATAAAACAATGGCTAGGATTGCACATGCAATGACAGTTAGCAAAGTTGGGTCACCAATAAATGTTGGAGCGGTTTCACCCATTCTATTAAAAATTTCAATGATTTCATTTCCTAAGGCAACAAACATATTTGGGAAATTTAAAAAGATTGCTACTAAGATTCCGAAGAATCCTCCACCGACAAGAGCGAGCGATAAGAAACCCATACCGAAGATACGGCCGACATTCTTAATCAAAGTTTTGCCATGTCTAAAGAAGATGACAGCGCCTTCGCATCCTGCTCTAAATGGATTGATATCTTTTCGATACATGATCCAGCCTAAACAACAATCGCAGAGATATCCAATGAGGATTTCAACTGCAGTGTTAACCGCGGATGTGACGCTATTACCAACATCGCCACCAACAGCGGTTCCAATACGATTAATCGTATGGCTAACTTGACGGAAAATGCCTTTAATCGCACGATCAATCAAAAAGAAAGCAGCAATTCGACCAAATCTACCTTTGGTTTCAGCAAAGCCTGCTTTGAAGGTATGTTCAGGAAGTTCTCCATCAGCAACACCTTTAGCGATCATCGATATTTGAGCAGCTTTGAAGCGGTTAGTAATAAACATACCGATTAAAGATGCAAGGATGATACCGATAACTAAACCGATAAATAATCCTAAAATTGCCATATCTGTGGCGCGATTAGCAATAAAGAATCCTGCAGTTGCAGATCCAACGACCACTAACAAAGTTAGTAAATCAACCACAAAGATGAGAAATGAGAACGAAAGTGTCTTCTTATAAACTTTAAAATTTGTCATATCGTCTTTCCTTTCATTAATGAACAATTAGTAATATAACATTATCATTACCGTTTGACAAAAACATTAAGTCTATAATAGCATTGAATTAGGAGATGCATTCTCTCACTACAAGGAAAGCTAATTCAACAGACCAAGTAGTAGCGAGGCGATTATGAGTAAGATAATCGCTTTTTTATTAGTTTGTTTATATATTTCTAGGTCTTCTATTGAAAAACACCTAGGATTTCATAAATTCAACGAGTAATTCAAAAACGTTTTTCGCTAATATATTGGCAATTTTCCCGGGTTTTTGGCAATTTTCGCTAACATATTAGCAATTATAAAAGCGCTCAAATAATGATGTGATTCTAGGGTATAACCTAAATTAGTGAAACAGGAACCAAATAGCATCGTTTATTTAACGGAAGAACAATATCATTCATGCAAACGATGATACCAGGTTTGACTTGTAGACCAAATTTATCAAGCACGTCAAAGTTCTTATCGGGTTTATTCGGATCCTTACTTTTTTTAACTTCTATCGGATAAATGGAATCCGCCGTGACTACAAGTAAATCAATTTCTTTTTTATCGATATCTCGGTAGTAATACAAATTATTAACTGGAAGTCCGGCATTGTAATAGCTCTTAACAATTTCACTGATAACAAAAGTTTCTAAAAACGCTCCATCCATATTGCCTCTTTGCAACGTTTCAGCGTTTGGCCATCTGCAAAGATAAGAGGCCAAACCAGTATCCATAAAATATAGTTTTGGTGTTTTAACTAGTCTATCAGTGATATTTGAAGAATAAGGTCGGAGAATAAATATTATTCCACTCCTTTCCAAAATAGTTACCCAGGATTTCGCTGTAGGAGCAGAGATACCTACTTGCTTAGAAATTTCATCATATTTAATCTCTTGTCCGGTTCTAGCAGCAATATAAACAAGGAAATCATAAAATTCATTTAATTTGCCAACTTGGGATAATTCTTTGATATCTCTTTCCAAATACGTATTTATGTAATCGCTATAATATTTGTCTCTACTTACATTTGAAGCGTTGATTTTTGGCATTCCACCTTTAAAAATATGCTTATATATTTCATCAACATTTTTGTATTGATACTTTATTTCTTTCAATTTGGAAATTTCTGGAGAGAAAACTCCATTATTTCTGCCTTCGATTTCTTGTAGAGATAGAGAGGACATTTCAAAGATTGCAACTCTACCAGCTAATGACTCAGAGATACCTTTCATCATTTCAAATTTTTGAGAACCAGTTAACCAAAATAATCCATTAGGATTTCTTCCTCCGTAACCAAGTTTATCTACAATGTCTTTAATTGTTTCTAAAATTGATGGAACCTTTTGAAATTCATCAATCAAAATTGGATATTTGTAAGTTTCAAAAAAAAGCAATGGATCGGTCTCCGCTAATCTCCTAGCGGCTCTATCATCAAAACTAACATAATTTCTGTCAGCGCCTTTGATGTGATTTAACATCGTTGATTTACCAACTTGTCTTTGACCACATACCATAACAATAGGATATTCTTTGCTTGCTTGAAGAACGCTATCTTCGATATTGCGCTTAATATACATACAAAACCTCCGAGTTTTCTAAAGTCTAATTTTATTTTACTCGCTGTTTTTTAAATGTTCAACTCTTAGTAGAACTACATCATCCATAAATTTTTATACCATCCTTCAGAACGTTCTCTAAAAATTGTTCGTTATTCACTAATTGTCTATGGGTATGTAAATCTATGTGTTTGTGGAGATGTTCTTCTAAATCGTTAGCGATTCCATAAAACTTCATCCCCATAGGAGGACAGA
>Ga0247611_10011234_pt1 | contig 10361 bp, 7 predicted proteins | sample 177DNAGHGhighgp2_FD_192422 | JGI IMG/M metagenome (GOLD analysis project Ga0247611, IMG submission 192422) | Sheep rumen microbial communities from Palmerston North, Manawatu-Wanganui, New Zealand - 1770 DNA GHGhigh gp2 | ecosystem: Host-associated > Mammals > Digestive system > Stomach > Rumen ... | reverse complement strand
TCGTAACTCCTTGATTTTTAAGGCGCTTCAGGATGGGCTTGAACCAACGACCCCCTGATTAACAGTCAGGTGCTCTAACCAACTGAGCTACTGAAGCAGGTTTTGCTGTTAAGCGGGTGCAAAGGTAAGTAGTTTTTTTGAAACGTGCAAACTTTTTTGCGAAAAAATTCACGAGAAACGTATTTTTTTGTATCTTTGCACGCAAAAATGACAAATATGAGGATAAAAAGACGCTTTTTCCTGGCTGTTGCCCTGCTGTTGACCATGTCGGTGCAGGGACAGGAGACGAAGAACCATAATCTGGAGGTGGCCAAGAATCTGGACATCTTCAACCAGTTGTATAAGAACCTGGACCTGATGTACGTGGACACGCTGGACGCCAACAAAGTAATTGGTACGGGCATACGCGCGATGCTACGGTCGCTGGACCCCTACACGGAGTACTTCTCGGAGCAGAAAGAGCTGAAGACATTCATCTCAGGCAAGTATGCAGGCATTGGCGCGCTGATTCGCTACCATCTGGGACAGAAGACGGTGGTGGTGGACGAGCCGTATGCCGGCACGCCGGCTCAGGAAGCCGGTCTGCAGAAGGGCGACGTCATCCTAAGCATCGACGACTCTGTGATGACGGGCAAGGACACGAAGTATGTGAGCGAGCGTCTGCGTGGCGACGCGGGTACAACGTTCCTGCTGAAGATTCGCCGTCCGTCGACAGGCAAGGAGATGAAGCTGAAGATTACACGCCGTCAGATACAGTACACGCCCACGATACCTTATTATGGTATGCGCGAGGGCAACACGGGCTACATCAGCCTATCGCAGTTCACGGAGGGCTGTGCCCAGGAGGTGCGCCGTGCCTTTGTGGACCTGAGGAACCAGGGCATGAAGTCGCTGGTGCTCGACCTGCGCGGCAATGGCGGCGGCTCGGAGATGGAGGCCGTGAACCTGGTGAACATGTTTGTGGCACGCGGACTGACGGTGGTGTCGAACAAAGGCAAGATCCGTCAGGTGACTCACGACTACAAGACGACGATGGAGCCGCTGGACACGGTGATGCCGCTGGTGGTGCTGGTGAATGGCGAGTCGGCTTCAGCCAGCGAGATTACCAGTGGTGCGCTGCAGGACTTGAAACGTGCAAAAATAATAGGTACACGCACATACGGTAAGGGCTTGGTACAGGTGCCCATTGACCTTCCCTACAACACGAACGTGAAGATCACGACGAGCCGCTACTACCTGCCCAGCGGACGCTGCATACAAGGTACGGGCATCGAGCCCGACATGACGGTAAAGCTGGACACGCTGCCCAACATCGCTTACTATCTGGCTGGCAGCGGCGTCGACTCCACCGAGGTGACGTTCGACTATGTGGTCGACTACATCAGCAAGCACCCCACCATCGCCAAACCGTCGGACTTCCACATCTCGGATGCCGACTTTGCCGACTTCAAGGAGCGTGTACTGAAAAGCGGATTCACCTATGACCCCGTGAGCAAGAAGCAGCTGGAAGAACTGGTGAAGACGGCGAAGTTTGAGGGCTACTACGAGGACGCCCGCGAGGCCTTCGAACTGCTGGAGGAGAAGCTGAAGCACGACATCAGTCGCGACATAGACCGCCACGCCGACGTGCTGCGCCAGATGCTGGAGTCGGACATCATTGCCGCCTACTACTACCAGTCGGGTGTGCTGGAGGCCGGCCTGCGCTACGACAAGCAGCTTCAGGAAGCCCTTCGCGTGCTCAGCGAGGCCTCAAAACAGTAAGAAAGGGGCGTTTTAGGCCCGAAAAAGTGATTTTCTTCACAAAATATTTGCATAAGTGCGGAAAAAGCCGTACCTTTGCAACCGTTCAGTGGAATGAGAGACTCCGACGGGGTCTCTCATTTTCATTATAATTACAACAATTAGATGATTAACAAAGACGTAGTAAAGACATTGGTGGAAGAGTGGTTGCAGGGCAACGACTACTTCCTGGTAGACATTATTTTCGGTAACGACGACCGCATCGTGATTGAGATCGACCACGCCGACGGTGTGTGGATTGAGGATTGCGCAGAGCTGAGCCGCTTCCTTCAGGAGAAGCTGGGCGAGGAGCTTGGCGACTACGAGCTGGAGGTCGGCAGTGCCGGCATCGGCCAACCCTTCAAGGTCGAGCAGCAGTACGTGAACCACATCGGCGACGAGGTGGAGGTGCTGGAGCTTGGCGGCAAGAAGGTGCAGGGCATACTGAAGGAGGTCAACGGACGTGAGTTCGTGGTGACCGTCAAGGAGAAGCAGACCGTCGAAGGCAAGAAACGTCCCGTTATGGTCGACGTCGACAAGACGTACACCATGGACGGCGTGAAGTATGCCAAGTACGTGCTGGCGTTCAAGTAAAGCGTTGGAATATTCGGAAGAATCAGAAGCATCAGAATATTCCGAATATTCAGAACATTCAGAACAATCAGAATAATCAGAAAAAAATAATAGATAAATGGCAACAAAGAAAGATGCGAAAGGCCCCTCAATGATTGAGACCTTTCAGGAATTCAAGGAGACCAAGAACATCGACCGCACCACGCTGGTGAGTGTTCTTGAGGAGAGTTTCCGCAATGTGATTGCGAAGTTGTTCGGCTCTGACGAGAACTTCGACGTGATTGTGAACCCCGACAAGGGCGACTTCGAGATTCACCGCAACCGTATCGTCGTAGCCGACGGTGAGGTGCAGGACGAGAACAAGGAGATTGCCCTGAGCGAGGCCCAGAAGATTGAGCCCGACTACGAGGTTGGCGAGGAAGTGTCCGAAGAGGTTGACTTCCAGAAGTTCGGCCGTCGTGCCATCCTGAACCTGCGCCAGACGCTGGCTTCAAAGATTCTGGAGCTGGAGCACGACTCACTCTACCAGAAGTACAAGGACAAGGTGGGCACCGTCGTCAGCGGCGAGGTGTACCAGATGTGGAAGCGCGAGGTGCTGCTGATGGACGACGAGGGCAACGAGTTGCACCTGCCGAAGCTGGAGCAGATTCCCGCCGACAACTACCACAAGGGCGAGACCGTCCGCGCTATCGTCAAGGAGGTACAGAACGAGAACAACAACCCCCGCATCATCCTGAGCCGTACAAGTCCCGTCTTCCTGGAGCGTCTGCTGGAGGCTGAGGTTCCTGAGATTAACGACGGCCTCATCACCATCAAGAAGGTGGCCCGCATGCCGGGTGAGCGCGCCAAGGTGGCCGTTGAGAGCTACGACGAGCGCATCGATCCCGTAGGCGCCTGCGTTGGTGTCAAGGGTAGTCGTGTTCACGGTATCGTCCGCGAACTGGGCGGCGAGAATATCGATGTCATCAACTTCTCCAGCAACACGCAGCTGTTCATTCAGCGTGCTCTCTCACCTGCCAAGGTATCGTCGATTGTCCTCGACGAGGAGAACCACAAGGCTGAGGTTTACCTGCAGCCCGAGGAGGTCAGCCTGGCTATCGGTAAGGGCGGTATGAACATCAAGCTCGCCTCAATGCTGACCGAGCACACCATCGACGTCTTCCGCGTTGTCAGCGAGGCTGATGCCGACGAGGATATCTACCTCGACGAGTTCTCTGATGAGATTGACCAGTGGATTATCGACTCTATCAAGGCCATCGGTCTCGACACCGCCAAGGCTGTGCTGAACGCTCCACGTGAGATGCTCATCGAAAAGGCTGACCTCGAGGAGGAGACCGTCGACGAGGTACTGAACATCCTTCGCGCTGAGTTCGAGTAAAGGTAAAAAGGTAAAAAAGTAAAAAGGAAAAGAATGGGAGTAAGATTAAATAAAGTACTAACAGAACTGAACATCGGTCTGCAGACGGCAGTCGACTTCTTGAAGAAGAAGAGCAGTCTTGGCGAGGTGAAGGACGACGTCACACCGAACACCAAGATTACTGACGAGCAGTATCAGGCCCTTGTCAGCGAGTTCAGCGGCGATAAGGAGGTGAAATCGCAAGCCTCGCAGCTGTTCCCGAAGAAAGAGAAGAAGAAAGAGAAGAAGCCCGAGGTCGTTGAGGTCAAGGAGGAAGTTCGCCAGACCTTCAAGCCCCTGGGCAAGATAGACCTTGACAGCATTGGCAAGAAGCCCGCTGCTCCCGCCAAGGAGCCCGAGCCCGTAGCCAAGCCCGTTGTCGAGGAGACCAAGCCTGTCGCTGAGCCCAAGCCCGTCAAGGCCGAGGAACCTGCTCCCGTCGTTGAGCCGGAACCCGTCAAGACAGAGCCCGTCAAGCCTGCAGAGCCCGAGATGCCCAAGGCCGAGGAGCCTCAGTCCGCTGCTCCCCAGCAGTCTGAGGTCTTCACACTGAAGAGCGAGTCCAAGCTCGCCCCGAAGGTCAACGTCTTAGGTAAGATTGACCTCTCCACGCTGAACCAGAGCACTCGTCCGAAGAAGAAGTCGAAGGAGGAGAAGAAGAAGGAGCGTGAGGAGAAAATGGCCCAACAGCGTGGCGAGAAGAAGAAGCGCGTGCGCATCGGTCAGGAGCGTGTCGACATCGAGGCCGAGGCCCGTAACGATGCCAACAAGCAGAAGAAGCAGAAGAACGACCGTCAGCAGAATGGCGGCCAGAATAACAACCAGCAGGGTGGCGGCAAGAAGAACAAGAAGAACCGTCAGCCTCAGAAGCCGCTGGAGGTCGACGACGAGGCCGTAGCACGCCAGGTTAAGGAGACGCTGGCCCGTCTGACCACGAAGAACCAGAACAAGAAGGGTGCCAAGTACCGTCGTGAGAAGCGTGATGCCGTGGCAGAGCGCATGAACGAGGAGATGGCTGCAGAGGCAGCACAGAGCAAGGTACTGAAGCTCACCGAGTTCGTGACCGTCTCAGAGTTGGCTACGATGATGAACGTCGGCGTCAACCAGGTCATCGGTACCTGCATGAGCATCGGTATCATGGTGTCTATCAACCAGCGTCTGGATGCTGAGACCATCAATATCGTGGCCGACGAGTTCGGCTTCACCACCGAATACGTCTCTGCCGAGGTGCAGAACGCCATCACTGAGGAGGAGGACGACGAGAACGATCTGATTTCCCGCGCTCCGATTGTCACCGTCATGGGTCATGTCGACCACGGTAAGACTTCGCTGCTCGACCATATCCGCAACACCAACGTGATTGCCGGTGAGGCTGGTGGTATCACACAGCATATTGGTGCCTACAACGTAAAGCTGAAGGACGGCCACAGCATCACATTCCTCGACACTCCTGGTCACGAGGCTTTCACTGCCATGCGTGCCCGTGGTGCTCAGGTGACGGATATCGCCATCATCATCATTGCTGCCGATGACTCCGTGATGCCTACCACGAAGGAGGCCATCGCCCATGCCCAGGCTGCCAACGTGCCGATGGTGTTTGCCATCAACAAGATAGACAAGCCCGGTGCCAACCCCGACAAGATTCGTGAGGACCTGGCACAGATGAACCTCCTCGTCGAGGAATGGGGCGGTAAGTACCAGTGTCAGGAAATCAGTGCCAAGAAGGGCCTCGGCGTTTATGAGCTGCTGGAGAAAGTGCTGCTTGAGGCCGAAATGCTCGACCTGAAGGCCAACCCCAACCGCAAGGCTACGGGTAGCGTCATCGAGTCGTCGCTCGACAAGGGCCGCGGCTATGTCTCTACGGTGCTCGTCTCGAACGGTACGCTGAAGATTGGCGACATCGTCGTTGCCGGTACCAGCTACGGCCGCATCAAGGCCATGTTCAACGAGCGTAACCAGCGCATCGACGAGGCCGGTCCCGCCGAGCCCGCCATCATCCTTGGTCTGAACGGTGCTCCTACCGCCGGCGACTCCTTCCACGTGATGGAGACCGAGCAGGAGGCCCGCGACATCACCAACAAGCGTGTGCAGCTGCAGCGCGAACAGTCGCTGCGCACCACGACGAAGCTGGGTCTCGACGAGCTGTCCCACCGTATCGCGTTGGGCGAGTTCCACGAGCTCAACATCATCGTCAAGGGCGATACCGACGGTTCTATCGAGGCACTCTCCGACTCGTTCATCAAGCTCTCTACCGAGAAGGTGCAGGTCAACGTCATCTCGAAGGCCGTGGGTCAGATCAGCGAGAACGACGTCATGCTGGCTTCGGCCTCCGATGCCATCATCGTCGGCTTCCAGGTACGTCCCTCTGCCGACGCCCGTCGTGCTGCCGACCGTGAGGGTGTTGAAATCAACACCTACTCTATCATCTACGATGCCATCGACGAGGTGAAGTCCACCATGCAGGGCATGCTCGACAAGGTGAAGAAGGAGATTGTCTCCGGTGAGATTGAAGTCAAGCAGGTGTTCAAGATCTCGAAGGTCGGCACCGTTGCCGGCGGTCTCGTCACCGAGGGCAAGGTCCACAACAAGGACAAGGCCCGCGTCATCCGCGACGGTATTGTCATCCACACGGCTCCCATCGACGCCCTCAAGCGTTACAAGGACGATGCCAAGGAGGTGGCTACCGGTCTGGAGTGCGGTATCTCGCTCGTCAACTTCAACGACATCCAGGTGGGTGACATCATCGAGACGTTCACTGAGATTGAGGTAGAACAGAAACTTTAAAACAATTGAACATTGAACATTGAACATTGAACATTGGCTGCGCAACGCCTTGTTCTTTGACTCAATGGTCAATGGTCAATGGTCAATGGTTAATGAAACAAAGTAATCAATTTGTCCGTCAGGTGGCCGAACAGAAATACGAGTTCGGTTTCACCACGGACATACATACTGAAGTTATCGAGAAAGGGCTGAACGAGGACATCGTTCGGCTCATCTCTGCTAAGAAGGGGGAGCCCGAGTGGATGCTCGAGTTCCGCCTGAAGGCACTACGCTACTGGCAGGAGCAGAAGGAACCGGCGTGGGGACACGTGCACCTGCCGAAGATTGATTATCAGGGCATCTCCTACTACGCTGACCCTTTGGCCAAGAAGCCGAAGAGCGACAGCAAAATCGACCCCGAACTGGAGAAGACGTTCGACAAGCTGGGCATTCCCCTGGAGGAGCGTCTGGCACTGAGTGGCAACACGGCCGTGGATGCCATCATGGACTCGGTGTCGGTCAAGACGACCTTCAAGGAGAAGCTGCGCGAGAAGGGTGTCATCTTCTGCTCCATCGGCGAGGCCATCAAGGAGCATGGCGACCTGGTGCGCCAGTACTTAGGCTCGGTAGTGCCCTACAAGGACAACTACTTTGCCGCCCTCAACAGCGCCGTCTTCTCCGACGGCTCGTTCGTGTATATCCCCAAGGGCGTGCGCTGCCCGATGGAGCTGAGCAGCTACTTCCGCATCAACGCTGCCGGAACAGGACAGTTTGAGCGCACGCTGATAGTGGCCGACGACGACTCGTACGTCAGCTACCTCGAGGGCTGTACCGCACCTATGCGCGACGAGAACCAGCTGCATGCCGCCATCGTGGAGATTATCGTGATGGACCGTGCCGAGGTGAAGTACTCTACCGTACAGAACTGGTATCCCGGCGACGAGAACGGCCGTGGCGGCGTGCTCAATCTGGTGACGAAGCGCGGCGACCTGCGCGGCGTCGACTCCAAGCTGTCGTGGACGCAGGTCGAGACAGGCTCTGCCATCACGTGGAAGTATCCGTCGTGCATCCTGCGCGGCGACAACAGCACGGCCGAATTCTATTCCGTCGCCGTCACGAACAACTACCAGGAGGCCGACACGGGTACGAAGATGATACATATCGGCAAGAACACCAAGTCGACCATCATCTCGAAGGGTATCTCGGCAGGCCACAGCCAGAACAGCTACCGCGGACTGGTTCGCGCCGCCTCGACAGCCGACAACGCCCGTAACTACTCTTCGTGCGACTCGCTGCTGCTGGGCTCCAACTGCGGTGCCCACACGTTCCCCTACATGGATGTACACAACGACACGGCAGTCTTCGAACACGAGGCTACGACGAGCAAAATCTCCGAGGACCAGCTGTTCTACTGCAACCAGCGCGGCATCCCGACGGAGCAGGCCGTGGGCCTCATCGTCAACGGCTATGCCAAGGAGGTGCTGCAGAAGCTGCCGATGGAGTTTGCCGTCGAGGCACAGAAGCTGCTTTCGGTATCTCTCGAAGGAACCGTGGGATAACTCATGATAACGATATAACGTGATAACGTAATAACGAAAACAATGTTAGAAGTAAAAAATCTACATGCTCGCATTGGCGAGAAAGAGATATTGAAGGGCATCGACCTGGTGATTCGCGACGGTGAGACACATGCCATCATGGGCCCTAACGGCTCCGGCAAGTCGACGCTGTCGTCCGTTCTCGTAGGCAACCCGCTCTACGAGGTGACCGAGGGCGAGGCCTACTTCAACGGCAAGAACCTGTTGGAGATGAAGCCCGAGGACCGCGCCCACGAGGGCCTGTTCCTCTCGTTCCAGTACCCCGTGGAGATTCCGGGTGTGTCGATGACCAACTTCATGAAGGCCGCCATCAACGAGAAGCGCAAGGCACAGGGTCTGGAGCCCATGAACGCCGCCGAGTTCCTGAAGCTGATGCGCGAGAAGCGCAAGGTGGTGGAGCTCGACTCGAAGCTGGCCAACCGCTCGGTCAACGAGGGTTTCAGCGGCGGCGAGAAGAAGCGCAACGAGATTTTCCAGATGGCCATGCTGGAGCCGAAGCTGAGCATCCTCGACGAGACCGACTCCGGCCTCGATGTCGATGCCATGCGCATCGTGGCCGAGGGCGTGAACAAGCTGATGACGCCCGAGACCTCGTGTATCGTCATCACCCACTACGACCGTCTGCTGGAGATGATTAAGCCCCAGTTTGTGCATGTGCTCTACAAGGGACGCATCGTGAAGACCGGCGGCCCCGAACTGGCTGTCCAGATTCAGGAGCACGGCTACGACTGGATTAAGGAAGAAATCGGTGAAGAGTAGTGCGCTGCACGCAAGTTAAGAATTAAGAATTAAGAGTTAAGAATGCGTAGCGAACAGCAATACATTGATTTATATAAGCAGGCACGCGGCATGATCTGCGAGCACAGCAGCGACGTAATGAACGCCGTGCGCGACGAGGCCTTTGAGCACTTCCAGACTCTGGGCTTCCCGTCGAAAAAGGTGGAGCGCTACAAGTACACCGACATGCAGAAGCTCTTTGAGCCCGACTACGGCCTGAACCTGCAGCGCCTGCTGATTCCCGTCAACCCCTACGAGGCCTTCCACTGCGACGTGCCCAACCTTTCGACGAGCCTCTATTTCGTGGTGAACGACATGTTCTATCACGACGACAAGCCCAAGGGCAGTCTGCCCGAAGGTGTCATCATCGGTTCGCTGAAAGACTATCCTGAGATGACGGCAAGATATTTTGCCAAGCAGGCCAAGACCGATGCCGACGGCATCACCGCCCTCAACACCATGCTGGCGCAGGACGGCCTCTTCGTCTATGTGCCCAAGAACGTGAAGGTGGACCGCGCCATTCAGGTCATCAACATCCTGCGCAGCGACGTCGATTTGATGGTGAACCGCCGCGTGCTCATCGTTCTGGAAGAGGGAGCAGAGATCAAGATGCTCTTCTGCGACCATGCTGCCGACGACCGCCACTTCCTCGCCACACAGGTCATCGAGGCCTACGTGGGCGAGAACGCCTCGCTCGACCTCTACTGTCTTGAGGAGACCCACCATAAGAACGTGCGCGTCAGCAACGTCTATATCGACCAGCAGGCCAACAGCCGCGTCAACCATAACGTCATCACGCTTCACAACGGCGTCACCCGCAACAAGCTCGACCTCACCTTCTCGGGCGAGGGTGCCGAGTGCCAGTGCTACGGCTGCGTCATCGCCGACAAGCAGCAGCATGTGGACAACAACACGCTCATTACCCACCGCGTGCCCCATTGCACCTCCAACGAGCTCTACAAGTACGTGCTCGACGACAAGGCCACAGGCGCCTTTGCCGGTCGCGTGCTGGTAGAACAGGGAGCCCAGAAGACCACGTCGCAGATGACCAACCAGAACCTGACGGCTACCCGTGAGGCGCGTATGTACACCCAGCCGATGCTGGAGATCTACGCCGACGACGTGAAGTGTGCCCACGGCTCCACCGTCGGCCAGCTCAACGATGCCGCCCTGTTCTATATGCGCCAGCGTGGCATCACGCTCCAGGAGGCCAAGACGCTGCTGCAGAACGCCTTCATCAACGAGGTCATCGACAAGATGCAGCTGGAGCCCCTGCGCGACCGCCTGCACTATCTGGTGGAGAAGCGCTTCCGCGGCGAGCTGAACAAGTGCAAGGGCTGCAAACTCTGCAAGTAACAACTATCTACATAAACAAACAATGAGAAAACGACTACTTACCTTATTGCCCTTACTGTGTCTTCTTCTCACAGTCAAGGGTCAGCAACTGGCTTTCCCCGGCGCCGAGGGCTATGGCG
>Ga0247611_10011232_pt1 | contig 10363 bp, 15 predicted proteins | sample 177DNAGHGhighgp2_FD_192422 | JGI IMG/M metagenome (GOLD analysis project Ga0247611, IMG submission 192422) | Sheep rumen microbial communities from Palmerston North, Manawatu-Wanganui, New Zealand - 1770 DNA GHGhigh gp2 | ecosystem: Host-associated > Mammals > Digestive system > Stomach > Rumen... | reverse complement strand
AAATACAGGCATAACAGGGATTTGCTTCTTTTGAGATTCAGTAAGGTCCTCTTCGGCATTCTGTGGTGTGTCTGACACAGAAACAATATCTTCTCCAGCATCAAATAATTCGCCACTGTCTCTTCGTATGAATTGGCCTTTTTCATTAACAACCCAAGCAGATTTATTAAACCAGCTATTAGGATTGTCTCTGAGTTCATCAAGCAATTCATTAGATTCGCCATCAAGCTTATCATCTTCTATGCTTGAGATAGTAGATATTTCTGTTTTGGCGAGGTCCTCATCTTCATCTGATATTTCTTGCAAAAAAGTTGCATAGCTATTATAATCTGCTTGCTTCTCGGGAGTTGGTATTTCTCCCTGAGAAGCAGCAAACTCAGCAAGAGCTTGGTCAAGCAGTTGGTCAAAGTTATTTACAGATTCGGGTTCCATCTAAAAATCGATTTAAATACATCATTTGCCATAGGATAATTAAGCAATCCAAGATAAGATATAGAAAGCAATAATCTGGCAACTATGTGTAATATCCACGCAGTCATAAAAATTGGCAGATATAACAAGCCAGCAATTGCCCACGTAATAATAAATAGCATCGGTCTGTTGCGTTTCATAAACTTATAGCATTAAATAAATTTCTTTTAATTTTTCAAGTTCGGCTTCTGGTAATTTTTTGACTATTTCATCAATAAGCTCTTTACTTTCAATTAAGAATTGTTGTTCGATTTCATAATCACGCTTACTTTCGTAAAATGTTAAGCGTGGATTCCAATCATTGTAATCAGCAGACCTATGGTCACTAATTCTAAATCTTGATTTCGATATGTTTCCTTCAACATGTATATACTTTTTGCCTATTGATTCAACTTTAGCATAGTATGGAGCATGTCGAGCATCATCAGGAACTATATAAACTTGACTACCTATTGTTATCATAATCGTTCATCATTTGTGTAACAGTACGCTTGTAAGCATCATTACCAATAGCGAGAATTATTATTCTTTTTGCAACTGGCATACTGGATTCTTTATCCATGCAGGCAATATACTCTTTTCTGAAGTTATCAGGCTCAAGAGTTTTATTCTTCCTGAGAGATACAAATGCGTAGTAATTGACAATCCTGTAACTCGTTATTGCTTCTTTGAGTTTTTTAGCAAACATTTCTGTTGCTACAATCTCTGCAACTGTCATCTTAGCTATTTCTGGATATTTAGTCCTAATTTCATTAGCATCAGATTCAATCTTTTCTTGTTTACACTCAGCTGCTTTTTCGCAAACGCTACGGCTTTGTTTTTCTCCGCAATTTGGCAAAATTTTGCTTTCTTTTACTTTGTTTTTCATGTTTATTCCTCCCATATACTTTTAATATTATATCCTGATATTGCATCGCCTGCTTGTGGTCCAGAAGTATCTTCTACACTTGGGCTTTCTACATCGCCTGCTTGTGATCCACTTAAGCACAATGGTTCTATCATATTAATTGTGAGCATTACAATACTCGGTTTGATGTATTTTTTCATATTGTTATTTCCTATTAATTAACTTTAAAAACCAAAACAGAAAGAGTAAACATCCTGTTATTCCCATAAATAATCCAAATAGAAGTTGTTCTAATTCGCTTGTCATTTTGCTATTTCTTTTAATTTTTTAATGTAGTCAACATCAGATGCATAATTGATACGTCTAAGGAAGCGGTAATAGTTTCCTCCTGTGTAACGGTTAGATATGCATCTCTTGTAGTCTAAAATAGAATGTTTCCACGTCCTATATTTAACATATTTTCCATTCTTTTTTATTCCAAAAAGGTTATTTGTCTTTAGATAGAAATCGCTTTTAAAATTGCCTGACTCTAATCTCGCTTGTGCTAAAACTATTTCTGCACATGGAATATTTTGTTTATATAATTCCTTTAATACTTCTTGTTTAGTTTGAGAAAAACAAACACTTGAGATTAACAGTAATATAACAATTTCAATCTGTTTTTTCATTTAGCTTTAAATCAAAGTGCTTCTTGTATATGTGCAAATCATGCGCAAAATGGAAATATGTTCCAATCGACATGTTAAGCTCAGTAGCGACAAGTTCTTGAAGTTTACTAAAACAATATTGGTCATTACAAAAGCCATAAACCAAATCATTAGACCTCATAACAACTGTCATGTCAAGGGTATTATACAAATAAGGATGAGAACTAAATCCAACCGCCAAAGTACATGGAGTATCATATTGATATTGGTTTTTTTCTTTGCCATCAAATATCGAAATCCAAGCTTGGCGCGTGTTCTTATCCTTTTTGAGTTGTTCAATGCATTTATCAAGCTGATTATTACGACCCCATTGCCAACCATAGTTTGAATTGACAATATTATCACCTCCATGCATCTTATCCCAGATAGGAGCATATTTTTTAAGTTCTTTTACAGACCTATTTTGTGACAAGTACCATTGCCATTCTCGTTCTGCGTATTTAGGATTCCACTTACGCCATTCAGTATAGATTGACCTCGCTGTTGGGCAGTCAATATAAAATCCTATATTGTATACAGCCTTTGTACCAACTTGAGTCGTCCAGCCTCTATTTAATATTAAGCTAAACAGACTTTCAAAAGCTACGTTAGCATTAGCATAATGTATGTCTACATTCTCAACAAATGTTTTATCTGTGTACATAATATCAGCATTTACGTTTCATAACAAATAGTTCTTCTTCTGCTTCTTCATTAAGAGCTTTAACAATCTGAGTTGCTTCTTCGTATGTCAAGTCTGTGTATGGGTCATCGTCATCATCATAGGCTAATTCGCCTGTAATAACATGGATGTCATACAATGCATTGATTTTTTCATCTACATACGTTTCTGCTGCATCTTTGGCTAAGCAACATATATACCATACAGCTTGTTCTCTCTGAAAATCAAGCTTGAAAGTATTACCTAAAATCTGAATATAAAATAGCCTAAGAACTCGAGGAGCAAATAAGCCTTTTGCTTCCATGTCTTGATATTCTTTCAGCCATCTTCCAAATCCTCGCTTTTTAATAAAAGCCTTTGCATAATAATCTACAAATTTAAGGAATTGTGGATGGTATATAATTTCCGGTATCTTGTTTATTATTTTTCTCATGTTGCTTATTATTTAGCAGAAACTCCAGATTTTATCTCTATCATTATAAAATTTTCAAAACATATAATTTATAATATTTAAAAATTAGGTAATTCTGAGACATAAATCGGGAGTTCCTGTGAATATTAAAATACCTCTGAATCAACAGGTTCTATTGTATCAGTTGACCCAAAGCCGCCATCACCTCTTTCAGAAGATTTAGAGAACAATTCTATCTCTGATACGACTTCGATGTCTTCGTATGATACAGGAACAAGGATGAACTGGGCAATTTTCATACCTGGCTCTATGGTAACTGGTGCTCTACCAGCATTGATGAGATGTATGTGAATTTCACCCTGATAATCTTCGTCAACAATCTTTGCACCGAGAACTATGATAGATTCAAAGGCTCCTGGCTTTGGCGTTCTACCTGCTTGTAGAGCGGCTCTGTATGAAGTTACTACTCCTGACTTTTCTGCGGCCATGAGCATAAAATTTTCAGGTATATTTGCCTTAATTCCAGAAGGAATAAGCAAATCTTCGGCTACGTGTAACGTGACTCTTTCAAAGTCATTTGGTACAAAGAAATCAATTCCAGCAGATTTACTTGTTCCTCTTACTGGCGTTTTTACGTCACGAACTTTTGCAATTTTCATAATAGTCTTAATATTTTTATCTGATTAAACCCCACTCAGCGAATTTTTCGAATCCGCCAATTTCTTTAATATAATTGCGCGCAATTTCTACAATCTCAGCATAAGGCTTTCCATCTACAAACTCATCACCTATGGCACAATAAAGCTTGTATTCTCTACCTGTTTCCTGTGCCTTGAGATGACAATAGATATTAAGCGTAACATCAGCCTTTGATAAATCCTTGCCATGGAGACCACCACCTGTAACTGCGTCACCCATATCGCTTCCGAGTTTACGATTTGTAGCTCCACAGTCAACACTTAGACCGCCAGTCCAAGGACCAAGGGGATTAATTTCTGTAATAGACGTGTCAATTTTATCTCCATATAGTTTAGATAATCTTGTTTTTAGATTCACCTTGCCCACATTGCTTTGGCATACTATGAGATGCCTGCCACTGAGTATATACTTTCCATCTGATTCAAAATCCATATACATAGTTTTCGCTATATCTTGGAGCAAATATTGTTCATAAGAAACAGGATAGCCTTTAAAGATTCCATTATCTCCACAGCGCATTTTTCCTACTTGGTTTACTGCAAGATGTTTATCTTGTGGAACTTCTCTGTACTCCACTTCAGTAATACCAGCAATATGAGTTACTATTCTTTTAACTTCATAGTCGTGGAGTTTTTCACTCGTTTCAGCAATGATAAAAGCTTTTCCGTGTCCGATGAGAACTTCTACAGCAATTTTTGGATTTTTAGCTTTTTCATAAGCTAAATCAACAAGAGCGCCGGCTATTCTGTCGGCAACCTTGTCTGGATGCATTGGATTTACTTTTTCAAACATGACAAAAACATTGAGCTGAGTTGTTGAATAAGTCTTAAATAGAAATCAAAATCTTTTTGACGCTTGAGGGCAAATTTAGCCTTAAGAATAGCCATTACAGGACTTACCTTGATAGGATTACCGTCAATAATCATGGTTTCGTATTGTACATTTCCGGGATGGTCTTCAAAGGCATTTATTCTGACATTATTTTTGCCTACTTTGAATATATAGACTTGTTGTTCATAATACTCATTTTCATACCGACAACCAGAAAGTGTTTCCAATTCTTTAAACATGGCTTGTAAAGCTGGTCGTGTTTCATCTGTTGTAAGCACAATAATATCAATATCATGCACTTCAGTTCCTTCAGGTAATGCTCCGTGATAAAAAAGAGCAGCTGTACCTGTTAATACATAGCTAACGCTTCTATTTTCCAAAAATTCATTAAGAATTTGGAGGTCTTTGTTTGTTACTGTTACCATAATACTTCTTTAATTTTAGTTAATAAAATATCTACGTTTTTTAAATCAAGATTCAAATTTAAATCTATAGAGAAATCTGCTTTTTGGCGTGTTTTTGGACTTTTCTTAGGTGATGACATAAAATCATCAAGTGCTTTATTGCGCCTTGCTTGTCTTCGGCCACCTATAAAATCATCAGTATCAGTTATAAACTCTTCCTGATTTGTATCTTCACGCTCAACAATTATAGAACTTGTTCGAGGCCTAAATTCAGGGCATCTTGGTCGTCCTGTGTTTCTTAGAATTCGCATATATTTGCTAAATTCACAAAGAGCACCTTCTATCTGGTTTAAAGATAGATTATTCTCGGTGATAATATCATATTTGCGAGTTTCTTTATTCCAAGAAGTATAAGGCATTAATTCTCCTTTTTCAAGGCCTATTTCTTCAAGTTGTTCTTCTGCAATATCTTGTAAATAGGCATAGCATGAAAGCTGCTCTGCACCTCTTAATCTTGGGAATATAAGTCTTACACCTTGGGATGAACCAGGACCAAGATTCGTAAAATCATTTTGGTCAAACCTCATTACAGTTCTATTAGTGTAAATAGATATGTACGTTAAATCCTGGTAATACTCGTGAGCTGTAAAAGAAGAAGCTCCTGGCAGTGTCATTAAAAATGTAACTATTTGCTCAGGCGTATCAGCATTTTGCAATACTGTGCAAATGGCATCAAGACTTCTATAAATAGCAGGAATTACGATATGGCAAAACGTATTATCTATAGAATCACCTACAGAAATATTGCCTGTTATAGAATAAGCATTAGTAAATGGATTCAAGCCCATAGTTCTAATATCATCTATGTGTGCAGCAAATTCATCTTCGTTGTAATCCTCTATATTAGGAATGCCGTTTTGCCACTTATCTATTGCTCTTGCAAATGTTTCAGGATTATTGAATGTTCTGTATACAAGTATCTTCCAAACAAGATTCTTATCTGACAATGAGTCATCCATGATTATATTACGAATTTCCCATTGTGAACTTCTGTCATGCTCTCTGTACAAGTTACAGAACTTATACTTGGCAAATATTTCATTTTCTGTCCAAGGAGCTGGAGAGCAATCAACAAATCGACGTTTCCATATCATTTGCCTATCATATATCATATTGAAAAACAACTTAAGATTTTCTTTATTAAGTCCTGCTTTTTCAATATCAAATTGACTGGCATTGTATGATTTTTTTCTTGCTTTAAGCGCCATAACTTAGTTAATTAAAAGAGTTCATCGTCTTCAATTTCTTGCTTCGGCTGATTAAATAAATCAGGCTGAACAGCATCTATTCCTGTAGACTTATAATCACCAGACTTACGCTTGAGTACCCAAAGAGTATTACGAGCCATATCAGGAAACATAGGCGCCATGATATTTGCAATCAGATTAGAATCATAATAGGCTTCAAGTGCTTTAAGCATTTCTTTTTGCCAAGCATTCATAAAAGGCTTATAGTCCTTTTTAGAAGCAAATGTGCCAAATTTCTTGATAATCTGGAAATGCTTTTTAAGCAAAGCTTCAAGCTCCCAGTGGTCGTACTCTTGAACATCTATTCCACGTCCGTCACCTGAATCATAGGTGTGATTACCAGCTGCTCCAACTGATGGGTCATAGTTTGGAGTTGATAAGTAATATGTAGCATTATTATTTCCACAAGCCTTAAAATGCTCAAGAAAAACGTCTCCGTTCTGTTTACCAACATGCTCAAGTACTTCAAATGAACAAACCTTGTCACCATTAAATTGGCTAAAGTCCATATAGGGTTTGACCAGGTCTGCTACGTAGAACTTTGCCCAATTTACGTTTTTAAACTTTTCTCGAGCATGTTCAATAGTCTTTTCACGAATATCAATACCGATATAAGACTTTTGTTTAAATTTGTTACGGTAGAGAACTTCTAAAAGATTGGCTTGACCGCAGCCAAAATCAACGATTGATTCACCAATTTTAGCTTCTTTCAAAATATGAGTCCAACGCAAATAATGTGCAAATTGGTCTCTGTGAAATACGTGACGCTCAAACGCCTTATCAGGTGAGAGGTCTGTTGTGTTATAAGGTAATCCCATAATTTTTATTATTGTTAAAGTTCTGTTTCTTCAATGTAATTATTTAAAGCACCTATATATGCAGCAGCATCTAAGAGGTTATCTTCTCTGTGAGCAAATGCTTCGCGTGAAAGCTTAAGAGCTATTAAAGCTCGATACATTCCTCTCACAGAAATCTGTTCATCTTTTGGAGAAGCAGCATTATATATAGCTGTTGCTCTTTCCATTGATTCACTGAATGGTCCATACATACGTTCTTTCTCTTCTGACCTCTGATTTACAATCAGGTTTGCTTGTTCTAAGATATTCATATTTTTATATGTTATTGCAAAATTAAAAAAAATTTCTCAAATAAAAAAATATTTTTCAAATATTTACAAGTTTTTAACTTTTATTTACCTTTAATATATTTAACTGTCTATCTCATAAATGCTCTATACAACTCAAGCTTAGCTTTAATGCTATTCATTAAATTGTTTTGGGTTCTGTCTTTTGATTTTAACGCCTTAACTACATTTTCGTCCTCTGTTCCAGAAGCCACGATGTGGTGAATTATAGTTCTCTCTTTCTGTCCTTGACGATATAATCTAGCATTAAACTGTTGATACAACTCAAGAGACCAAGTAAGTCCAAACCAAACAATTATATTTCCTCCCGCTTGAAGGTTAATTCCATGGCCTGCTGATGCCGGATGTGCTAACATAAGTTGCACTTTACCAGCATTCCAGTCATTAATGTCCTGTGCTGATTTGAGTTCTCTCGGCGCCATATTTCTAAAATAAGCTTTAATTCTATCCCGGTCAAATTGATAAGTCCAAGCAACTAATACAGGTTTGCCATCAGATGATTCTATTATTTCTTTTAGTGCCTCAAGCTTCAAATCATGAATTGGAACTACATTTCTATTTTCGTCATACATAGCACCATTCGCGAATTGTAAAAGCTTGTTTGAAAGAGCTGCAGCATTAACAGCATTAACAGTAGTAGTATTTTCTTTAAGTTCATTAGCAAGAGTGATGACGCTTTCTTTTTCAAAATTCTTATAAGCATCCATGAGTTTACTCGGCATAACAACTTTAACGAAATTATCTATTCGTTCAGGCATTTCAAGATAATCTTCTGCTCTCATGCTTATACATATATCCTTGATTTTCTCCTGTATTAATTTTTCTGATTCTGGCAATATATTATATGAATATACAACATAGCCATTAGAAGCACCAGGCCTAAAATATCTACTTCTATAAGCAGTTATTGTCTTTTCAAGTCTTTCGCCTCTATCTATTAAATACATCTGTGGCCATAGATTTATAAGGCCATTAGGAGCCGGTGTTCCTGTAAGTCCAACCACGCGTTTAAACCAAGGTCTTGCAAGTCTGAGAGATTTAAATCTTTGTGTCTGATGAGCTTTAAAGCTACTCAGCTCATCTATAACAAGCATATCATAAGGAAGTTTTGCAGCATACAGTGAACAAAGCCACGCTATGTTATCGCGTGAAATTATATACACATCTGCTTTTTTCTTTAAAGCCGCCATTCTCTGCTTTTCTGTTCCTATAATCTTAGAGAATGTAAGGTGTCTTGTATGGTCCCACTTTTTGGCTTCTTCTTCCCACACTGTTTCTGCCACGCGTTTAGGAGCAATTACAAGAACTGTATCAATTTCACAGTAATCATATTTAAGCTCCTCTATGGCAGTTAATGTAGAAATAGTCTTGCCAAGTCCCATATCAAGAAACACTCCACAGAATGGGTGAGAGATGATATGCTCAACACAAACATTCTGATACTTATGTAAATTACTTCTATCCATTTATTATTACATCTTCTATTATTTCAGCTGCTTTTTCAGCAGTGTCAACTACCTCAACTCTAAATCCAAGTTTGCGAATTTTATCATGCATAAATAGCTGAATCTTTCTCGGCTTCTGGTTTGTTGTCTTAGTTTCAACAAATACAACTTTGCCTTTAGGAAATATGCATAATCTATCAGGCAATCCAATTAAATGAAAGCTCAAAAGTTTAATGCACATTCCTCCATTTAAGTCTGTAAGTTCTACAAGTTTACGTTCAACTAATTTTTCACTTTCTATCTGAGTCATAATAAGCTATCTTTACGTCTATAAAATCTCTGCTTTCCATATATTGGGAAATTCTTAGTTGAACTAACAAATTCCCAATTAGGCAAAGTAGCCATAAGGCTGTTAATATCTTTTGTATTATAGCGTGTCATGTCGTTTTTGTCTTTACCAAGACACTCACACCATATTTCAGCTGTACACACAAAGTCTCGTTGTTCTGTTCCAGCTTCTGCCAATGGGTCATCAAGCCATGACCTACGGTCATAAAGGTCTTTCTTATCCCAGTCTTTTGGTAAAAGCTTTTCAAGATATTTTTCAACTAAGCCTGTTCTTTCATCAACAGCAGAATGTTCTACTTGGCTTTCTTTTGCAAGTTCACTTTCCTCATCATCAAAATATAGTTTTTCACCTTGCTTAACAAGATAATAAGCTTCTGCCCATATTTGGTCAACTTCTTCTTGTGTTAAATCGTCTTTTACAGATTTAGTAGCATGATCAAAATCTATATTAACAGGATTGAAACGTCTATTGCCAGAAGGGTCATGCAAAAAATCAGAATCATTTGTAGTACCAAAAAACACACATTGACGTTTATATGTTTCAACGGTTCTGCCATAAGCTGGACGATACATATCATCACACTTAGAAATAAATTGCTTTATGGTTTCCACCTCAGCTTTTTTAAGTCCAGAAAGCTCTGCCATTTCCACAAGCCATGCTCCGCGTAATTGCTCAAATGATTCTTTTCCTTGGAATGTTGAAAATGTATCAGAAAACCAATCCATACCGAGTTTTCTTACAAATGTACTTTTATAAGTTCCCTGTTTTCCAACAAGCACTAAAACCATATCGAATTTTGCTCCTGGATGAAACACTCTTGTAACAGCAGCACATAGGGTTTTACGAATTGCAGCTCTTGTATAGCTATTATCAGCTGCGCCAAAATAGTCAATAAGGAGTGTATCAACTCGAGCAATTCCATCCCAAGTGAGCGAATTAAGATAGTCTTGTATTGGATGAAAACTATGTTTTTCTACATCGAGTGCTAAGGCATCATCTATTTTTTGTGAAGACACTATGCCATATACGCATTCTATATAATTGCGCACTCCTGAATAGTCAACATCACGCATAGGCTCTTCTGCT
>Ga0247611_10011231_pt1 | contig 10363 bp, 9 predicted proteins | sample 177DNAGHGhighgp2_FD_192422 | JGI IMG/M metagenome (GOLD analysis project Ga0247611, IMG submission 192422) | Sheep rumen microbial communities from Palmerston North, Manawatu-Wanganui, New Zealand - 1770 DNA GHGhigh gp2 | ecosystem: Host-associated > Mammals > Digestive system > Stomach > Rumen ... | reverse complement strand
ATTTTTATATGAGTAAAAGAAAAGTTTGTAAAATCACTCTTATTGAAGAAGATATGTAGGAGATATAAATGCAAAACATAAAGTTGATAGAAGAATGTTTGAATAATCCTATTTGGAATGATAAACCTTTCTGTGAATGTAAAAAGAAAATAATTCGTAAGCCAGATTATTTTGAATCTGAAAATAAAATCATTTATTGTGAATTGTGCGATTGCCCTATATTGGTAAAAGATATGGATAAGATTGTAGATGATTGGAGGCATATGCGACTTTCAGAAGAAGATTTAGCGGAAGTCAATAAGATTTTAAGAAATAAAGACAAAGATAAAAACATACATATTTTGAACAACATTTTGAAATTATCAGAAATGTTGAAATTTGATTTGTATGGAATCCGTAACCGAATTACGGATAAAATCATAGTTGTTGGATTACTTGGCAATAGAGTTATATTTGCGGATGCTACAAATTGGTTTCAAGCAAAAGTGTGGACTAAAAAAGAAGATGCTGATGAAGTATATAGAATTATGTGCAATTTGGATAATGGATTTCAGATTAATTATTTTGTAGATAAATTATCTGATTTGGAATTGAAAGAATATCAGAAAGTGAATAAAATCATATAAAACAACATAAGGATTAAGATATGAGCGAAACAAATGTAAAGACAGTAAAGAAAATCAAGAAAGTTGTGAGTGAACCAAATTTTATTGGTTTTGATTTGAGTAAAGGTAATGATATAGGAACTTGTAATGGGGAAGTTACACCTAAACTTGTAAAGAAAGTAAAGAAGATTGTAAAGAATGAACAGATTTATTATGTTCATACTTGCGGTTATGATTATGTGGTCGATACAATTGATGCTGATGTTGCTTTTAGTGGAACAAAAGATGAATGTGATGAATGGATGAAGGAACATTCGATTATTGAAGGTTTGGAAGATAATACCAATCCTAATGAATATATGAATGATTCTCCTTGCGATTTCAGTGATTTTGAGGGTAGTAAGGTTGAAGTACTTAGTTCTGCTAATGTGCCGACTGTGAAAAAGGTGAAGAAGTGTGTGGTGGAAAAAGTTGATGAAAATGAATTAATTAAATTTGTTCGTGTTACAGAATTAAATGACAAAAGAGAAGAATATGCGAAATATTTTCCAAAAGATAAATATAAATATGGAATGGTGTTTTACGATTTTGAGATTTTTAAGTTTGCGACAATAGCGACATTCGTTGATGTTATAAATTGTAAAGAAACAATCATTGTTAATGATAGAAAAGCGTTTTTAAAATTTTATATGGAACATCGTGATGAGATTTTCAGTGGATATAATTCTAGGCAGTATGATACTACAATTTACAAGGCTATTATCTTAGGTCTTAATCCAAAAGAAGTAAATGATAAACTTATCAGTGGGTTAAAAGCATTTCAAATTAGCGATAAATTTAAAGAAATTCAGTTTTATGATTTCGATAATTATAAATTAAACCATAGTCTTAAACAACTTGAGTCAGGACTTTCTAACTCGATATATGAATCAAAAATTCCATTTGATTTAGACAGACCTCTTACAATGGATGAAATTGAAGAAACAATTAGTTATAACAAATCGGATGTATATAACACAATCGAAGTTCATGAAAAAGGTCAGAATAAAGTTTATGAGGGAAATATTAGTTTGATTGAAATGTATAAATTTCCAATCTCTGATATAAATAAAACACAAGCACAACTTACTGCAAAAATTACAGATTGTGAAAAACCTAAAGAACCAAGAAATGATGATTGGGATATTTGGGTGGTTGATACAGTCAGATTAAACAGATATAAATTTGTCGCAGATTGGTTCATGTCTTTGCGAAATGACCACGATAGACCTAGAATTGAAACTTATGAAAATGGTAAGTTTGTTCCATATAAAGGAAAAGGTGGAACTAAAAAAGAGGGATATGAATTACACATTGATGTTTGTGGAATCCCTTGTGTTTTTGCAATGGGTGGGGCACATGGAGCACCTGACAAACCAATTATTGTAGATAAATTCGAAGGGGTTTTTCACTCTGATTTGAATTCTATGTATCCTTCCATCATGCTTGAATATGATTTGCTTACTAGAAATTCAAGAAAACCTCAAGAGTTTAGGAATGCATATAATTTAAGAATTCGGTATAAAAAAGAGGGTAATTTTTTAAATAAGGTGCTTAAAATTCCACTCAACGCACAATACGGATGCATGGGTGATATTAACAGTTCAGCCTATGATTTAAGAAACTGTCGTATGGTTTGTATCACAGGACAACTTTTGATTCTTTCTCTTTTGGATGATTTACAACCATATATTTCGTTAAAAAATCTTAATACTGACGGAATCATTTATACCATTAATAAAGATGAGGATACGGAACTAGTTATGAATTTAATAAAAGATTTTGAAGTTCGCAGTCACCTTACTTTTACCACAGACCTTATAAATTCAATGGTTCAGCGTGATGTAAATAATTATGTCTTTAACTTTGCCAACGGAGATATTGAATGTAAAGGTGCTTCTGTAAAATATAACAATCCTTTGGACAACGATTTACCGATTTTGAATGAATGTACTCGTGAATACATCATTCATAAAATTAATGTAGAAGATTATATAAATAATTGTGATGAATTATGGAAATTTATGAAAACATTCAAATTGGGTGGAACTTATGAAGCAGTTTACCATAATGGTGAAAAATTAAACGGTAAATGTAATCGTGTTTTTGCAAGTAAAAATTTGAAAGATACTTATTTGGGAAAAAAGAAAGCAGATAGTAATACCATTGAAAAATTTGCTGGTCAATCAGACCACGTTTTCCTCGAAAACGGAGATATTCATGGAAAGAAATGTTCAGAATATCCTATGTTGGATAAACGATGGTATATTGAACAAGTTTATGATAGGTTAAAAAGTTTCGGCATAGATGCTAGACCTTCAATATTTGAAGAGTTCTTTTAATCAACTATTTTTATTAAATGTAATTTAAGCGATTGTAAATAAGGTGTGCGAAGCCTAAAGAAAATATAACAGAACCTTTATTTTCGTATTTACAATCGCTTTTCTTTTTATTATATTAACTATATATATATTATGTGTTATTCGCACTAACACAAATATGATTGTTAAGAGGTTCTGAACTATGGAAAAAGAATTTAATGTTAATTGTAGAAAACTTATGTATGAGGTTTTTGGAAAGAAAAGAAATTCTAAAAATATTGAAAAATTATTAAATGGTGCAAACATAAACTATATAAAATCAAAAGTACCTAAACATAATGGTGAATTTTTATTTATTAAAGAATCTGATGTTGAAATTTTTATAAATTACTTAAAATTATCTAAAACGGAAAAATATGAAAAAACTTGTCAAGCGAAATATGGAGTAAATAACATCAGTCAAGTCCAAAGTATTATTGATAAGAAGAAAGAAACTTTTAATAAAAGAAAAGATTTGCATAAAAAACCACCCAAAAGAAAAACATTAAGTCAAAGAAAATTACGAGAATTAAAAATTTTAGAAATGTATCCTAATCAATACAATAAAGATGCAGATATAATCTGTAGTCATCTCTCTAAAATATTTGATGTAAAAACTGCAACAATTAAAAATTATTGTGAATATTTGAATATCGATATTGTAGAGAAGTATCAAGGAATCAGAAAGGTATATGTTATAAATAAATGTGATTTAGATGTTATTAAAAATTGGATTGAAAAATATCCAAATAAAAATGATAGAATGAATATTATTATTGAAAACACGATGATGAAACTGTATGGAGTTAAACGTGCTTTGCAAAGTTCTGAATTTTTGAAAAAGAGCATGAATACTTGCAAAGAACATTACGGTGTAGAACATCCTGCCCAAAGTGAAGAAATTTTAGAAAATTGGAAGAAGACAAATCTTGAAATTTACGGAGTAGAAAATCCGAGTCAAGCACAATCCATAAAAGATAAAAAGGCTCAAACTACAATGGAACATTACGGTGTAGAAAATCCATTTCAAGCGGAAGAAATAATCGAGAAAATTAATACAGATAAACATCCTATGAGGAATAGATATTTCTATAATAGTGTTGCTTTTGATTCAGCAACCGAACTTTATTTCTATATTTATCATCATGATATTCTGAAAGATGATATTACTCGTGGCAAAATGTTTGTGTATTATGTGAATGGGAAGAAAGCAAGATATTTTTGTGATTTTTTATTAAATGGTGAAAATGTAGAGATTAAAGGTAGACACTTGATTGATACTAAGACTATGATTTTACACACATATCTCGATGAAATACCTTTATTGGAAAAGACCCAATGTTTGAAAGACAATAATGTTAGAATTATTATAGATAATGATGAAGAAATGATTCGCATTTCAAAACTTGTAGAAAAACAATTTCCGCATTTAGTAGAATCATGTAGAATTAAAAAGAATGAAGTTGAAAATGAAAATTACGAAGATGAATACGATGATTATGACACAACAAATACTATTTTCGAAATGTAAATTTTCATTGACAAATTAATTTCAAATACTTATAATATCTTAAAGGAGAAACTTATGATAAAAACAATCTATGATGTAATTAAAGACATTTTCAAATCTGCTTCCGATGTAGGATTAGACGACATCACATGGGATGAACTCAAGGATTACGTTTTAGAGCAGAAAGTATTCCACACATGGACATTTGAAAATGCGGACGGATATGGAATTGATACCCATAGTTCAGATGTAGAAACTATTCATGGAATCTGTGATGATGGCGAAGATGAATATTCAGAAACAATTTTCTACAAAGATGGAACTGCTCGCATTGTAAATATCAATGAGATTTTCGTATGGAATCAGCAGTTGTTTGACGCAATACATTAAAATTTAATTAGAGATTTTATGCAGTTAAAGGGTAAATTTGTCAAAAATCGACAAATTAGCATCTTTAACTACGGATTTTATAAAATTAAGAATTTTTTATATATTTTAATTTACATTGACATTTTCTATAAAATCTACTATATTATATGTAAGAAATAATCCGTAAGTTCCGCTAAAACCTATGGTGCATTTCTTAGCGGAACTTAGTGCATTGTAGGAGGAATTTATGGATTATGTCTCTGTTAAAAAACTTTCGGAAAAATACAAAATTGATTATTATCAATTTATTTCATATTTGGAACATTTGAATATTGATATAAAAATTAACAAAAACATGAAAGTTGTTTCAATCGAAAGTGTTCCGATTATTGAAAAATTTATATCTTCATTTACAAGAAATCAAATAAGATATATAAAATTAAATAACATTAAAGATTTTTATAATGGAACTCTTCTTTTAGATATACTTAAAAAATATAATCTAAATGAAAAACAATTTAGAATAAAATGCAAGTGTGCTAATCTTGAATTCAAATATGTATATTCTGATGAAGAATATAAACGATTTGATGAGTTTATGAAAAACATTTCGACATTTAATCGTGCTGAATTAAGAGATTTGAAATATATTAAAGAAGGATGGATACCATTAAGAAATGTGTTTAATGAATTGTCTGAAAAATATGATTTCTGTGAAAATACAGGAATGGTAATTCTCGATTATTTAAATATTGAAGTTTACAAACCATCTCATCAATTTGCATTTATTACAAAAGAACAGAAAGATACATTTGAAGAATTTCTCAAGAAATTTAATTCCGCAAAAGAAAGAAGATTATATTTTCAAGAAAAAACTTGTCAAGAAAAATATGGAACAAACAATCCTAGTTGTTCAGAAGAAGCAAGAAATAAGATTTCAGAAAAAGTAAAAGAATCTTGTACAGAAGAAAGACAAAAGAAAATTGAAGAAACGAAATTAAAGAAATATGGAAAACGCTCGACTACAAATACCAAGAAATCTATGAATAGTAGACTTAAAAATCACGGAACTTTATCTGTAACATATCGATATAAATTTGAAGGATTGGAGTTTCATAGTTCATGGGAAGTTTATTTCTATATCTATAATAAATACATTCTTAAAAATGACATAACCAAAGGTAAGATTTTTGAATATATGTATGAAGGAAATATACATCGTTATGAATGTGATTTCTTGGTGAATGGTGAAAATGTTGAAATTAAAGGTGGGCAATTGTTGGATGAAAACGGAAATCTTAAACAAATGAAAACTCGTAAATGGGATATATGTAAACAGAAATGTATGGAAGAAAATAATGTAAAACTTATTGTAAAGAAAGATATAATTAAAATTATAAAAATTGTAAATGATACATATGGTAAAAATTATGTCGAACAATTTAAAATAAAATGATTTTCGGAGAAATGTGTGAAAATATATAACGAAACCAATGTATTTGAAGAATCTCAGAAACGGATAGAATTTCTCTTTAGTCGTTATCATAATATTATTGTGTCATTTAGTGGCGGTAAGGATTCAACAGTCTGTCTTAATCTTGTTGTTGATTACGCTAGGGAACATGATTTAATCGATAGAGTTTGTATAGTACATGAAGATTTTGAAGCACAGTATGATATGACTACGGAATTTGTTGATGAAACTTTCAAATCACTATCCGATATAAAGCACAAATATTGGTTGTGTCTACCATTCAAGGCTCAAAATTGTTGTTCATTGGAATCGAAGGGGTTTTGGCGACCGTGGAATAAAGAACAGAAAGATATTTGGGTAAGAGAACTTCCGAATTATGATTATGTGGTTACTGAAGAAAATTGTCCTTTTGTTTTCGATTATGAATGGTGGGATAAAGATTTACTTTCTGCATTTTCTGATTGGTTTTCTAGCAAGTATGGAAAGAGTGTAGATGCTTGTGGAATCCGTGCAGAAGAATCGTATGACCGTTATATGTTGATTACTAGTGGTTCACATTCTTTTGATAATCATCGCATTGAAAGTGGTGACAGATGGATTGTTGAGAATGAACTTTCTTCAATGTCATATCCGATTTATGATTGGACGGTAGAAGATATATGGGCGTACTTTGCAAAGAGCGGAAAGAAATATAACAAGTTATATGATTTATATTACAAAGCAGGACTTTCAGTAGACCAAATGCGTGTAGCAAGTCCTTTTAATAATCAAGCAAATTCTACATTGAAATTTTACAAATGCATTAATCCGTCAATGTGGGGTAGAATGATTTCTCGTGTGCAAGGTGCGAACTTCGTTTCCCTTTATGGTGATACAAAACTTATGGGGTGGAGAGATTGTACGCTTCCAAAGAATTATACATGGAAAACATACTGTGAATTTCTCTTGAATACTTGTAGCGAAGATGTGAAAAATCATTTCATTGAAAAGTTCACTACAAGTATAAAATATTGGTGTCATGGAAAAGGTGCGTTTATTGACCCACAGAGTATTGATGAGATACATGAATTTTATAAGGATGTTGAGATTGAAGATTTAGGTGAAAGTCCTAGATTCAAGAATAAACATCTTGTGCGGTTCAAGAGTTATCCTGACGATTTGAGTTTGTGTAAGAAATGGATTGATTTACCATCTTACAAGCGTATGTGTATTACGATTTTGAAGAACGATTACACATGCCGAACTATGGGATTTTCACCTAGTAAGACAGAATTAGATAAAAGAAAAATTGCTTTAGAGAAGTTCAAGGAGTTGTAGTTATGAAAAAAAAGATTATGGTAAACTACGAAAACACCCACACATTTGAAAGATGTTGGGATTTAACTGATGAAGAAATAGAGCAGATGAATAAGTCTGATTACGTTTCGCCTATTTATGAAGTGAAAAAGATTCCAATCGAGTTGATTAAGGCAAATAATTATAATCCGAATACAATGGACAAGAACATTTTTGAACTTTTACACACTTCCATGATTGAAAGTGGTTGGACACTTCCTTGCGTAGTTGCTCTAAATAATGATGAAGATAAAGATAAACACCCTTATGTTTTGGTTGATGGTTTTCACCGTGTACTTATTATGTCACTCTATAAAGATATTTATATTAGAGAAAAGGGTGTAGTTCCTTGTGTGGTGCTGAACAAAGACCAAAACCGATATGACCGCATGTTTGCCACAATTCTTCATAACAGATGTAAAGGTACACATGATATTGATGTTATGTCTGATATTATTACTGAACTCGTTTCAAGCGGTTTGTCTGATTATGAGATTCAAAGAAGGTTGGGAATGGATAAAGAAGAATTGTTGAGATTGAAGCAATTGACAGGTCTTGCTAGTTTATTTGCTGATAAAGAATTTTCAAAAAGTTGGAAGTTTGAAGAATAGGAGAAAGTTATGAATGAAATTAATTACATTACATTGAAAAGACACGGTTGGACAGATAAGTTGATTGAAAAATTTAATCTTCATCCAATATCATATAATATAAAAAGTCATAAACCTAAATTCGATAATTCTGTTGTTATGAAAATTGAATCTTCGCAAGAATTTAGAGATGAATTAATTAAAATTCAGAAAGAGAAAAATTTGAAGAAAACTGTTCCGCAATTAAAGAAAATATTTCGAGAAATGCTTTTCGATAAGATTGAAAATGATAAATTTTTTGGATTAAAATGTCTTTATCATGACTCAAAAAGTGAAAATGAAAAATACGTTAAAAATTATATTAAAGAAATGAACAAACGTTTTGAATCATTCCGTGTTGAATGGTGTACTAAAATAAAACAATGTGAAACTGTTGAAGATTTATCATTGTTAGTAAAAGAAATGGATAATTCGTATGGAGAACATTTTTCAGATTATTTATAAATCAGAATATCAAATTTTTCTTATCGAATAAGATGGATTATTTCTTATATACGATATGATTAATTTTAATAATTTTGTCAATAAAAAAGACCCTAGATTTTCTAGGGTCAGATTTTTAATTATACTTTGAAAGTTCAGAAATAAAATAATTTTTTAATTTTTCTTTATCATCTATTATTGAAATTTTAGAATATTTTTTACTTACTTTCCAAGGAATTCTTAATAAATTTATATTATTTTCAGAACAATATTTATTTTTCAAAGAATCATGATTTTGTAGTATTTGAAATGATTTTTCACATTGTTCTTCCGTAAGTTGTTTTGAAAATTTAGCAACTCTGAAATGTTGCTCTCCATCAATTTCAATTAATAAATTATATTGAGGTAAATAAAAATCAAAACGCAATAATATTGAATCTTTTAAATTATCGAATGTTTTTTGAGTTTCATATTTTATTTGTAATTCGTCTAATATCGATTTCATATATTTTTCACCACCAATATTTATATTAGAACAATTTGGACAAGCATGATTTCCATGTAAATATTGAGTCAGTGTAGTATTCCATTTGTATCCACAAATGTTACATTCTAAATCATGATGTTTAGACGAACCTAAATAATTACCTATTAATTTTATATTTTTTAATTTTAATTTATCTTGGACTTCATTAGTAGATAATCTTCGTTTAGCACACCCATGTTCCATTGAACAAGAAGGACATCCGTAAACACCGTGACCTGATAAAACAACATCTATACTTTGTTCAAATAATTTTCCACAAATTTTACATTTGAAAGTTATTTCTTCTCGAATATTATTTTTAATATGTCCTATTCTGACAATATTAAAATTTTTAATTCTCGAATCGATTTCTTCATCAGTTATACCTTTTTGTTTTCTGATTTGTTCATATCCATATTCTTTTGCACAAGACTCACATCCGTTTTTGCAATTATTACCATATAACATACCATTAGGTGTAGTTCGGAATGTTTTACCACAAATCAAACATTTGAATGAAATTTTAGTGTTTTTACCTTGATAATTTTCCATTCGTTTAATTTTGAAATTTTTAATTCTTTCGTCAAATTCTTCATTAGTTAATTTATGTGACATATTATACCTCTACAACAAATAGTTAATTTTGTTTGTTGAGTGATTTGTAAGATTAAAAGCCGTATATAATTTAATAACAAATAAAAAAATCCCAAGAATAAATCTTGGGATTTTGAATATCTAATCTATTCTAGATTAACTATTCGGGCTAAGGTTTGTCAAATTCAATGCAGTAGCAAAGTACTTGTTGTTGATACGAGAGTCGGCATAAACACCCAATCCCATCTGGCTATTAAAATTCTTTAATTCCACAGGATTTGTAGTGATACCTGTTCCGTATGTTCCGACAGATACAGGTGCGTCAACGTTCTGTGATTCAACACTCTTACCAAAGAGGTAAGCCTTACCTTGTTTAACAGAAGGATTGATTACTGACTTAGGGGCCATGTAAACATCACGACCTGCAAGAGTACCAACCTTGAAGATACCTACACGACTAGATGGTGTAACTGCTTCA
>Ga0247611_10011230_pt1 | contig 10363 bp, 14 predicted proteins | sample 177DNAGHGhighgp2_FD_192422 | JGI IMG/M metagenome (GOLD analysis project Ga0247611, IMG submission 192422) | Sheep rumen microbial communities from Palmerston North, Manawatu-Wanganui, New Zealand - 1770 DNA GHGhigh gp2 | ecosystem: Host-associated > Mammals > Digestive system > Stomach > Rumen... | reverse complement strand
CACGGATTCTGACGCATGGAGTAGCTCAGTTGGATTATATGTAGCAAAAAACATTCTAAAATTAGATGGTGTGAATGTTGCATTACAAAACGCGGCATCACTAAATACAATGATTAATGCGTTAGGCACTGGATCAAGTGCGCCAGTTGATGCCGATTATTACGTCGCACAATATGCCGGTGGTGGCACAACAACAACGACATATCATCGTCGACCAGTGTCTGCATTGTGGAAATATGTAAAAGGCAAGCATATCAAAGCTGATATTGCTATACAAACCGGATCTTCAAAGAAAGCAAAAATCACATTACAAACTCTAATGACATGGTTGATCACAACAAAGGCATACATACCATCTAATACAACTGACTTCGTTATGATCAAGACAACATGGGTATACAACAACAATGACATCTTACGATTCAATGCAAACGGTGTAGACTATGAAATGTCACTGCGGGTGTTATTATTGAATTCAAAGGCAAAGCGACCTCATACAATTCTGGTGAATTTACGCTGACAATAACATCTGCTGCAGGAGTTCTTTCAGATACACCGACATCTGGATACACCAGATTCCCAGCTAACACAACGGCAGTTTATCACTGTAACGGTTCCAGTTATAATCCAACCTGGACAGTGAATATGAATAAAGCTGTTCAGCAGTTGTTATATCAATCAACGACATCGGCTGGATATGGATATGCTGATATTGTCATCGGAAGTGTGTTCAGTATCTGGTCAGTTTTATTGTTGGAATTCACGGAAGCAAGTTACGGTTATTCGAATGAAAATCCACATAGCGGATCTGGATTAATACCACTTTCTCTGGTTAGATCGCTTGGAAATGTTTCTGATATCAGTCAGCAATATCAGATCCCAATCGGATATAACCCAGGAAATACCACTGCAAACCAGTATATTTCAGTCGTGTACACTGATGAGAGTACTTTCCGTCTGTCACGAGGTGGATCAGGCGGTCCTCTCGGAAAAATCAAAATCTACGGTATATGTTAAGGAGGATTCACAAATGATCATTCGAGTCGATACAGACAACAATATCATCCAGCTGATTGAGGTTGGAGATCACCCTGGAACACCTGACTGCTATGCAGTCGATTCCATTCCATCGGACGTTGCTGATGATATATTTTCATACAAGTATATCGATGGCCAGTTCGTCAGAAAACCGGATACTGATGACAAACATGCTGCAACAGCGAAGGAGGTGAAAATCGAATTTCTTTCATCAACATGCAAGTCACTCATCGAACGCGGTATTGATGTGAATGATGAACATTATTCACTGACATATGCTGACCAGATCAATCTGTCAAAGTTGGCAACACAAGCAGTTATGTTGCCTTCACTACCAATTTTCTATCATGCAGATGGTAAACTGTGTCGTCAATATACACCTGAAGAAATTTTGAATATATCGCAAATTGCTGTTGCTTGGGTGACATATCATACCACGTACAACAATTTCGCGAAGGCATATGTCAAGTCTCTGCATGACTTCACTACAATCCGTAATTTCAAATACGGAGATCGGTTGTCGGATGAATTGCAGAGGCAACTTGATGAGATTCTTGAAACAACACATATCATATTCGGTGAGGTCATTGTTGACCCATTCGATTATGATACAATCCTATATCCTGAACGTAATCCATATCGAAATGGATTTTATGTTCCGACACCGGAAGGCATTAATCCTGTTTGACAAAAAATTAATATTATGAAAGGAGGTCTTCTATTATGAAGCCTGATATTCAAGCGAATATGGAAAATCGTATTGACGAAATCCGAACCCAGAACACAATCTTTGACGATGTCATCACGACGGTTGAAACAGCGCTGTCTATCGAGATGCGTCCACAGACAGCTGGTATGTATTCCGGAACTGATGGTGCATGGTCGATTACAATCGTGCTGGATGAGTCTTTGACAGATGGTGTTATCACGGTCGGACTCAATCAAACGACTGACCAAGGAACTGCACGAATCGCTTCCATGACAATCCATTCAACTCGTCAGATTCATGAATCCATCGACAATGTCAGCAACATCGTTGATCACAAATATGTGGTCGATCTGTTTGCTGCGGTCTTTGAAGCTGTAAAGCAAACGAATCCATCTGGACAGGATGATGCATCATGAAGATGATTGACCATATCAAACGAGAGTTTATACTATTCTTAATAGGTGGATTCATGTATGCTGGTATTGAGATTGGTATGCGTGGATTCACCCATTGGTCAATGTTCATCGTTGGTGGTTTATGTTTCGTCATCATCGGTTTACTAAATGAATGGTATACATGGGACATTCCACTGTTGTTGCAGATGTTATATGGTGCATTTGTAATTACAGCTCTTGAGTTGATATCCGGATACATCTTGAACATAAAACTTGGCTGGAATGTTTGGGATTACTCTGACAGACCTTTCAATTTTTATGGTCAAATATGTGCGTTCAATTCGTTCTTATGGTTTCTACTGTCAGCAATCGGAATCTTACTGGATGATGTCATTCGATGGATCTGGTTCGATGGTGAGGAACCTCGATACAAGATCTTCGGGAAGGTCTTCAAGTAAAAAAAAACATGATGTGAGGTGGGGGCGAAAGCCCCCACCATCACTATATGTATCAATCGTCGTCGCCTTCATATTCTGCAAGGTCGACAAAATAGATCACGTCAGACCCGCAGAAATCGACATCATATCCAGAATCAATGGCGTTATGCAAAGTCTCCGTCACATCTTTTTCAGTAAGAGGCTTTGTGACCGCGTTCCCGCCTTTGTTGAATGTAACCAGTGAGTACAACTTGCCTCTCGACACAAGCAGGTCACGTTTTCCATCCGCTCTATTGATGCCGATCTCGGTGAAGCCAACGACGACGAATTCGTCGGTTTCGAGATAAATGTTTTTGACCCAGCTCAGCTGATCCAATCTGCGTTCAATAGCTTTGCAGCATGTAACCAGGTCTGCGAACTCATCATTCACACTCTCGGTGTAGAATGCGGTTCCGATGGAGATCTTTTTGTTTTTCTTGTTTACTTCGTTGATTTCCATCTTTGTTGTCATAGCAGTTCTGTCTTTTCCGGTGGGAGTGATCATGATGATTCTGATCTTCTCATCATCGGTTGGATGCTCGATCTTCACCGTAAAATCGGTTGGTGCGAACAGCATCCCGAGGTTTCCCTCAACGATTTTCTGAATAATTTTGTCTTCCATGGTTATGTTCTCCTTTAACAATATAGATTTTGTAAGCATACCGTACGTATGTTACACTTTAATTATATATCAATTGAATTCAAATAAATTCAAACCGAACGTTAATATTCATTATAATAAGGAGGGTTCATCATGCCTGAAAAGACTAATATTCCTGCAAACGGAAATGTTGGTAAACAACGCATTCTGTCTGCTGATATAAGTGAATTCAATAAGGATATGCTGGAGAGTCTATTTGCACCCTATTACGACAAACAGACCAACACATCAAAACCAGCACCGTTTATTTCAACAACCAAGATTCGACTAACAAAGGCGGAGTATAAGTACGTCAAAGAAGATGTTGAAACAACTCTTGGAATGTTATTCATGAATCGTTTCATGCTGGAATCAACTGGAATTATTGAACATACCGGATACTGGAATATTCCACTTGACAAAAAAGGTCTTGGCAAACTGAATGTTGTTGTCAATGAATTAATGGTTTCTGATGTTATCGATACGAAAGTATTTGGTAAGTTCATCGATCGCCGTGATCAACTCGGTTTCCAAGCTGCTCCGTTTTTAGCAACATCCATTTCAGCATCTCTTATTCGTCCGATGCATGATGTGAAACAACGTAAAATGGAACTCATGCAGGAGTACGCTAATGATATTAATTCATCCGATCCAACGCGTCAAATCATGGCGATGAATAAAATCGAAAAAGAATTGATGGGAATGGTGCGTCAGAATCTGAAAGGCGACTATGGCTATGACATGTATGCATCCGGCGATGGAAACCTCGATAACAATTACAAGACCATCAATGTCATGAGAGGTCCTGTCTTCAATGATATTACCAAGAGATTCGATATCGTTGGTGCATCATTGATGGATGGTATCACAAAACATGATATTCCGGCATTTTCAAATTCAAATGTCGCAGCTGCATACCCGTCAGCAATCGGTACGGCTCAGGCCGGATACACTTCTAAAATCATTCTTGCATTGTTACAATCTGAACATATTGATCCGGATCCGGAGTCCGATTGTGGTACAACTGTTACGATTCCATTTACTGTCACAGAATCAAACAAAAAGTACGTGATCTACAGATACATCAATGACGGCGGTAAGAAAGTTCTGACGACTATGGAGAACATTTCAAATTATGTCGGAAAAACGATTCAGCTCTATTCACCACAATGCTGTTTGCGTAAAGCGATCTGTGGTAAATGTGCTGGAAGACTGTATCACAATCTCGGCGTTACACATGTCGGTTTGTTAACAACATCGATCACGCATAAATTGCTGAACCTCAAACTGAAATCAAAACACGACTTGTCTCAGAAGGCAGGCCTCATTGATAAGAAGTTTATCTTTGAAACACCCAACAGCTATTATGATATTCAGGATGGATGCATCGTCAACAAGCTTGCAGCTAAGATCTATATTCCGAAGATGTTCGAGGAATTCTCAGATTTCTATATTGAAGCAACACAGGCAAGCTGCTTCGGCATACTCCCCGTGAAATTCTTCAATAAAGAAGGTAAAGAAGTTCTGAGTGCACGAATGACAATTCCTGCAATGCTAACATTCAATATCTATGAAGACATTCAAGAAAATGCTGATTACTACATTTTGTCTTATAACCCAGGATCTAAGATTTGTTCTGTTGCAATTCAGAAAACGTATGCGAACTGTGAAATGTTTTTGAATCAGATCTACATTTATAGCAAGAGCCCACAAGTTCCTTACAATATGATGACAGATATGATGTTCCGGAGTCTTGAAATCAATGCTACGGATTTTGATGGACCGTCAATTGTGTATGAACTACTTGCACGTCGTATGTGTCAAAAGAATGGTAAACCGTTTGCATTTGTATTCGGTAAAGCTCCCGGCGTTGATCCAATGTCATATGATAAACTCCGATACAGAGAAGCTGTTCAGAAAGCAGGTATCCTACAAGGTATTCTGTTCGAAGATATTTCATCAGCAATCAATGTTGGTTTGCAGCAAACATTGAATGGTGTGAAACCGGAAGACACTCCGCTTGAAATGGTTATTAAAGCTTAAGATACATTGACCAAAGTGTAAGTTGATTCAGTTTCAACTGCTTTGGTTTGGTTAACGGTTTCATTGAAAACTAGCATTGGGAACAACCTTGTCGGTTAGACTGTGAGCGAATTTATTTCCGGAATGTTTTTTCGATATGAAATCGTGAATCCTAGACGTCACTGGTATATGTCATCAGCACATTTGAAATGTCAAGAATCTGTCGGTCCCTTCGCTGCACACATGTTGTGAGCCGATTCAGAAGCTTGTCGATCCACCTCTGCGAGCAAAGATTCAAACATGATGATGTGTTGCGAGCGAATGTCATATATCAGAGGAGCTAAATCAAGAAACTGGTTAACTTGTTGCCTGGTGCCAAACATATCTGATCAATGTGTTTGGTATCAGCCGTTCAACAAAAAAAAAATGTTAAACGGTAAACAAACCTTACAAAGAGCAATGTGGAGTGGGGCTTTCGCCCCACTCCACGCTGTTCTCATGATATAAATATATTCTTTTCCGTCCGGAATCCTGCAGCATGCTGATGACCACCACCGCCAAACGATTCAGCAATGTCAGATACATCAACGCCATCAGCTTTGGAGTAAATGGAATATTTCCAATTCGCTTGCGGACCGTCATAATGGAATATGACAGCGACGTCATATGCTTGTAAAAGATCACCGAATGCGAATGAATTCGAGAGGCCGTTTATAGCAATGCAGCTCAGGTTTTCAAATCCAGGAATTTTTGTTTCAAAAGACATCTTCCGCAGCATCGCATATTCCGATTCAAGATTCTTTTCGATCGCATGACCCGGTTCCAGATAACGCTTATTGACGATGATCGGTGCATTGAAGTTGTAAAGCAGTTCATCCCACAGCTTAGAATCCGGATTCTTGTCAAGTTCAGTGTTGAATCCGTAATGGAATGCTTTTGTTTCTTTGATGTCGAATCTCCAGATATCCCAATCGTCAACATACCGAACGATATCGGGAATTTTGTAGACACGTTCTTTATCACCCTGACCAGGATTGAATACGAGCAATTTCCAGTCTTCGGAGAAATCGATGACGTTTGCAATTGTATCCCCGATGGAATCGTGTTCGTCCTGATGTGCACATGACCAGATCCAGCACAACATTGTGGCGCTGAACTTCGTATGATACACTGTATACACCTTATCATATACGGCTTTGTCATCCGGCGTCATCGCATTGATATACTCTTGTGTTGTCGCGTGATGATCGATGTGTACAACTTGGCTTCCTGCTTCAACAGCACGTTTGATCAAGTTGAACACCCAATCATCGAGTGACAGATCTACAATCACAACCTTCTCGCTTTCATGGAATTCATGATCCGGTGCAATTGGCGTATGCCAATAATTGTAGTATACGATATCAGCTGCTTCAGGTCTGACATCGAATGGGAACATTTCTCTCAATGCAATGGCGGCTGAAGCCTTTCCATCGTCATCAATATGTGTGACGAGTAAACTCATGTCAGTTTTCCTTTCATAATAAAATAAACGAGGGGGTCCTTTCGGACCCCGCCGTTCTTAAGACTTTCTTTCGACGTAATATGGACACATTGCAGCATTGCGCATCATTTCTGATTCGTGCAACCGTTTTTCTTTACGGTAATCAACATAATCAATCACTTTGCAGCAAATGAATCCAACCGTGAATGTCGTAAGTATTGCCAGTGCAAGTCGTGACATTTCTGTCACCTACTTTCATTCTTCGGATGCTGCTGGTTCGGGATCAATCTGTTCAACATCAGCCGGATCCATCGGTGTTGCATCATCTGTAGGATTTGCGGGCTGAATGATGTTAGACTGTTGGATTGATTGCAGCAGCATCACAGCCTGCTGATCGATGGTGACACAGATTGTCTCATAGACGATCGTCAGCATATCAACCAGTTTGACTGTCAATGCTTGACGATCGGTGACTCCGTCAAGATACTCATAGTTCGGCTGGAGTTTGTGAGCTTTGTGGAAATCATTGATGAAATTCTCCATCTTTTCTTTGTTCTCAGCAAACTCTTCATCCGTCCATGTTGCCAGCAAATAGATTGCATTCTTCAGCTGAGCTGTGGATGCTGACATTTTGTCCATGTCTTTGAAGTTTGCTTCCCAGTCGATCGCTTTTCTATCCGCATAGAATGTTTCGCCGGAAACCATGAGAAATGTGATTCGAGAGGGATCGTTGCTTGAAATGTTGATGTCATTCACTGCAAGCTGTGCAGAAACGATATGCAATGCTTTGATGAACTCGGGATCGCCATCGATCATTCCGTCAACAGCATTTTCAGACAATGCATCCAGAAGGATATCATCGAATACCTTTGACATCTTGTCATACGGTTTTTCGAACTGCAAACGGATCTTATAGACCTTTTCCTGGTGAGGAAGGAGATACAGCGCCATGCATGTTCGGTTATCATCAGTCGGTTCCTCATCGATTGCCAGGAAGTCACCGAACTTTTGGGCTGACTCCGGCATTTTCAGTTCAGCCTTATCCAAGGCAACGATGTCAAAGTACTTCATTTGTTGTTTCCTCCTCAGTGGTGGTATTTTTCGGATGATGCTTTCCGCGGATGCGCACTTCGTACATCATCTTTGTAATGACTTCGATACAATCGATGCAGTAGAATGCTGCTTTTTCGATAATACCGATATTCGGGAATGTTTCATCGTAATGGGGGTGAATTCCGAAGTTTCCTTCCAGATACGGAACAGTGAGCTCCAGCGAATTCTCAGCAAGCTGCTTACGATGATCTTCATCCTGCTTCACAGCTTCGACATCTTCCGGATTATCGATCTTAGCATACATCAACTCTCTCAGATACTGTCTGATGAATACGAGATTCGTATACAGCTGAGAGAATGTCTGTGCGACATCGATGTTATCCCAGTCAATCGGAAGCGTACGTGCATCCGCAACATACGTTGTTGTATCCATCGAAAAGAAGTAGATCTTCTCTTCTTCAGGAATGTCCTCCTCAACCGGCTGAGACGCTGCATCAAGTTCATGATCGATCGTCGCTTCTGTGACATCACGGTCTTCAGTGATGTCAATGTGTTCATCTGCCATTGTTTGATTCCTCCTTGAATTGATTTTTTGTATCTCTAAGATCATCGATCGGCTCACCCGTGATAACCTTATTGATCTGATTTTGTCCGTACACCCGAATATTCTGCGGGTGTTCTCTGTTGGCGACTGCCTTTCTAATATACGCCAGTAGGTTGGGGTTATTTTTGTTTCCCATAATAGATCCTCCTCACGAAATATTAATACTGGAATGTTGGATCGCTTACCAGTATTCATATTAACCATATATACACAGGGAGTTGATAAAATGGAGTTCTCGATCGTAACCATATCTGCGTTCGTCGCGGCTTTGAACGAAGTCACAAAGATGATCGCGAAAACATTCGGATACAAGATTAATCGTCTGATCCCGATTTTCTCATTGGTGTATGGTATCGCACTTGGTATTGCAGGGTACTTCACACCAAATGTTGCAATGGGAAATAATCTTGTAGAGGCTATTTTCATCGGTCTGTCCGCAGGTGCTGCATCAACGGGTTGTCATCAAGTTTATAAGCAACTCTCTAAGAAAGAGTACGATGACATCGATCCATCCGAAGATGATGAACCTGATGAGGACGATGACGAGACCGAAGACGATGATTCTGATGAATCAGACGCATAAGAAGTTTGAGGGGGCTACGTGCCCCCTCTGCTTCGATTAGTTGTTATTCATTGCGTCTTTATTCGTAACAAAGAAGCCATCAGCGAGAATGTTGGAACCGAATTCACGTTGTACCATTGACTGGAATTTCGGAGTATTATAATACTTTGTGAATACAGCTCGTTGTGAATGTGTTAACGGAAAATCAACAACGTCTCCGCTCTTTGTGATGCCGAATCCGGTGACTTTACCGTTTTCGATCAACACTTCCATCAGCTTAACACCTTTTTTCATTTTGACATCCTCCAATCATCCTGCATTTTATGCAGAGTATATGTATTTAACTGTTTCAAACAGTCGAATTTTATCTAAAACTGATCTGTAATGATGACACTATCACCAGACCAATTATATTCAGAAATGAGGTTATTCATATGGAAACCGGAACCATTCTTGCAATTATTGGTGGTTTAGGTGGGGCCACGGGAATTTCAACTTTACTTGTTACGATCTTCCAACGGAGGAAATATAAAGCTGAAGCTGAAACAATCGATGCGGCAAATCAAACCACAATAATTCACAATCAACAAGAGGAAATGACATATGTGACCAATCAGTTGATACACCTGCAGGAGATGTATAAGACTGATATGGAAGAACTGCGTGAAGCGAATAAACGTCTACAGCGCAAAGTTGATGGTCTCAACAAAAAACTGATGACTTTAATGAATTGGATTGTTGTTGATAACCATAAGTATCAAACATGGCTTGAAGAGCGTTTAAAAGAATACGATCCTGATATTGTGTTCCAGGAGCATATGCCACCACCGGATGTGTTTGATGAAGATGACGATGATGATGACCCGTCAACAAATGTATGAGTATATGATTGGAGGGGCAATGCCCCTCCAATCATGATCCCTTATGTTTTGTCTCAAGTTTCATTGCAGCTTCAGAAACCTTCTTCCAATCAATCTCCGTATTCTCGAAGATCTGATTGTCACGCAACAGTGTCACCATCTCGTATGTCTCTTCAGAGATTTTGTCATTCAAGACTCTCTCAACCGTATTGATGTAACGGAGCCATGGGACTATGGTTATGACAAACACCACACCCAGCAAGACACAGCCCACAGCAACGAGAACTGTATTGTCATTATGCTTATAGATGTTTCGGATTATTACCGCGATCATTAATTCGTTCATAACACTCGTGAGCAGAAGTCGCCTGAACGACTTGATCAGATTACGTGTTAGCTTTGCCGGAATCATCGGTATCTTCCTCCCATGAGATATTCATATATTTTACAGCCAATGATTTTAGTGTCCTCGCTCTGGATTTCCACCAATATACATCAGCTGGTACAGATTGATCGACAAT
>Ga0247611_10011229_pt1 | contig 10364 bp, 6 predicted proteins | sample 177DNAGHGhighgp2_FD_192422 | JGI IMG/M metagenome (GOLD analysis project Ga0247611, IMG submission 192422) | Sheep rumen microbial communities from Palmerston North, Manawatu-Wanganui, New Zealand - 1770 DNA GHGhigh gp2 | ecosystem: Host-associated > Mammals > Digestive system > Stomach > Rumen ... | reverse complement strand
CTTCGACGCCTTGGAGCACGACCCGCGCGTACATTTATTTTATACCAGCAACACCGATGACCTGCGCCGCGCCGACGTGATCATTCTGCCCGGCTCGAAGTCCACGCTCAGCGACCTGCTGGAGCTGCGTCGCAACGGCTGTGCCGAGGCCGTGGTGCGGGCCTACCGCGACGGTGCCACGGTGCTGGGCATCTGCGGCGGCTATCAGCTCATGGGGCAGGAGGTGCTCGACCCTGACCATGTGGAGGGCGACATCGGGCGTCTGCCCGGCCTGGGCCTGCTGCCCACCACCACCACCATGAGCGGCCAGAAGGTGACGCGGCAGGTGGAGTGCCGGCTGACGGGCACGACGGGACCGGTGCTTCGCGGCTATGAGATACACATGGGGCGCACGCTGCCGCTGAACGCCCCGGCTGCGCCGCTGTGCCTGCTGGCCGACGGACGAACCGACGGCTATATAGCGAACAGCAGGTGCATGGGCACCTATATTCACGGACTGCTCGACAATCCGGCTTTCGTGGACTTCCTGCTGCAGCCCCTTGCCGAGAAGGTGCGGCAGCGGGCGCAGCACTTCGACTATCAGCTATTCAAACAGCAGCAATACGACCTGCTGGCTAACCATGTGAGGCAGCATTTAGACATGCAGCGCCTCTACCAGATTCTTACCGCCCATGATTAAGGGTCACGGCGACGACGCCTATCTGTACGGGCACATCACGACCGACTTCTCGTCGAACGTCTGCCAGTCCGACGTCCATGCTCCGCTCATGGCGCACTTAGCGGCACGACCGGAGCTCATTGCCCACTACCCGGAGCCGGAGGCCTGGTCGTTAGAGCGGCTCATAGCCAGCCGGTGCGGTGTGGACCACCGCGCGGTGATCGTGACCAGCGGCGCCACCGAGGCCATCTACCTCACGGCGCAGGCCTTCCGCATGCGCCATCGTTGCCAGCAGCCCACGTTCAGCGAATATGCCGACGCCATCCGCATGTTCCGCAGCGAGAATCCCTGCGGGCGCGCACGCTGGCTGTGCAACCCCAACAACCCCACGGGTAGGGCCTGCCCGGCCGAAGAGATGCTGCAGATAGCTCGCCACGAGGACCTGCTGGTTGTGGACCAGTCCTATGAGCACTACACCGCCGTGGCGATGCTCTCGCCGCAAGAGGCCGTCGCCGCAGGCAACATCGTGCAGATTCACTCGCTCACGAAGACCTACGCCGTGCCCGGCCTGCGGCTGGGCTATATGGTGGCGGCACCCCCGCTGGCACGCAGGCTGCGCCGCTGCCTGCGACCCTGGTCGGTGGGCGCGCTGGCTGTGGAGGGAGGACGTTTCCTGATGACCACGCAGCAGCCCGTCAGGGTAGACCTGACCGAAGCCCAGCGATTGCGGCGGCGGCTGATGGAACTGCCGGGTGTAGTCGTTGAAGAGACCGATACCAACTTCATGCTCTGCCAGCTGGCAGGGGCCACGGCTGCCAGTCTGAAGGACTATCTGGCCCGGACCCACGGCATGCTGATTCGCGACGCCTCGAACTTCCGCGGGCTGACCGACCGCCACTTCCGGGTGGCCGCCCAGACACCCGACGAGGACGATGCGCTCGTGGATGCCATCAGGACCTTCATAGAGACCAAGTCCGCCGAACGTTGAACCAATGCTCTCAGAAATAAAGACATGTATGCAGAACTGTTCTCACTGAGCCGCGCCCTGCCCCTGTTGTCGGGGTGGCTGCTCGACTGGCTGCTGGGCGACCCTGAGCGGCTGCCGCATCCCGTAGTGCTCTTCGGACGCATCATTGCCTGGGGCGAGCATCGCCTGAACAAGGGCAGGCACCGCAGGCTGAAAGGCGCCCTGCTGGCCCTGACGCTGGTGGCGGGAGTGTTCGGGGGCTGCTGGTGGCTCTTCCGCTTCCTGTCCCAATGGCCGGTGGCCGAGGCGGTAGCGGCGGCCATCGTCGTCTTCTTCTGCCTGGCAGGCACCACGCTGATACGCGAGGTGCGCATGGTCTTCGAGGCCACCGACCGCTCTACGGACGAGGGGCGCAGGCAGGTGGCACGCATCGTGGGCCGCGACACGGCAGAGCTTACGCCCCAGGAGGTGCGCACGGCTGCGCTTGAGACCCTGGCCGAGAACCTGAGCGACGGTGTCGTGGCACCGCTCTTCTGGCTGATGCTGGCCGGACCGGCAGGCATGCTCGCCTATAAGATGGTGAACACGCTCGACTCCATGATTGGCTACCGCACCGAGCGCTACAGGCTGTTCGGTTGCGTGGCGGCCCGCATGGACGACGTGGCCAACTACCTGCCTGCAAGGCTCACCGCCCTGCTCATGCTGGCCGTGGCGGGCCGGCTGGACCTGCTGGCTTTCGTGGCGCGCAACGGGCGCCGTCATGCCAGCCCCAACAGCGGCTATCCCGAGGCCGCGCTGGCAGGCATACTGAACTGCCGCTTCGGTGGCCCGCACCACTATTTCGGACAACTGTTTTCCAAACCCTACATCGGCACCAACGAGCGTTTGCTCACCACGGCCGACATGCTGCTCTCTGTGCGCATCAACCGGCGGGCCGAGGTGCTCATGGTCTGCGTGGTGATAGCGGTCTGGGGCTTGCTGGGAATGATATGAAAAAATATCCGGGGGCATTTTGCCGCTATTCCGAATAAAATCCTTAACTTTGCACACACAAACTAATCACACTATTACAAAAACGATGAAACGAATCCTTTCCATGATGGCTCTGCTGGGCCTTGCGCTCTGTGCCGGTGCACAGGCCTTCGACAACCTGCCCGATCCTATTGAAGACGTAAACAAGGTCATTGACAACACTCCGGACTCCATAGCCAAGGCGCTGATGTCGCGCCCCAAGCCGGGCAGCACCCGTGAAGGCAACAGTCCGGTGCTGTTCCTGGTGGGCAACTCGACCATGCGCAACGGCACGCTGGGCAACGGCAACAACGGCCAGTGGGGATGGGGCTACTTCTTCCAGAAATACTTCGATGCAGCACGGATCAAGGTGGAGAACCAGGCCTTAGGCGGCATGTCGACCCGCACGTTCTACACCGATCTGTGGCCTGCCATCCGCCAGGCGCTGAAGCCCGGCGACTGGGTCGTTGTCTCTATCGGCCATAACGACAATGGCGAGTTCTTCGACCAGAAGCGTGCCCGTGCCGTCATCCCCGGCGTGGGGACGGACACCTGCCATGTGGGCTTCAACCAGCGCACGCAGCAGCAGGACACGGTCTACAGCTATGGCAACTATCTGCGCAGGTACATCAAGGAGACGCGTGCCATGGGGGCCAACCCCATCCTGATGTCGCTGACGCCGCGCCTTGCCTTCGACGAAAAGGGTAGGGCAGTGCGCAAGCCACAGACGGAATGGGCGGCATACGTGGCCGCCACTGAGGGTGTGCCATTCGTGGACCTGAATGAAATCAGCGGACAGAAACTCGACAGCTTCAGTCCATGGAAACAGCAGTACCACTTCCTCGGTGACAAGATACACACGTCGAAGTTCGGCGCTGAGATGAACGCACGCAGTGCCGCCGAAGGGCTCTGGCAGAACGCGAATCCGCAGTTGCGCCCCCTGCAGGACATGATGCAGAACCTGCAGCCTTCTCCCTACGCTGCACAGCGCGAGGCGGGTAAGCCCGTGGTCTTCTTTACCGGCGACTCGACGGTGAAGAATGCCGACAAGGATGACGACGGCATGTGGGGCTGGGCGTCGCAGGCCGCCACCGTTTTCGACGAGTCGAAGATTACCTTGATTAATGCTGCACGGGCTGGCCGCAGCACTCGGTCGTTCATCAGGGAGGGGCTCTGGGAAAAGGTCTACGACGCCTTGCAGCCCGGCGACTTCGTCACCATACAGTTCGGCCACAACGACATCTGCCCCATCACCGATGCCAAGGCACGGGGTGTCATCCCCGGAGCGGATGACACGCTGCACGTCTATAAGCTGGACAACGGCACATACGAGGTGGTCTACAGCTTCGGCTGGTATCTGCGCAAGATGATTGACGACTGCCGCGAGAAGGGTGCCACGCCCATACTTGTGTCGCTGACGCCGCGCAACGAGTGGCCCGGCGGCAAGGTGGAGCGGCGCGACGGTTCGTATGGCAAGTGGTACCGGAAGGTGGTAGAGGATACCGGCGTCGAGTTCGTCGACCTGCACAACATCTCGGCCGACTTCCTCGACAAGAAGTTTGCCGTGAAGGCGCTTCCCGCCGACAAGGAGAAAGCCAAGGCCGTGATGGCTGCCCAGAAAGAGAAGGCCGGAGCCAAGTACTTCAAGAAAGACCACACCCACACCTCGAAACTCGGAGCACAGATGAATGCACGCTCGTTTGCTCAGGGGCTGAGGAAGAACGGCAGTGAGCTGGCGAAGTATCTGAAAAAGTAACCAAAGGGGGGTATCTGCTTTTTTCGGCTGTTTTATTTGGCTGTTTGGCCGATATTGCTTAACTTTGTAGCCCAAATAGTTCGGAAACAAGTTAGTATCCTTTAAAAAAGACAATACTGAAATGAAAGTAATGAAGACAAGAATGACAAAACTGGCGGGCATGGCGATGTTGCTGATGCTTGCTCCGGTGCTGCAGAGTGCAATGCAGGATGAGGTGATGACGAAAGAAGACGGAATGACTGTTATCAACACCACGACCCTTTCGAAAGGCGTGGTTGGCTATGCCGACAACACCCCGTTGAAGATATATATACAGAAAAACAAGGTGGTGAAGATTGAGCCCCTGAAGAACCAGGAGACGCCCAAATACTTCGTCAAGGTGAAGAAGCAGCTCATGGAGAAGTGGAACGGCATGAAGGTGAACGACGCCATTTCGGCAAAGGTCGACGGCGTCACGGGAGCCACCATGTCGTCCGATGCTGTGAAGGAGAACGTGCGCCTCGGACTGGAGTACTACAAGAAGCACAAGTGATTTTCCTGCCCACCGAAAGAAAAACCTGACTACCGAATCAATTAACTACGACACATGAATAGAACTCAACGCTTCTTTACCCTGTGCATGCTGGCGGCACTGTCGCTGCACGGCATGGCGCAGGAGTATGACATTACGCAGTACTACCTGCAGAATGCCGCCTTTGATGAGAAATTCGACTACCCCGTGGGCCAGACAGGCAATGTGGACAATGACCAGAAACCCATAGACGGATGGACTGCCAACCACAGCACGACGAGCTATGCCGTGACCGGCGTCTTCCAGGTGGGAACCAAGAAGACCCTGAACGGTGGCAAGATTCCTGCTACGAACTCCGAAGGTAAGGCCGAAGGTGGCGTGCTGGGACTGAGCGTGGGCTGGAACAACTCGCTGATATTCTTCCAGAACGTTAGTCTGCCTGCAGGCAAGTACAAGTTGGTGGCCGCCTACTACAACGGCGACAGCAAGGCTACGACAGGCACCAGCCTGCTGGCGTGGATTCCTTCGAGCGGCACGCAGTCGAAGTCGAAGGTGACCTCCTTCGCCTGTGGCGAGTGGAAGGAAGACGTGGTCAGCTTCACGCTCGCGGCTACCAAGACCGGTAAGCTGCAGGTGGGCTTTAAGGGGGGCGACGGCGTCTCCGGCAATTCGGCCAAGGTGTCGGTAGACTATGTGAAGCTGCTGCGCGACACGCCCTACGGCGATGCCGACATCGCAGCCTACAAGTCGAACCTGAACTCGCTCATCAAGACGGCTGAAGCCACCTACGGCACAGGCGAAAAGCGAGGGGCGGCTGCCCTGAAGGCTGCCATTGACAAGGCCAAGGAGGTGAACGACAACGCTTCGGCAACCTTTACCGAAATCGACGCCGCCTACGAAGAGCTGAATCAGGCGCTCACGGTCTACAAGGCCCTTCTTGCAGCCGACACGAAGCTGAAGACGGTGCTTACGTCGGCAAAGAATGTTGCAAACAAGGCCGAAGAGGGTCAGGCCACCGAGCTGTTGCAGGCCATCGAGGCTGCACAGAAGGTCTACGACAATGCCGATGCCACGGCCGAGGAGTTGACCGATGCCGCCACGGCTCTGCAGGCCGCCATCGATACCTATAACTTCAGCCATCCCACGGGAGCTGTGCCCACGGTGAAGACCGACAAGCGGTTTGCCCGTGGCGCCACCATGGCCTTTGGCCGTCTGACCGTGACCAACAACGGGGCATCAATCAAAGAGCGTGGCTTCTGCTGGAGCCAGTCGCCCGAGCCGACCATCAACGACAACCGCTCGTCGAAGACACTCTCCGGCAGCAGCGTCAGCGGAACCATCTACTGGCTGCAGGACCTGGAGCCTGCCACCATGTACTATATGCGAGCCTATGCCATTACCAGCGGATACCAGGTGGCCTATGGCGATGTGATCAAGTTCTGTACCATCCCCAAGGGAACCATCCGCCTGAATATGCGCGACGGTGGTGATCAGGCTACCTATAACCGCATCAAGCAAGCTTCGGAAACGGCCGTAGACTATTGGAACAACCTTACGGAGATGAAGGGATTCACTCCCAATGTGGGCTTTGTCGATGGCACGCCCACTGCCGACTGCTCCTATGGCGGCTGGATTCGCGTGGGATCGAACAGCTCCTACCAGCGCACGGGCACCATCCTGCATGAAATGCTCCACGGCGTGGGCGTCATTCCCTGGGCTGACACTGAGTGGAGCCGCCATACCCTGCGTAGCGGCGTGAATGGCGAGGGCTACGGAACAGGCCAGTGGCTGGGTGAACGCGTTACCGAGGTGGTGCGCTTCCTGCAGAACTCGACAACTGCCCAGCTCAACGGCGACTACCAGCATTTATGGCCCTACGGCATCAACGGTGCCAGCGAGGACAATGGCGAGCAGGCGCTCTACATAGGCAACGGACTCGTCTGTCAGGCACTGGGCGAGGATGGCCTGCAGCATACATACGAGCTCTTTGCCGAGCCTTACTATGCCTTGGATCAGGAGGACGACGTGAAGTTCTACATCAAGAATGAGTCGGACGACCGCGGACGTTTCACTTCTTTCCTCATTCCCGATGCTACTGGCAAACTGGAGTGGAAGACACTCTCGGCCGCTGAGGCTGCCAGCAACGACAGTGCCGCCTGGTATGTGAGCTTCACCCCAGCCAATCAGTATTATCAGTTCCGCAATGCTGCCACGGGGCAGTATATGTCCTACGCCAGTGTCATTAAGACCGTGGCGAAGAGTACACCGGCCAACAGCGAGAACTGGCACCTGATGAAGGGACGCGTCGACGTAGACGGACAGCGTGGCTATTGGATTATTAGCCCCAGTGCAAACTGGCAGCCCAAGTGTCTGCAAGCCAATGCGAAGGGCGTTACGGCTGCGGCAACTTTCAATATTGCCAACGCAGCAGAGACGCAACGCTGGCTGATCATGACGCTCGACCAGATGCAGGAGGCCGACAACAAGGCTGTTGAAAGTATGAAGGTGCAGGCCGGTAACGCCCTCAGTGAGGCCAGGAAACTGATAGAGGTTCCTCATACGGAGGATACTCCCGGCACGGACCAGACCTTCACAAACGCTCTCCAGAATTTAGAGACACAGGCCGGGACTGCAGACAACACCACCCAACTGCAGGACATCGTCAGTGCCGTCGCAAAGGCTACCTTCGAGTTCCTGCAGAACGTCAGTGCCTCGGATGCGTCCAAGCCTTTCGACCTGTCTTTTATGATGACCAATCCCGGCATTGACAAGAACACCGACGGATGGTCGGTATCGGCTACGGTGAACTACAGCTGTGCCGAGTTCTTCGAGAAGACCTTCGACTTCAACCAGACGGTGAGCATGCTGCCTTCAGGCAACTACCAGTTGCGTGTGCAGGGCTTCCAGCGCCCAGGCTCGGCCACCGCTGCTGCTACTGCCAACGTTAATGCCACTGCCTATGCAGGCAGCAAAAGCAGTAAGCTGGCCAATATCACGGCCGGAGGTCAGACCGCCAAGGTGGGTACGGGCACCGAGGTATTGGTTGCCGGAAAGTATGTTCCCAACAACATGCAGGCCGCTGCCGCCTACTTCAAGAAAGGCTACTACGAGAATACGGTCACAACGAGTCTCACCACCAGCGGAGGCTCGATGAAGGTCGGTATCAAGTCCTCCGCCATGCCATCGAACTACTGGGTCATCTTCGACAACTTCCGCCTGTATTACTTCGGCAAGACCGATCCCGCCAACACCGATGCCATCAAGAGCGTCGAGGTTGAAGGGACAACCGACGGCCAGCCTGCCGTCTATACCCTTGACGGACGTCGCATGCCGACAGACGCACAGCTGCGTCCTGGCATCTACGTGGTCGGTGGTCGCAAGGTTGTGGTGAAGTGAGCCCCATCTCAGTCAGAATAAAAGTGAAACACTATCATAAAGATCAAAACAACAACAATGAAGAACATTAGTCTTGACATCAAGAAGGCGTCTTGCTTCCTCAGCGAGGGCGCCGTGGCCGCACTGGCTCCTCAGGTGAAGGCCGCACAAGAGTCTCTGGAACAGGGCACTTGCCCGGGCAACGATTTTCTCGGTTGGCTGCATCTGCCATCGAGCATCACCCCCGAGTTCATCGGTGAACTGCAGGCATGTGCCAATGTGCTGCGCGAAAACTGCGAGGCTGTGGTGGTGGCTGGTATTGGCGGTTCCTATCTGGGCGCCCGTGCCGTCATCGAGGCCCTGAGCAACAGCTTCGGCTGGCTCATTCAGGACAAGCAGAATCCTACGATACTCTTTGCCGGTAACAACATTGGCGAGGACTACCTGTCGGAACTGACCGAGTATCTGAAGGACAAGAAGTTTGGCGTGATCAATATCTCAAAGTCGGGCACCACCACTGAGACTGCACTCACCTTCCGTCTGCTGAAGAAGCAGTGTGAGGCACAGCGCGGCAAGGAAGAGGCTCGCAAGGTGATCGTGGCCGTGACCGATGCCAAGCGTGGAGCTGCACGCACCTGCGCCGACAAGGAAGGCTACACCTCTTTTATTATTCCTGACAACGTGGGCGGACGCTTCTCGGTGCTCACCCCTGTAGGCCTGCTGCCCATTGCCTGTGCCGGGTTCGACATCAAGGCACTGGTCGAGGGTGCCCAGGCCATGGAGAAGCAGTGCGGCAAGGATGTTCCCTTCGAGGAGAACCCCGCTGCACAGTATGCTGCCGTGCGCAATGCACTCTATCAGAGTGGCAAGAAGATTGAAATCATGGTGAACTACCAGCCCAAGCTGCACTTCATGAGCGAGTGGTGGAAACAGCTCTACGGCGAGTCGGAGGGCAAGGACAAGAAGGGCATCTTCCCCGCCAGTGTGGACTTCACCACCGACCTGCACTCCATGGGACAGTGGATACAGGACGGCGAGCGCACCATCTTTGAAACCGTCATCAGCGTGGAGGAACCCGAGCGCCGCCTGCTCTTCCCCGAGGACGAGGAGAATCTGGACGGCCTGAACTTCCTGGCAGGCAAGCGTGTGGACGAGGTGAACAAGATGGCCGAGCTGGGCACGCGCCTGGCACATGTCGACGGCGGTGTGCCCAACCTGCGCATCACCATGCCCCGCCTGAACGAGTACTACCTGGGACAGCTCATCTACTTCTTTGAGATAGGATGCGGCATCAGCGGCAATGTGCTCGGCGTGAATCCGTTCAACCAGCCTGGTGTCGAGGCCTACAAGAAGAACATGTTTGCTTTGCTTGAAAAGCCCGGCTATGAGGCCGAATCGAAGGCCATCAAGGAACGACTGGAAAATGAACAGTGAGCAGAGCGGGGTGTTTGCCCCTGCCATCAGACAATATCTTGAAAAACACGGCTTTGAGGCATTGTGCCCCAAAGCCGTGCTTTTCGACATGGACGGCGTGCTTTACGACTCCATGCCCAACCATGCCGTGGCCTGGCAACAGTCCATGGCTTCGTTTGGAATTCAGATGACCGCACAGGATGCCTACGCCACGGAGGGCGCACGCGGGGTTGACACCATCCGCTCAATGGTGCGCCGACAACAGGGGCGCGAGATCGACGAGCGGCAGGCTCAACTGATGTATGACGAGAAGACCAGGCTTTTCCACGACATGCCCGCACCGCCGGTCATGCCTGGCGTGCTTGAGCTGATGGAAAAGATGCACAGCGCCGGACTACTCATCGGCGTGGTGACAGGCAGCGGACAGCGTCCGCTCATTGGCAGGCTGCTGAAGGATTTTGGCCAGTATCTTGACGAGCGGCATATTGTTACCGCCTACGACGTGAGCCGCGGCAAACCAAATCCAGACCCCTATCTCATGGGCCTGCAGAAGGCCGGTGCTCTCGAACCCTGGCAGGCACTGATTGTTGAGAACGCCCCATTGGGTGTGCGTGCCGGCGTGGCTGCCCGTGTCTTCACCATCGCCGTCAATACGGGACCGCTGGCGGCCGAC
>Ga0247611_10011228_pt1 | contig 10365 bp, 15 predicted proteins | sample 177DNAGHGhighgp2_FD_192422 | JGI IMG/M metagenome (GOLD analysis project Ga0247611, IMG submission 192422) | Sheep rumen microbial communities from Palmerston North, Manawatu-Wanganui, New Zealand - 1770 DNA GHGhigh gp2 | ecosystem: Host-associated > Mammals > Digestive system > Stomach > Rumen... | reverse complement strand
CCTCAGTGACATCGTAATCAACATCACCTATATGTAATTTTACAATGTCTTTTGTAGTTCTTGGTAATTGTACAGTATTTGTAACAAATGCAGAATATGTTGCGTCTCCAAGTAAAGTACCAGCTTTTGAAGCAAGACTTACAGCTTTACGTTTTGCAAACATCGATAATTCGTCTTTGCCGACTTCAGCCAAACCACGTAAAACTGCTTTTGATGCTTGTTTAGCAGCTTCTCTTGAGGCTCCACTTATTGCACTTTTAGCACCGTGTGTGACAATAAAATCTGCCATAAACGGAACAGATTCTCCTGCTATTGAACCCCACTTATAAGCAGTATCTTCTTCATATGATGCGTATTTATCGTGTAGTATATTGTCTACTGCTGCAGCATCTAGCAACGATTGTTCATCTTTAGTAAGACGCTATCCGCTTTCAAGTTTATCTTTTACATTATTCAAAGCTACATATGAAGTAAGGCTCTCTATACCTGTCCATGTGTCTATATCGAGTACTTTATTTGCTTCTCCTATTACAGCACGACCTATAAATTTTTGTGCGTCTCCTGTGCTAAGAACTAAATTTGCAGCTCCTGTCAAAAGAGGTGCAAACGCACCAGTTGCAGCACCACCAACAGTACGAGCAGCGGCTGCTGCCAAAACAGGGTTTTTGTCAACCCAATTCTCCATTGTAGCAATTTGATCTGCTATTTTCTTATATCTTAGAGCATGAGATAATTGTCTTTCTACCATTTGAGAAGCTCTAACGTCAGGAGAATCCGTGACCCAAGGAGATCTAAAAGAGCTACCATTTTCTACGAACGCTTCTGATTTTAAAAGTTGTGTACGAAGTTTTTGATCCTCATACAGTTGTTCTACTTGTTCTTGTGATACATTGTTTGCAGCATTTCCAGATCCGATAGATTGTTTAGTTCTTGAATTTTGTTGTTCATAAACAGCATTTGCAAAGCGTCTTAAATAATCAGATGATTTTTTAGAAAAGTTATTTAATTCTGCAACATTCTCAGGAACTAAAAGTTCAGGAGCCAATTCTGACAATATGTTACGAATATCTTCTGGGTATGTCTCTGTATCCTAAGACAATCCAAAATGTTCTACATAATTTGCAAGTCTATTTATTCTATTGTTTGTTCTATCGTATTCATATTGTCTGTCTAATACACTTCTGGTAAGTGATTGATCTGTTTGATCATATGGCTTATAATCTGGTCTTTTTTGATTTTGATAGTGTTCGTTTTCAGCATCTTTTACGGCTGTAGCCTATTGATCCAGTAAGTCATTACCTATATAATCAAAAAGTAATGTTCTTGCAGCTTGTACATTAGGATCACCTTCTGTTATAATTGCAGTTCTTAATTCGTCTGCTTTTTTCTTTATCTCTGTATATTCGTTTAGAAGTTGATCGTACATACCTGCATCACGTCCTGGTACAAAGGCATTCCCCATTCTTGGATCGCGATGCATGTTCTCGAACATATTCAGTTCTGCTTTTTTCTAACGCAATTGTTGTCCATACCTGCGTTCAACTTCTTCGTTTGCAATTGTAACTCTTGGTTTACGTTCTGCAAAATATCTATCTAAATCCGTAGTGGTTTCTGCAGTATATGGAACACCACCCCACTACGTTTGTTTTGTTTTAAAATCTTTAAACGGAGAAACAGTTGGTTTCCCTTTTGTTAACCACTCTGGAATCGTTACTTTAGATTGCGCTTTTGTTTCAGCCGAACGTTTAGCTCCTTCTTGAGTGGTCTGAACTTGTGTAGCACTTTGCTGTTCTTCTTCATGTGCTGCTTCTTCAGCCTCTTCCTATTCTTCCTTTATTAGAGCTTTAATGCGCTCACGTTCTTCCTACTATTGTCTTAACAATCCGTTTCTTTCGACATAATCTTCTGCAGCTCGTTTTGCAATTTCTGATGAAGTTGAAGAAAATGCACTAAAACGCTATTGTTTGTTCTTATTTGGTTGTTTCATATTACTTTATATATGAAGTTGTGTTATCGTCTCCACCAATAATTTTTGTATCTTTATTGGCTACCGGAATACTAAATTTACTATCTGCACCGAATCTGGCGTTTTCGTTTTTATATCTACCGGTACGCATGTCTATTGTTGCCTCGTGTATCGGATAATAAAATACGTCATTGTATGTATTGCCATCTTTACCTACATATGACATACGAACAGGGACTGCTAATTTCAAATAATTACCATCAGGATATACTGTTTCTAAGCCAACGGTAGTAATAGAATGTCCTCTTCCGTCGTTTGCAGCTTCGGCGTACTTTTTAAAGAAACTATCTTTTTTAGTCTGAACATGCTGCTTATTATAATCTGTTTTTCCCATCACCGCAAACTTTATTTCACCAGCATTTAATAATTTTTTCATTTGTACGTTATTTAAATCGAACGTACCGTCATCTTCTATTTTATTACCTAAATAATTTTTAAATCCGTCATTGTTTGCGTAATACGTAAACATATCTGCAATTTTGTGATCTTTGTACTAAGATTTTTCTATGACGCCCACAATATTATTTAAAGCTGATTGTATATCTGAATTGTTTCCTATTTGTTGTATTTTTCGTAGACCGTCTGTGAACGCGGCATTAAAATATGAATAATTTTCGTGATTTTGCTTACCACCAGATCCATTACCAGAACTACTAGAACTACGTGCCCTTGCATCAGATCGAGCTTCTTTCCACCTATCTACAGCCATTTCGTTTCTTTTAGACTCTGGTTGTGCCCAATATTTTTCATTTGTATGTCTTATTTGTCGTAAGAGCACTTGATCAGGATCGATAGGATTATGTTCGTCGTCTTCATACCCAGATGCTTTTTGACGGAATAGTTGATAATACGGTGTCTATTTTAAAGCTTCTAATGCAGCAGCGTCAGCTGTTTGTAACGTATTTTCTGACACTCCCCAAAGATCATAAAATCCAGCGTCTTTACCTCTAGACGTATCTGGTCCCAAGCGTTCATCTTTCTACAGTTTGTCATAGAATGTTGATGTAAGATCGCCCAAAGATTTATTCTCAATCGCATATCTTCTAGTCCAAGGACCTTTAGAACGATCCCAATTCTCTAAACTACCACCACCTAGTACAGCATCTGTGAGTGGATCAAACTTACCTTCTGATATGAGTTTGTCTCTACTTTTTATATATTCCTATGCTGCCTCAGCTTCATTTTTCATTTCGTTTAATCGACCAATAGGAACTCCATATATATAATTTCGTATTGCAGCACGACCTTCACGAGACTTGAACGGATCTATTCCTTGATCTTGTAACTACTGAATTAGCTTCTATGCACCACCTATCGTCGCATTATAATATTCTTCATTTGCTCCAGGAACAGGACTATAGAAATCCTAATATGCCTTCATGAAGTCTTTATATTCTTGTTGACCTCTATCGTATAGGTCTTTAACGCCAGCAATGTACGTCTTCATCAAGTCCGTACTATAAATGTCCATTGTGGGCATCTATACTGGATCTTCATATCCCAATATCATAATTACTTATTTATTCCCCAAAATCCAAAAGTGTGTCTTGGAAGTTTCTTTTTTAACGAAGATGGTTCTTCCCAAGACCAAGGAAGCCAAATACTTGTTCCTCTATTCATCTTTAAATTTGGCTGTCTGTTGAAACTTAACTAAATAGGTGTAGTATCAGTAGAAGCATTGTTGGAATTAGTAGAATTATTGTTAGAAGAGGAGTTATTTCCTTGTTTTTGACTTTCTATCCAGTCTTCCCATAAACCAATATTCTTATTAGTCCAATAATCGTTAAGGTAATTACCAATTAAAGTATTAACACCTTTTAGACCAGTCTACCAACCTGTTTCTATACCTTTTCTACGAGCAGCAACTGCTTTCGAAAGTTGATCATTGTATACAGCTCTAGATTGTTGTTTACGAGCAGCTTCTGCTTCACCAGCTTGCATCAATGCGTTAGCATATTGTTGTGTATACTGATTATTAAGTTGTTGTGCTTGTGAAAGTATTGATGCTCTATTCTTCATCTTATTGTTGTTGAGCTAAGAATACATTGCTAACCTTTGACCAGGACTCATACTTGCCGTATTATAACTGTATATAGCTTGTCTTTCTATATCATTTAACGATTGTAATTCGTTATACGGATCATATCTCAAACTTCCAAGTAATCCTAAAGCCGTATTAGCGTATTCGTTTGGAGAGTACGAAGATAAAGCCATTGGAGTGTCTTTCTTATAGCTATACGCCTATCTGGCACCAATACCCATCTCCATCAAACCAGGAAGCATACTTATTAATCCCATGTATCTTCCATTATCATATTTCTTTATTTTCATATTATTAGTATACATATCCTATAATGCAACAAGTTGAGTCAATGCCATAGGATTATTTATGTTCATTCTTCCATCGACTGCAAATCTATTACCTGTCAGTGGGTTTATTTGATTTCCTAACACACCATCGTTGTCGTTCAAATGAACAGGTATGTTATCTGTTCTTTCTGGTGTATATTGTGTTATAGGCATCTACATTGCGTCAACCACAACACCGTTATTATTGTGTTTTGTTATAACTTCTCCGCCACCTACTTCTGCATTTGCTGCACCTCTAAACGGGCTCAATCCATTATCTGCATGTGTTGTATAGAACTCATTTCTAAGTCCTTGTGAGCCAGCTACAGCCTCATTTTGAGTATTGGCAGCATTACTAGCTATTCTAAAGTTATTTAGTCTTCTACGTTGTTCTCTTTTCTCTTTACTGTTCCATCCAAACAAAGAACCTAACGCACCAATTCCGGCACCTATTGCACTTCCTGCAAGAGTACCTAACCCAGGAATAACAAATGATCCAATAGCACCACCTATTCCTGCACCTACACCCATTGCACTTGTTGTAAGTCCTAAGTTCTCCTATGTGTCTCTAAGCTTTGCAGCTTCCATTATATTATCACTATCAACACCACCGATTCTTTGATAAGCTACGCCATTAGTATATTCTGTATTTTTGCTAGCCATTGCATCTAATTCTCCACCATCGTAGCCGTCAAAGGATCTTTTACTAAGGATGCTACCGTGTAATTGCATTGCACTTGGTACAGCACCAACTAACGAAAGTCCTGCTCCAGCAGCTCTGCCCAATGTTCCTTTTGCGATCTCTTTTCCTATATCAGCAAGTCCTGTTCCTTGTGTTATTAATTGTGCACCTTGATTAACAAGTCCTGCCACATTCTCCTAACGTTGTCCTCGTACTTCATTTGATAAGTTTGTACCATATTGATCAATATAGCCAATCGGTACGCTATTAGTAGATCTTTGATATCCACTACTTATAGGAGTTGTACCCAAATCATATTTAGGTAAATTGTTTATTTTTTTATTTAATATAATTCTCTAATGTTTGTCCATAATTAGCTATATGATTGTCTAAATTTAGTAATTACGTGCGATATTGCAAAATCTTGTTGTGGAATCTAATCTACAATGTCTACCTTCATCCATTTACCTCGTAACCTTAACGGCATCGATATATTTGTTGTTTTATCAATATTATCTTGTTGTCTAGGAATAGTATAACAAATATTTCCTTCTCTGTCTGTATATACTCCAGCTTTTTTAATCTCGTCTTCTTTTAATCCAGATGTTTTTTGATTAAGATCTGTTTCAAAAGATAATGTTTTCCTAGTCATTCTATCTATAATTCTATCATTAAGTTCGTAATTACGTTTTAATGTTACTATCTTCTGATTATCGAACACCTTTGTTTGAGATGGTGAACTGTTTACAACAAATGATAATTCTTCTGGTTGTAAAAATTTGTCCATCTAATCATTTGTTAAATAATTTAATTTTTGTGTTGATAATTTACTATGAGATGATGGTTGAGGGCCAAGTGCATATCTTCCTAACCCGTATAAAATATTATTAAAATTAATAATTCTATAATATTTTCGATCGTACACAGATGTGGCACATCCTAATTTCGTACTAAATACAAGTTGATTATCGTCCTTTAAACATTTGCACAACAACTCCATGTTCTATAGATCATAATCTATTTGTGGAATTTCTTCGGATATACAGTTATTTATTATATTCTGTACATTGGTATATTCACCATAATTAATAACATGGCCTTGTAAATAAGCAACAATTGCTTTGTTAAGTATATCTATCCAATATACACCTCCCTCTGCTTCTATTGCAGAATAATCTTCAGGGCGCATACCGTATTTAGTACTTATGTAATCTGTACGTTGTAATACACCGCCTTGACCAAGTTGTATGGTATTACTGTTTTCATCAACTACCAATGATCTTTCATTAACACTAAGTTTACCAAACGCTGTATTTTGCCAGAAATAAAGTATATCGTTAACAGTCATTAACTCTGTTATTTCTCCGTATCTTGTATCTGCATCTACAAAGTCTATCGGTTTAAATATATTCCAATTATCTATGTTTTCACCATTTGTCTTTTGTTGTGAATAGACTATTCTGTGTGGATATACATTTTGTGTTTTCTCTAATGGTTGTGCATAATAAACAGACACACTAGTATCATTATCAGAATATATTGAATTATATTGATGTAATGGTCTATCTTGTGTTGTGATTCCAGATATTGTACCAGGTTCGAGTTGTAAATTTTTATTTTGAGTATTACGATAATTCATTCCATAATCAAAGAATGTGTTTATCTTTGTTTCTATAGGAATGTAATTAACAAATTGTGTTGATTCAAGATCATCATGTATTGATTTAAAATTCCACGCTTTAAACATAGACACTACTTCAAATGGAACCACATAACAATCTCCATCAAACAAAATGGTTTTATAATGGTTATCATCTAAGTTGACGTAATTTCCAAATCCATAATAAATATCATACTACTTATCTTCGTCTGATTCACCTGCAAATTGCGTCATTTTATGTGTGACATTAGATATAATAGATCTTACTGGATATGTAGGACTCATTCCTCTGCGGTTAAGTGTTATGTTTGGTCTTTCTCTCAGAGACGATTGTTGTGATGGTTCGTCCGTTTTTATTACAAAACAAACTGGCCCAGGGCCTATCCATCCAAGAAGGGATTTATTTTCAAATAAAAGATTTGAATCTGTTAATTCTCGTGTTTCTTGATGATTTACTGCCCTTATATTTCCATTTAAATCGCGTATTTCACCAAACCACTATGCTTTTTGAGTTCTTGCTTCATTTGGATATAATGCAAGGTCGTATTTACCCTATGCTATCCAATTTGTATATTGGTCATTGATAATAGATGTAGAATAACTCTTATATGATTTTATGCCATTCGATATACCACTGTTTGATTCGTTGTTTTCAACATTTGAAATCCCCTACTCCCAAGTTAAATTTTTGACATCCTTTACCTTTTTTATATTTAATTCGTCTTCTTTTGATATAAATTTGTCATTGTAATAATACCACACATTGTTGGATAATTGTTTTTCACTCTTTTTAAATTTAGGAGAATTATGACTATTATTATCTTCGGTTGTTGCAATACTATCGAAGACATAAACCCAAGGCATTAAATAAAGAACTTTACCAAGATTATTGGTTTCAACAAAATCAACATATCGCATGTAATATACACCACTACTATCTTTCCCAGAATAATAATATTCATCAGAATCGGGTCTTTGATTTATTGCAAAATATAATGGTACTATTTTATCAAATTTATTAAAATTGTCTAATGTGGATGTTCTACGATATATTATTTCTGGAGAAAATATTTGATATAGTGTCAAATTATCAATGTTTGTTGCGTTGTATACAGCTCCAGTGTCATAATCTGTTGTTCTATAGTTATTTATTACAAAATCAGTTGTTATAAATGGAATAGGATAATAAGGTGTTCTTTTTGTAGCTCCAGTCTCGTCATCAAACGTAAATTGATTTATCGGTCTTGATAATGCACACTGTAACAAAATTCTAGAATAATCGTTTGTCTTTTGGCATCTTACTATCTCATAACCAACTACACCAAATTGCTCTAATTTATTCTTTATCTTACTAAAATCAAATTCTACACCTATCGAAATGGAATAAAAATAATAATCGTTTCTAGAAAATGTTGGGATGTGCTCATCTATTTCAGGAACTTCTATGTCTTTAATCCAATACGTGTTTGTTTTTTGACCATATTTGTTGTAAAAAACAATACCGTATCTGTATAATTCTCCTCTTCGTAACGACCTCAACAAGCTAGATGTAAACAAATTGTTGTAATTTTTTTCAGGTGTTTTATTGAGTTTAAAAGAAAGATCTTCCAAGAAATCAGAATATGTATATGTTGTATTGTTTGATTTAGTTATAATATTTGAACTATTTACAACAAAATCTATAGTTTGTGTTTGTTGAGATAATGTTTCTTGTGAAGAAGATGTTTCATTCTGCGTTTGATTATTACTTCCGTTACCTGTGTGTCCTCCACCTCCACCGGAACCAGTACCGGAATGTTCAAGATCGTCTAAATTTTCTTGGAATTCATCAGGACGTTCATGGACGTTATTCGTATTTTCATCTAAATAAAAAAACACATTATCACTTTCAAGTGTATCTGGAACAAAATCAATAGTATAACTAGTATCACAAAACGGTATCTTTGTCGCAACAAGTTTGTATTCTATATCTGATAATTTAACATAGTTACTGTCGTTTTCATTATTTGGTTTTGTTTTTAATTCAAATATAGTATTATCTTTAATATTTGCGCCAAACAAATAACCTTGATTTGATTCTATAACAGTAGGAATTATATCTTGTCCGTCCAATGCAGAAAATTCATCAAGACTGAGTTGTTGTAAAGAATCTAACCCCGTGTCGTCTATTTTAACACTACCGTCAAACTTTTGATCTTTTATAAGGTTTATTTCTGGTAATTGACCAGCTTTTATATACTGTATTCTGTATACCTGTATGTGATCAAAAATAGACTTATTATTAGTTATCTACAAGCTTAATCCTATAGATGTTTTAGTGTCTTCTGCGTTACCCTCTTCTGTGTTTCTATTGTTGTTTATGATCTATATCTTATTAGTAAGAGGTGCAAGTTTACTAAATACACCGTGTTTCTAATATAGTCTGTAAGTATATTGAACTTGTGATGTCTTTAATTGTCCACCTATCACACCATTTATTACAACCTTATTTGTTGGAAAATACTTATGCGATATGAGGTCGTCTATCTCTTTATCTTTATAATATTTAAAAAGATCTTCTATTGTAGGATGTTGTAAGAACAACTACATTATTCCGTTCTTTCCGTCAGCAATATAAAGCTTTATAAGGTTTTCTTGTTCTTTGTTTATAACAACAGAAAACTATTTCTTATCAGTAGTTTCTTCTGATGAAAACAATAGAGTTGGCGTTATTTCGTCATTATTTAATTGTACTTTATATACATCCCAGGTATTATCTTGTTTCTTTAAAATAATCGCTCCTATATTACCTATTGATGCGGTTGCTAAAATTGTTTTTAGATTTCCGTCAATATTTAAAGTTTTTTGTTGTCCAACAGGGACAGGTGTTACTATACCTTCTTTGTTGTTTGAATTTATGTCCTAAGTAAGTAGAGCATTGTTTGTTATTCTTATGTTCCTACCGAACAAGTACTGCTCATTGCTTACCTGATCTAATGATGTATCAGAGTTCATGCCTTTCACAAAGGCGTTTATTTGATAGTTTTGTCCGTTGTTCTGATTAGTATCCATAATAATAATCGTTAATTATTTGTTCTCTACTATTTTGGTTTTCAAAGAAAGTAGATCTAGAATCATATTCTGGAATAAGTTTATTCCAATCGTTTCTAATCGATTCCATGTCATCTGCAGTCGGCATCATTGCTTCTGCGTACGCTTGATTACGATAGAAATTCCATTGTTGTTGCATGTAAGTATAGAGGTTCGGTCCTGTATTTACTCCTCTACCACCGAGTTTACCATTAAGTAACTTAGGAAAACTGAGTTTCATAGTAACATACCAATATATCGCTTCTTGGTAAGAAGATAAATCTGGTATTAATGGATAACCTCTTTCGTCTGTAGGTATTGTCTTATATGCAATTTTTACAAATCCGTTTGGTCTATTTATAACCAACCAACCTGGCTTAATGAAGTATGTGACATCTTGATCGTCAATGTAGTCACTATACATCTGTTTTATCTTAGGATCTTGTATTGTATAAAATTGTGATTGTGATGTAATTATTTTATGTCCACCTGGTTGATGTGGTTCTAATCCACACGGTCTTCTTTTTGGTTCTTTGAAGATACTTGTGTTCTTTTTTATAGGCTTAAATTTACTTCTTG
>Ga0247611_10011226_pt1 | contig 10365 bp, 6 predicted proteins | sample 177DNAGHGhighgp2_FD_192422 | JGI IMG/M metagenome (GOLD analysis project Ga0247611, IMG submission 192422) | Sheep rumen microbial communities from Palmerston North, Manawatu-Wanganui, New Zealand - 1770 DNA GHGhigh gp2 | ecosystem: Host-associated > Mammals > Digestive system > Stomach > Rumen ... | reverse complement strand
CAGGGAATACAGAAGTCTACGAACGAATTAAAGAGCTTCACAGAAACGTTAAAAAAGAAATCGCAGGGGAAAGAACAAGATTAGATGATTTAGTATCAGAACAATTAGACCAACTACCTATAAGCAAAACAAGAAAACAACAATTTGTAAGAGAATTGGCTAACAATAAAACAATGACACAAGATGAGATACGTGCCTTTTTAGAAGATAATAACAAATTTATAGAAAAAGATATAAATGAAGATTTACAAAATGCTCGTAAAGACATTAGTTCTTATGCTTTTAGATTAAATGATACAGTAAGGTCAGAATTAAAATATAAATATGATAAAATTCCTAGAAACATAAAATTAAAAAATGATGGATTAGGAGTAGATCAGATTTACCAGGAACTTAACAGTAAGTATCCTGGTATTTTTTCGGATCAAATTATTAACGAAGCAGAACAAGCAATAGAAATAATAGAATTTATGCGTAATTCAAATCCAGTTAGCATTAATGAAATGGATGTGTTTAGTAATGAAGAGTTAGACGAAGCAAGTATGCTTATATATGCATATAAGCAAAATTTTGATGAGGCTAAAAATTATTACGGACAATACTTTTTAGACGAAAAGAAAAAAATACAAAATTTATCTCCAAAGAATATAGAAGAAAAAAATACACCTAAAAAACTAACTAGAAAAATGGTTAGAGAACAGATACTTCAAGAAATGAATATTACTGATAGTGATTTACAAGCAGGAGATGATATAAGCTCTTTAAACTTTCAATTAACAGATCCAGTAAGAGTAAATGAAAAAGTATTTGGAAAAAAAGTAGGACAGAAGATAAACGATTTAACAATAAATCAAACAAAACATAATACTGCAGAAAAAATAAGATGGCAAAATAATGAAAGAGAAGAGATAGACGAATTAGGAATAAAAGCAAGAAGTAAAGAAAGTGCAGCAGTACAAAAATATGGAGAAAAACAATACGTAGATAAAAATGGAAATGTAATGCAATATGGAGATGCAGAACTTGCACGTGAGTTCCATAGCAAAAAAACACAAGCCAAGATAAAACATGCAGCACAAGTAATAAGAGGAAAATACGATACTTATATAGAGCAAATTAATGAAGTATTAACAGCATTAGGATATGATGCTATTCCTAAACGTCAAGATTATATGCGACATTTTCAAGAACTTGGAGATATTTTCTCTAAAACAGGAGTGCCTTTTAATCTAAACGATATGAGTGCAGAAAATCTTCCTACTGATATAAACGGATTAACAGAATTTAATAAACCAGGAAAGAATTGGTTTGCACAAGCTCAAAAAAGATATGGAGAAAAAACAACGTATGATGCTATTACAGGTATTGATGGATATTTAGAAGGTGCAGGAAATATAATTTTCCATACACAAGATATTCAAAATTATAGGGCAGTAACAAGTCTAATTAGAGATACATTTGGTACTTCAAAAGGATTTAGCAATCTAGAAGGAATGTCTGATGCAGAAGCAGAGCAAAGAATTAAAGATATAGAAGATAACAAGCTTTCAAAATATGTTGCATGGCTAGATGAACAAGCAAATAATTTAGCAGGAAAGAAGGGAGCTATCGACAGAGGTGTTGAAAGATTTTTAGGAAGAAAAGCATATACTTTCTTTAATACTGTTAAGAAACAAGTTGGTTCTAATATGACAGGCTTAAATGTCAGAAGTAGTTTAACTAACTTGATTTCTTCTACAATAGCAGCAGCAAAAACAAATAAAATTGCATTAGTAAAAGGTACTGTTTCAACTATTAACAACATGCTTAAAAATGATGATTTTATAGATAAAAGTGATTTCTTAACGTCAAGATTTGGTAGTGATTCTTTATCAAATAAAATGTGGCAAAAGATATCAAATGCAGGGCAAGTCTTTATGAATGGTACTGATTATTTTACTGCAAATATCATTACTAGGAGCAAATATTATGAAGGCTTACAAAAGGGAATGACAGAAACAGATGCTATAAAATATGCAGATGACTTTGCTTCAAGAGTTATGGGAGATAGAAGTCAGGGAGCAACTGCAGAAGCTTTCAATTCTAAAACATTAGGATTATTTACACAATTTCAACTAGAAGTAAACAACCAATGGCAATACATGGTGCATGATACAAAAATAGACTATCAAAAGAATTCTGAAATAAATGGAGGATTAAAAGCAGGTGCAACAGCATTATTCCAATTAGGACAAATTGCAGCATATTCTTATTTCTTTAATGAAGCATTTGAGAAATTAACAGGAAGTAGAGCAGCATTTGATCCAATAGAAATACTTAAAACATTATTTGGAATTGATGATGACGACGATGAAGAAGAGCCTTTTGACGAAAGATTATCTAAAGCAGGTGCAATGCTAGTAGATAATATTCCTTTTGGAAACTTAATAACTGGTGGAGGAAGAATCCCTATATCAGAAGCATTTACAGGAGTAAGTACATTAGGAAAAAAACTTACAAATCAAAAAGATAAATATGGACAAGATATAACATGGGAAGATGTAAAGTCAGACACAATAAAAGCATTGCCATATTGGGTATTGCCTACAGGATATAGTCAAATAAATAAAACTTCAAAAGGTTTAGCAATGTATGATAAAAACCTACCAGTTGCAGGATCATATACAGATAAAGGGAATTTAAGATATACAGTTGACAAAAGTGTGGGCAGCAAAATACAAGCAGGTCTATTTGGTGCATATGCTAATCCATACGCACAAGACTATATAGATAGTGGATATAAAGCTATAGATAAAAACAATATAGATGAAATGGTAGGGTTAGATATGAACTCTACTGAATATAGGAAATTAAAACAAGAATTAAGTAATGCAGGAAGTACATCTGATAAAAACGGATATAAACAATATACTGATGATAATGAAAACGTTTATTGGTATGATTCAGATAAAGATATTGTATATGATAAAAATTATAATAAGACTACATTAAATGCAGATGATTTAATAAAAGTATCAAAAACAGAAGAAAAATTGAACTATATTAATAGTTTAGATTTAACTCCTAGTCAAAAAAATCTATTAGCAAACAACTTAAATAAAAACTCTAAAAAAACAATTGATATACAAGAATATAGCAATTATGATTCTTATGAAGAATATAAATATGCAAGAGATTATCCAAACAAATATGCTGTAATTTCTCAAATTTGTTCGTATGATGATTTTAAGCAATATAATCAAAGAATAAATGAAATCTCAAAAGAGTATAAAGAAATAAGCGAAGGAGCAACAAGTAAAGAAAAACAAAAAATCTCTCAACAAAAGAAAGCGGAAATACAAAGTTATATTAATAGTTTAGATTTAGATGTTCCTCAAAAAATGATGCTTGAAAAAGCAGCAGGAGGATATAGTATTAATAATTATAAAGGATATATCCAAGATTATTTAGATTCAACAAATTTAACACAAAGTGAGAAATATAATATTTGGGAAGAATTATTCAATTAGGAGGAGAAGATGGCAAACGAAGCAAGAACAGTAGCAGATTTAGAACGTAAATATAATTTTGCAGAAATGCTTGGAGCAGTTAAAAACTTAAGGATAAGAACAAAATCCATAATTCAAGTACAAAATGAAATGTTGGGATTTTTAGATGCAGTAAGTGATAGTTTAGAAAATCTACAAGACCAGGTTGATGGAAACATTACAACCTGGTTTTTTAGTGGAGTTCCTACGTTAAATAATCAACCTGCAAGCGAATGGGAAGAAACAGAATATTCTGCACATTTAGGAGATTTATATTACGATACAGCTACAGGTTATGCATATAGATTTGCATTAGAAAATACAACATACAAATGGCTGAAATTAACAGATTCAGATGTATCAGAAGCTCTGGCTTTAGCAAATGCAGCAAAAGATACTGCAGATAGTAAAAGAAGAATATTTGTAGTACAACCAACACCACCATACGATTCTGGAGATATATGGATTAATAATCATGAAATATATAGATGTCAAATAAGTAAAACAGCAGAACAAAGTTATGCTGCAAGTGATTGGATTAATGATTTAAAATATACAGACAATACATACGCACAAGCTATAGTAGATGAATTGGGAGGAACAGCAACACAAGTATTAAGCGGACAAGTTGTTCTAATACTCGAAAATTATGCAAAATTTACAGATTTAGAAACAGGTGGAAGTACAGTAATAAATGGTTCTAATATAACTACAGGAAACATTGATACAGACCATGTAACAATAGGTAATGGAAATGTATTAATGGATGATGAAGGAATACATTTGCACAATGGGGCAAAGATCGTAGGTAGAAATGGATTAATGAATACATACATGAAGAATAAGGAAGGGTTTGTAGGATATTTTTTACAAGATCCTAATCAGCTTTCATCAGAAGCAACAAAACAAAATATTCTTATGGATGTTATTATTCCAGAAGGTTTTGAAATAACAAGTGCAAAAATAGTAGGATTCCATACACCTGTATATTGGGGATATTTAGATGGAAATTATCAACGTCATAATGCTTGGGGTTATGTAAGAGGACTAAAGGCTTACAAAGCAAATAATATTTATTCTCAAAAAATGACAGCAGATTTATTTAGTGAATATACGCCTGTATCAGAAGCAACGTATACAGAAATAGCAAATGCGTTAGGAGCAAATGGATGGACAGCAACCGTACCAGACAATACGACACACAATACAGAAAAATTTGAATCAGCAGACATCAAGAGTATATTCCAAAATAGCAATCAAGAAACAGTTGCAGGACTATATCAAATAAAAGTTGAGCCAGAGGCAACACCTTCTGTATCATGGGGTACACAGGGTGTAGTAGAGAGGTCAGGATATATAGCATCAATACTAATAATTGAAGGATATATGACTTATACTTAAAAAATAAAAAAGAGGTGCAAAAATGCAAATTTTAGAATTTATAAAAATATATTGGGTACAAATTATGTCCGTAATAGGAATTTTAGGAGCAATGTATAAATTTGAAAGGGCAATGATTGAAGCGACTAAATGCAGCTTAAGAAATGACATTTTAGAGATATATGATAGATGTAAAGATGAAAAGAAAATCACGAAATGGCAGCTCGAGAGCATGACATTTAGTTATAAACAGTATAAGGCTTTAAAAGGAAATTCATTTATAGATTTATTATGGCAAAAAGTACAAACTTTTGAAGTAACAGATTAAAGAAAGGAAGTGTTTTAAGTGAAAAACAAAAAAGTATTAATTACAGCTATTGTAACAGTAATATTGGCAATAGCAGGTATTTTCTTTGGAATAAAGTACACCGAAGAAGATATTAAAGAAATATCAGAAGGAATTGAAACAGTTGTAGAAATAGTTGAAGAAAACCAATCTACGACAGAAATTCCAGAATTAACAGTAACAGATGAAGAAGCATTAGAGTATCAAGAAACAGAAGCGGAAGGATTTGAACTACAGGGAGAAATAGCTTATAACGGAGCATCAGAACTTCCAAACGTAAAAGTAGGAGAATATGCAGGACTTACATATTTTTCTCAAATTGATAGCAGATGGAAAAACAAACTTTATACATCTACAGGAAATTCAACACAAACAATGGGCTCTAGTGCATGTGGACCAACATGTGCTGCTATGATTGTGTCTAGTATAAGAGGAACAATATTACCACCAGATATGGCAGATTTATTCGTAGAATATGGATTTAGAAGTGCAAACAATGGAACATATTGGAGTGCATTTAGATGGACAGCAGATGTATTTGATATAGATTATAAAGAAGTATACAAATTAGATGAAGCATGTGAATTGTTACAAAATGGGTATTATTTAGTGACAGCTTGTGGCAATGGTTTATTTACAACAGGTGGACACTTTATAATGCTATACGAATATGATGGAACATATATAAAAGTATATGATCCATATTTGTACAACGGAAAATTTGATACTTCTACAAGAAGAGGAAAAGCAATAGTAAGTGGCAATACAGTATTAGTAACAAAAGATAATTTTAGAAACTATGCAAATTATGGAACTTTCTTCTGTTTTAAAAATGATAGAACAGATGTAAAAGAAAATACAACAATAGTAACACCAACAAAAAACGATACACCAACATTTACAAGTTATAACGTAAAGGTAACAGCTAAAATAGGATTAAATGCAAGAAGTGGAGCAAGTACAAGTTATCCTATAAGAAGCGGTTATGGGTACGGAAAAACAATAACAATTATAGCAGAGTCAAACGGATGGGGAAAAACCTCTGATGGATATTGGGTATGTTTACAGTATACCTCTAAAATTGGAAATACAAACGCAACAGTAAAGAATACAACAGGACAATACAAAACATTCAAATATACTTATACATATATATTCCCAAATAGTAATCTTTCAGGAAATAGATATTATTATTTAAAAAATACACGAGTAGAAGTATTAAAAAATATTTCTCCGACAGTAGATTATATATACGTACCTGCAACAAATAGATACGGATATGTACATACAAGTGTTTACAAATAAAAGAGCCTAAAAATAGGCTCTTATTTTTTATAGGAGGACTACGAATGAACGTAATTAATTTAAAAGTCGATTTTGAAAAAAGAACAATAAAACAAACAGGAGTAAATTTAACAAGTGGAGATTATAACTCTACTAAACTTGTATTTGAATTTGACAATGAATATCAAGAAACAAAAATATGTGAAATTGCAAAAAAAGAAGATACAGAAGGGAACAACGAAGCTATATTTGTTGAAGAAATAATAAACAATGAAGTTGTTTTAGGTGCTTTAGCAGATGTTACAAATGATGATGGATATATTAAATATAAAGATGGATCAAATAATATATATTGGTATGATGAAGAAAACGAACAGTTATATGATAACGAAGGTAATACCTCTTCTGTAGAATTATCAACTTTAACAAAAGTACAACAAAGTGTATCAATATTTGATGAGGCAGGAAAATATGTTTTAGAAGTATCTTTATATGGAGAAGATAGCAAATTAACAAGTGCATTTATTGATCTAACAGTAAAGCCTGGAATGGTAAGGGTAGGAGATGAAAAAGTATCTCAATATATTCCTATATTTGATACTTTAATGAATCAAGCTGTTACATTGATTGATGAATTAGAAACAGCAGAGGAAACAATAGAAACTGCTGAAACTACTAGACAAGCAAATGAAACTTCAAGACAAAATGCAGAAACTACTAGACAGGGAAATGAAGCAATTAGACAAACAAATGAAACAGCAAGAATAGGTGCAGAAACAAGTAGAGCCTCTGCAGAAACAACTAGAGCAAGTAATGAATCTAGTAGACAATCTGCAGAAAATAGCAGAGCCTCTGCAGAAGAGGACAGGGAAACTGCAGAACAAAATCGTGCAAGTACATTTGAATCATTATTAGAAGATGCAGAAGAAATAATAGGAGATTTAGAAGAAGAATTAATAAGAAGGAATAATGAAGAAACAAGAAAATCAAATGAGAATACTAGAATTAGTAATGAAACAGCAAGAGAGTCTGCAGAAGAAGATAGAGAAACAGCAGAAACTGCAAGAGCAGAAGCGGAAATAATAAGAAATACAAATGAAACAAACAGAACATCTGCAGAAGCAGGGAGAGTTGCAGAAGAAAGTTCAAGAGTAAGTGCAGAACAAACCAGAGAGTCTGCAGAAACTACAAGAACAAGCAATGAAGAAACAAGACAAAGTAATGAATCAACTAGATCGTCAAATGAAACAACAAGAGTAAGTAATGAGGAAACAAGACAATCTAATGAAACAAATAGGGCAAGTGCAGAAACAGCAAGAGCAGCTGCAGAAACAGAACGTAGTACAGCAGAAACAACGAGAGCAAGCAATGAGGAAACTAGAGAGTCAAATGAAGAAACTAGACAAAGTAATGAAGAAGCTAGAGAAGAAGCAGAAGAAATAAGAGAAGCTAAAATAGAAGAATTTGAAGAAGAAATAGAACGATTAAGAGCAAACACACCAAAAGGCACAACAGACACAAACCCAGCTTATATGAATGATAGTGCTGATTTACCACTTAATAAGTTTTTGTTAGGTGGTAAGACAGAACAAGATAGTACAACAGGAAGCCAAATGTTTAATGCAAGTTTAATTCCTTCTTCTACTGATATTGTAATTGAAGATGACGGAAAAACAATAAAATTGCCTGTTGCAAGTAGTGGAAACGGTTATGTTACAACAGACAAAAAATTGTCTTCTTTATGTCCTCAACTTCAAGCAGGAGATACTGTTTATTTATTCTTTGACAGAAATTTGGGAACGAGCAACAACAACTTCATATATATAAGCAGTACACAGTATATTTGGGTTAATGGAACTTCTTTGACTATCACGCCAGAAATACTTGACGGAAATGTTGTATTGTATGGTAACAAATATATAAGTGGCGAAACAACACAATGTATTTTAAGCAACTTTAGAATTGTAAAAAATTCAACTGATGCTTGGGAAAAATACACTCGGTCGGAATACCAAGTCCAAATCCAACATATTCACAAGAGATAAGAAATGTAGAACACAGTAGAAATATATTTAATGTTAAAGAATTTGAAGATAATTTAGTAACAGGAAAAATAAAAAATGATAGTGGTATTGAAACAAATGATACTGTAAGCACATATTCAACTTATACAATACCATTTAAAGCAAATGAACCTCTTTATTTATATGGATGTATTCAAAGAATATACTATTATGACAGTAATATGAATTGGGTAGAAAGAAGTGGTGCAACTAACGAGTTGTGTAGTCAAGTAATCAATAAAAATTATGATGGTTATATGCAATTTCAAATTCAAAACAGTAGGTGGGCTTCAAATAAAGGAGAAGAGCAAATAGAAAAAGGCTCTGTTAAAACACCTTATGTTCCATATAATAATATACAAATAAAGAAATGCAATAAGAATTTATGGGATGAACAATGGGAAGCTGGAATGTTAAGTAATACTACTGGAGAACCAACAATTTTTAATGATGCTTTTAGAAGTAAAAATTTTAATGTAATCAATTCAAATACTGGAATATATTTGCCACGAGAAATAATAATAACTGACTATGGCAACACTTCTTCTATTATATTTTCAGTATTGTTTTATGATGAAAATAAGAATTATATTGAAAGCAATACTTGTTATGGAAATTGGGGACCAGAACATCCAAAATGGCAACCAACAACTCCAATTAATGCTAAATATTTTAAATTGTATTTAAGAGGTGCTGGAACAACATATAAAAATGATTTAATAATTGATTATGAACCAATTACAGAATACATTGCTCACGCAGAAAAAACATACAACTTTCCTTTAAGCGAAGGACAAGTATTAATGGAAGATGGAACAATAGAAAATAAGGTTGTAAATTCAAGAAATCAATTAATATTAGACGGTGTTACAGAAGGTAAGAAAGTTAATGCTGTAAGTTTATATTCTTCAAACAATTTATATTATTGCGTTTGTAATAGTATTTTTCCTGATGGAAAAACATTTACTGGTGGTGCTAGTATTGAAGATTTAGTATGTAGTCATTTTCAACCTGCAACAGGAGTTGCAATTAATCATTGTTATAGAACTGGAAATGGTCCAACATTTGTATTTGTATTAATTGACCAAACAATAACAACAAAAGAACAAGCAAATGCTTGGTTAGCAGAGCAATATGCAAACGGAACGCCAGTTAAAGTTGAATATCCATTAGCAACACCAAGCGAAACACCATTTACCCCAGAACAACAAGCAGTAATAGATGAAATAATAAGAGATGGAACATATAAAGAAGTAACACATTATACAGCAGAAGCAAGTATTAATCCTGATATGGAATTGGGGTATTATAAAAATTTTGATAGCATAATAAATAAAATAGAAAATTTAGATAGTAGATTAAGTCTACTAGAATAGGAGGGAAATATGACAATAATTGAAAAGAAAAGTGAAAGAAAAAAGAAAGCAATAATGGCTTTAGTAAAATCAGGAGAGTATTCAATAGCATATGCAATGATGGTAGCAGAACAATTAAATGATGAAGGCAAACTATTAGACAATGATTATGAAGAACTTATGGAATATTTAGAGAGTTTATTAGTGCCAGAAGAACCAGAAGAAGAAATAATCGAAGAACCTGTTGAAGAAATCGAAGAAGAAATTTCAGAAGAAGAAAATGCGGAAAACATTGAAAATACTGAAGAAAACGAGGAATGATATTATATTAATTAAAAATAAAAAAGGCTTAAAATCGATTCTCGAAGGTCGTTTTTTGGCGAAAAACAGCGAAAATTTACTATTGTAAA
>Ga0247611_10011224_pt1 | contig 10366 bp, 7 predicted proteins | sample 177DNAGHGhighgp2_FD_192422 | JGI IMG/M metagenome (GOLD analysis project Ga0247611, IMG submission 192422) | Sheep rumen microbial communities from Palmerston North, Manawatu-Wanganui, New Zealand - 1770 DNA GHGhigh gp2 | ecosystem: Host-associated > Mammals > Digestive system > Stomach > Rumen ... | reverse complement strand
GTCACTTTTTTGCTTTTTATATTGATAAAAAAAAATATTAATAGTACAATTAAAATGTAAATTGTGGAATTGTGTGCTTAGCGCATAGAAAGGAGTTAGATTATGGGAAATAGCCAAAAAAATAATGATATTTCAACCAAAAATAATAATTCTAGTGCAAAAAAGCCACAAAAAATTTCTACAAATAAAAAGACTAAAAGTAATGCAGTTGCTAAGGCAAGAAAAAAAGAAACAGAGAAAAAATCAACTAAGGCTGTATATAATGTTAAAGCGAAGAAAACAAGTGCTACAAAAAAAGAAACTAAAGCACCAGAAGTAAAAAATACTAAACCGATAGCTAACCCAAATGTTGCTAGACAAACAAATAGGATTAATAATCCAGTTAATTCTCCTGTTAATAATATTTCATTTAATAATGTAGCGCGAGGAAATATAAATAATGGTGATAAAAACTCAAAATATAAATCAAGAGCATCAAAGCTAACTAAGGAAAAAGGACCTGTATATTTCAATCAAATTATAGCTAGTTCTCAAGTTGAATCTACCAATACTTCAAAATTGGATTCAATTAAACAATGGATCAACAAAAAAATTAAAGTTAATCATGTTATAAGAGGCGTTAATGCTAATTATAGAGTTAAGAAAACTATTAAGAATCAAGATCCAATATTAGTTATACTAACAGCTTTAATTTTTATTGTTGGTATGATTATTCTAACCAAAAATGTTAGTGCAATTGGTACAACAGAAGAAAATATTGAATTACAAGCAGTTGGAAGCTTCGAGAAAAATGAAGATGTTGTTGATTTAGCAACAATTTTGGCAGAAAACATCCAAACTAGTGAAAGTAAAGAAATTTTGACAATAAAACGTAGTGTTGACTTTGAAGCAGAATATACAAATAGTTCAAAATTACCACTAAATGAAGAAAAAATAGTGCAACAAGGTAAAACAGGACTTGAAGAAGTAACATTCATAAGAACATATAATAATAATGATGTTGTTAATGATACAATAATTAATATTAATAGATTAGAAAATCCAGTTCAAGAAAAAATTGAAGTTGGAACTAATAAATGGATGGCGGAGCAAAATATCCACATAGGTGAACAAATATATGTAAATCAAGATACTTTATTAATGACAAGTGCTAGTGATAATTCAAATGAAATTGGAAATATAATTAAGTATTATGATGTTACTTTGTTAGATTATATAAGTGATGATTGGTGCAAAGTTCAAATATTTGACTATATTGGATATGTTCATACTGGTAATCTTACATCATCTTCAATTGATAGCTCTTTACCAGAAAAATGTAGAAAACAAAAGATTGTTTCTGTGATTAGTCCTAATATGGCTGTAAATGAGAAGAGTGGTTTAGCTAAAACAGATTTTTATTACGTATTATCTAATAATTCAAGCGACGTAAATCATATTTTTGATACAAACGCTGGAGTATTCTATAATTGTGAAGAAAAATATAACATAAATGGAATGTTTTTAGCTGCAATAGGAATTCATGAGAGTGGTTGGGGAACATCTACAATTTCTAAGAATAAGAAGAATTTATTTGGATATGGTGCGTATGATTCTGATCCATATAATATGTCATATTCGTTTGATTCTTATGAAGAAGGAATTGAATTGGTAGCTAGAATGCTTGTTAAGTATTATATTAATCCACCAGGAACTCCAATATATGATGGTCAAACAGCTAAGGCATCCTATTATAGTGGTCTAACCATTCGTGCAGTTAATACAAAATATGCAAGTGATCCAAATTGGAATGTTAAAGTTTATAATATTATGAGAAATCTATATAATAAATTAGCTCCATAAAATTGCAGAAAGGGGGAAAAATGTCTAAGAAGATTGATTTTAAAAAAGGAAAATTACGCGACGTTGGAACGATTTTTGATTTTTGTAGAATTGGAATTTTAGGACTTTCATTTATAGCTTTGTTTATAATCTATGTCTTATTATTTGGCGGAAAGATAGAAAATAATAGATATGCCACATCTACAACAAAGTTTTATAATGAAAATAGCGCAACAGATTTTCAAGTCGAACAAATTTTAGTCTATAGTTCTGCATATGCAAATGATCATAGTGATAATGGTAATTTGACTGATATTTCAATATCACAATTTTCTGACATAGCTATATATATCGATAATAAAAAGAATAGCAATGAGTTATCTGAAAAGAACACTGTTAACAAATTATATATAGATAATATTGCCGTAAGTATAGCGCAAGAAAACCCTCAAATAAAATTAGGATATAAAAATTTTAGTTTGTTTGGAAAGTATAATAGTATACTAGATGCAGAAGATGCTAGAATTGATTTTACTGTAGCACATTCAAATACAGAAAAAGATCAAATAGCAACTCAAAGAATTGAAAACGAAGAAGATGAAACAACATATAGCAATGTTCCAACATTCTATACAGATTGTTCAAATCCAATCACTTTAAGCTATATAAATGAGAATTTAATTGAGCATCTAAATTATAAAAACAAATATGTTCCATTTTCTGGAGCAATATTAAATACTGCTAAGATCAATCTAGATACAATTAAACCAAAAATTAGCTTTGATATACATTTATTTAACAACTATAATGAAGAATATGTAAGAAGTGTTTATTTGGATTTAGTATTTAAAGATAATAAGTCAAGCATAGGAGATGGATATATAATTCAATATAACAATTATGAAAATGGCAGCTTATCATTCTTGAAAAAATAATCAACGTCTACATTAATAAGGGGAATATTTTATTACACTAGAAGAGGCAAAACAAATTAGCTTCTGAACATACAATAAAATGATAAAAAGCTGACAAATGTACTTGACTTTTGTCAGCTTCTTTGGTATTATAATTAAGCATTAGCAAACATATGCGGGAATAGCTCAGTTGATAGAGCGCTGCCTTGCCAAGGCAGAGGTCGCGGGTTTGAGCCCCGTTTCCCGCTCCAATTAATGATCGCCTATCAGGGCGATTTTTTTATACCCAAAACATATTATGAAAAAAATGGCTTTACAAAAGGAAGTTATAAGTTTAAAATGACCTTAGCATAGTAATACTTAAATTATTTGAAAGGCGGTTTTTAAATGGATAGAATAATTGTAGAAGTCGGTTCAACATGCATAAAAGTTGATAAATATGATGGTGAGAAAATCGAAAAATTAGATGGAAAAACAATACATTTTAAGAAGCACTATAATGAAGATAAGAAAATACGTGAAAGCGATATTAGAGATTTAATAAGCAGTATCAATGATTTGAAAGCTATTTCTAATGATATTTACGTATGTGGTACAAGTATTTTTAGAAGTCTAGAAGAGGCAGAAAAAAAAGAATTTCTAGATAGATTTAAAACCGAAACAGGATATGATTTTAATATTATTTCTCAAGACAAAGAAAATGAATTAACAGTTTATGGAACTACAAGATTTGTGAACGAGAAAGTATGTGTATTTATTGGCGGTGGCGGTTCTACTGAAATTTCAATCTATGATAATGGAATTAAAGAGAGCATCAATACAAAAATTGGTGTTATTGATATTATGCAAGAATTTCCTGATTTAGCAGAGGATATTGCAAAAACTGATCTTGAGACAGTAAAAGCATATTTAAAAGAAAGATTGAATTTACCAAAAGAAAAAGCTGATATATTAATACTAGCTGGTGGTGGCCATGAATATTTTGCACGAAATTCAGGAATAAAATATGAGGATAATACTTTATATAACGATCCTGCACAACAAATTATGATGGATATAGAGACAAGAAAATCAGAAACGGAGAGATATTATAAGGAAATTTCACTAGATAAGATAAGAGCTAGAGTTAACGATCCTGACTGGTGGTACGCAACAAGAGCGATGTGTGCTTTTGTACTAGTAGTTGCAGAGGCAATCGATGCAAAATATGTGGTGCCAACCAATATTGCAATGGTATATGGATTATTAAATGGCGAAATATGAAAGGAAAAAATATATGAACGATATTATAGAGGACTTATTTAAAATATATATATCTTGTTTTAGCAGTTATAATTCTAAGCTACGTCAAATTATAAATGATAAATATACAATTATAGATAGAGCGATGCTTGCAATATATCAATATATTAAAATATTAGAAGATAGGGAAGAAAGAAATCAAGAAGCAACAAATGTTTTAAGAAATTATTTGTTAAAGCATATTATATTTAGTGAAACAGGTAATATAGTTTTTGAAATAGCTGATAAATCTAAAGTAGATCTATATAATGAAATCTTAGATGAATTAGTAATAGAAAAATTTGAATATAAAAATAGATTAATGAAAAAATTAAAATATAGCTATGAAAAGATAAAGCCAAATAAATATAGTAGTTTAATTTTATTTTTAGAAGATGTTGCAGAGTTTTCTATTTTTCAAAAATTAGTATTAAGAGGAAATCAAGAAGCAGAAGAAATATTACAAAAAGTCAAAAATAAGATTATTAATTATGATTTGAATTCTAAAGATTATTTTTATCAAGAAAAGAAAAAGATTATTGATTTGATTAAAAATAATAAATTTAATGAAACACAATATGGGAAGCTAAATCTAGTAGCATTAAACTTAAAAGACGTATATAGATATTCTCAATTGCCAACTCAATTACCAGAAAATGTATTAGCACATCAATTTACAGAGGCAATAATGAGCATCATTTTAGCAGAATATTGCAATAATAATTTAGAAGATAGATTTGATATATATGATGTTATTGTTAAATCTGTATTTCATGATTTTGGGGAATATAAAGGTACTGAAATAATAACTCAATTTAAAAATTATAATGAGATTACTAAGAAGATGTTTGCTGAAATTGAAGAACAAGATACAAAAGAGTTAGAAAATCAAATTGGTACAAATCTTTATCTTATTATTGAAAACTATAAAGATGGTTTAGAAGGATACTTATCAGAATTAATTGACAAGATGATAGGCATAATGAAGCTTTGGGTTGAAGTTGGGTACTATAATAATAATACATATATAAAAACAATAGATTCCGTTTATCAAGATAGATTTAAAAGATTTTTAAGAATTGAAAAAATGGAAAAAGTTCATAATAAAGTTTTTTATTTAGAGCTATTGAGAGAATACTATATATATATAAAAGAGCATTTAATAGAAAAAGATTTAGATTACTTCTTTAAATATTTTACTGAAGAAGAGTTAAAAGAGTATAGAAATGAACTAAAAGAATTAAAAGAAAATCCAAGTAAGTTTTTGAGAAAGTAATAAAATGAAAGACAAGACTCTAACAAATTGTTAAAATCTTGTCTTTTTTTATGGAGGCGGCTATCGGAGTCGAACCGATCATCAGAGTTTTGCAGACTCGTGCCTTACCGCTTGGCTAAGCCGCCATACAACAATACACAAATTATAAACTAATTGTGATAAAAATGCAAGGCATTTACTTGTTTTTTTATAATAATATTATATAATAAACCGTAGTTATAATAAAGATAGGGGGCAAAAAATATATGGAGAATATACAAATTAATATCAAAGATGGTATTAAATTACATATTATTCCGAACGATATTTATAAAACAAACTTAATTAGAATAGCTTTTACAATTGATGCCGATAAAGATACAGTTACTGATACTGCAATGCTGCCATTAATATTGAAGCAAGGAAGTATGAATTATCCAACTCAAGAAAAGATCAATACTAGATTAGAAGAATTATATGGAGCAGAATTTGTTGCAAATATTGATAAAAAAGGTGATTTGCAAGTTATATCTTTTGAGGCTGATTGTATAAAAGATAAATATATTCCAACCAAGGAAAGTATAACAAAAGAAGTTTTTGATTTAATATTTGATATAGTACTTAATCCATTAATCGAGGATGGAGCTTTTAATAATAATTATCTAGATATAGAAAAAGAAAAACTAAAGAAAATGATTAACGAGTTAGTCGATGATAAGGATGCATATTCTTATTATAATTGTATTCATGAAATGTTTGGCGATGAAGGCTATGGATTATATCAAATGGGAATTGAATCTGAAGTTGAAAAAATTGATAGCAAATCACTTTATGAATATTATCAAAAATTCATAGATAAAGCCAAAATTGATATATTTGTTTCAGGCGAAGTAGATAGTGATGCAATTAAGACATATATTGATGAAAAAGTAAAAGATTTAAAGCCAAGAGAATTTGATGCAACTAGCTTAATTTCCACAATTAGTGCTAAAAATGTGGATAATCCAAAAGAAATATTTGAAAAATTGGATGTTACTCAAGGAAAGTTAGTAATGGGATGCACAATTGATTCAAAACAAGATAATAGAAATTATGTTGGACTTGTTTATAATTCAATCTTAGGCTCTGGCGCAAGTTCATTACTTTTCCAAAATGTTAGAGAAAAAGCAAGTCTAGCATACTATGCTGTTTCAAGATTTATTGATGTAAAATCCTTATTATTTATAAGAGCAGGAATTGAAATTAAAAACTATAATAAGGCATTAAATTTAATCAAAGAGCAAATGAATAAAATTATCGAGGGTGATTTTACCCAAGAAAATATAGATGATGCAAAAACTACACTTTATAGTAATTTGAGGAATGTGCCAGAAGCTCAAGAGTCTTCAATCAATTACTATTTTATGCAAGAATTTTATATACAAAAAGATTCAATTGAAAGCTTAATGGAAAAAATTGAAGCCGTTTCTAAAGAAGAGGTAATTGAATTTGCAAAGAGTGTTAAATTAAATGTTATATATTTTTTGAAAGATAATAATTAGGGGGATGTTTTGGAAGTTTTTGAAAATAAATTAATTGAAGAAAAAGTTTATAAAGAAGTATTAGAAAATGGTTTAGAAATATATTTGTTTCCAAGAAAAAATGTTAGCAAAAAAGTTATAATGTGGGGAACCAAGTTTGGTGCTGTTGATAATGATTTTTCTGTAAATGATGAAAGAATAACAGTTCCAGATGGTATAGCACATTATTTGGAGCATAAAATGTTTGAACAAAGAAGTGGAATAAATGCATTAGATAAACTAACCAGTATTGGAGTAGATGCCAATGCATATACTGGTTCTACCGAAACAGTATATTTATATGAATGTACAGATAATTTTTATGATGCGTTAGATGAATTTATGGATTATGTTCAAAATCCATATTTTACAGATCAAAATGTTGAAAAAGAGCGCGGAATTATAGAACAAGAAATTATGATGTATGATGATTATCCAGAAAATAAAGTTTATTATAATTTGATGGAATGCTTATATCATAATAATGCTATAAAAATTCCTGTTGCTGGAACAGTTGAGACAATAGCAAATATTGATAAAGAAAAATTATATACAATCTATAATACCTTCTATGTTCCCAATAATATGAAAATGGTAATTGCTGGAGATTTTGAATTAGATTCAATTGTTGAAGAAATTAAAAAATATATGACAATGAAAAGAAATGACAATATTGTAACTAGGAATTATCCAGAAGAGCCAGATAATATTTGCAAAGAAAAAATAATTCAAAAGATGGAAGTGAGTATTCCGCTATTTTTACTTGGGTATAAATTAAAAAGAAGCGATAATGATTTAAAAAAATCGCTAGCTATTGATATTTTATCTGAAAGTTTATTTGGGAAAAGTTCAAACTTTTTTAATAAATTATATAAAGAAGGTTTATTATTCTCACCAATAGAAATGACTATGGAATATGATAGAAATTTTTCTACATTAATAATTGATGGGGAATCAAAAGATCCAGAAAAAGTAATAAGCTTAGTAAAAGAAGAATTGAGCTCTTGTAAAATAAATGGTATTAATGAGCAAGATTTTTCAAGAATTAAAAAGAATTTGTTTGGTAAATATTTAAAAGAGTTCAATGATTTGACGACAATATCAAATAAATTAATTGGTTCAGTTTTAAGAGGAGAAACACCACTTGTATTAGTAGATTTATTGCAAGAGATTGATATTAACTACATAAATAAGGTTTTGCAAGAAAATTTTGAAGAAGAAAAAAGTGCATATTCAATTATAATGCCTAATAATTAAATTAATTTTTGTTACAAGTATATTAATTTTGTTAAAATTAATATACTTTTTTTTATTTTATAGATATAATTATTGTGAATAATTAACTTTATAAGGGAGAGTATGTTTAATGGATTTTATCAGGGCAAAAATTGCTAGTATTAATGTTGTAAATATTGCCATAGCTTTTGATGTACAAGTTGCTATAGCAATAATATTGATAGCATTTTTAGCAAGAAATTTATTTGCAAAAATGATAGTCAAATTATTTAATAAAATAATAAAATCCGACAATGATGATGTAACAAAAAGTAGTTTATATAATCCATTAAGGGTATTCTTTGTATTAACGGGATTTTATTTAGCTATTAAAAAGTTACCATTTAATTCAAGAGTTCAAGTTGTTTCAGAAGGAATTTTTGAAATTGTATTAATGCTTTTTGTAACTAAAGTAATTACAGCATTTATTACTCCTGAAACAATTTTTTATAAAACACTTTTTACGCCATCTAAGAACAAAATGGTAAATATGTTGATATGTAAGATTATAAGATTTGTAATTTGGATTGTTTCAATCTTTATTATTATTTATCAACAAGGAATTAACTTAAATGGTTTGGCTGCAGGTTTAGGAATTGGTTCGGCTGTTATAGCGCTGGCGGCGCAAGACGTTGTAAAGAATTTGCTAGCAGGTATGGCAATTTTTATAGACCATCCATTTAATATAGGTGATTTTATAGTTGTTGGAGAATATTCTGGAACTGTAATGGATATTACTTATAGAAGTACAAGAATCAAAAGCGTGGATAATTCAATAATTACGGTACCAAATGAAAAAATAACGAGCGAATGTTTAATAAATTGGAGTAGATTATCAACCAGAAGATTTGATCAAATACTTAATATTCCGCTAGATACTCCACTTGAAACTATTAATAAGTTAGTAAAACAACTAAAATTTATGTTTGATAATCATCCTGAAGTTGTTCCAAATTCTGCACAAGTACATTTTAATGATATTGGCGGTTCAGGAAATAATATAAAAATTTATTGTTATTTAAAGCAAAAAGATTATGTCGGATTTTTAAAAGCTAGGCAGGATTTATTATGTGAAATCTTGAAAATAATAGAAAAAGAAAATGTTGATTTAGCATATCCAACACAAACTATTTTAGTAAAAAATCCAGAAGAGACAGAAGGTATATTAGCAAGTACAAAAGAGTAAGTTATAGGAGGACAACGTGGCTAACAATAAGACTATGATGCAATTCTTTGAATGGTATTTACCAGAAGATGCGTCATTGTGGAGAAAAGTTAAAGAATGCTCAAAATACCTTAGTGATATTGGCGTAACAAGTATTTGGTTACCACCTGCATATAAAGGCGTAAGTGGCATACATGATATAGGCTATGGAGTATATGATTTATATGATTTAGGTGAATTTGACCAAAAAGGATCAATACCTACTAAATATGGTACAAAAGATGAGTATTTAGAAGCTATTCAAGAATTAAAATTGAATAATATCCAAGTAATAGCTGATATTGTTTTGAATCACAAGCTAGGAGCTGATGAGACCGAGGAAGTATATGCAGTACAAGATGATATAGAAGATAGAAATGTATCATTGAGTGAAGCTAGACCAATTAGAGCATGGACGAAATATACTTTCCCTGGTCGCGGAAATAAGTATTCAGATTTTAAATGGAATTGGACACATTTTCATGGAGTAGATTGGGATGAAGAAAGTAAAACTACATCAATATTTAAATTCTATGGGAAGCATTGGGATGAAAATGTTGACAAAGAGTTTGGAAATTTTGACTATTTGATGGGCGCAGATATTGACTTGAACAATGTTGATGTTGTACAAGAACTAAAGCGTTGGGGCTTATGGTACTTAAATATCACAGGAGTTGATGGCTTTAGACTTGATGCTGTAAAGCATATTAGGGCGGAGTTTTTCCCAGATTGGCTTGGATATTTAAATGAACAAAGTTCAAAAAGCTTATATGCAGTAGGTGAGTATTGGGGTGGAAATGTAGATACAATTTTACAATATTTAGAAAAAACAAATTATTGTATGCAATTATTTGATGTGCCACTACATTTTAATTTTTTCAGTGCTTCACAAAGTAATGGCCAATTTGATATGGCAAAAATCTTAGATGGGTCATTATTATTAGCAAAGCCAGAGTATGCAGTGACTTTTGTAGATAACCATGATACTGAGCCAGGGCAAGCCTTAGAATCTAATGTGCTAGATTGGTTTAAACCAATTGCATATAGCTTGATAATG